>Ga0115011_10000870_pt1 | contig 22876 bp, 18 predicted proteins | sample TroAtlMetagenome_2_FD_88705 | JGI IMG/M metagenome (GOLD analysis project Ga0115011, IMG submission 88705) | Marine eukaryotic phytoplankton communities from Atlantic Ocean - Tropical Atlantic ANT8 Metagenome | ecosystem: Environmental > Aquatic > Marine > Oceanic | place: Tropical Atlantic...
CGAGTCTCAATGCGCGGGCCTTTCACTATAGGACAAACTAACCTTGGTCCTTATTGTCTTCCAGAAAAGAACGTGCCAAAGCTTGATTATTCAAAATAAAGTGATACGACCCAGTATATTTTAGGAGTACTGAGTCATACTAACTTGTTTGATATGTAACTTATTTCCTATTAGTTAGTTATTAGACCCATATGTTTGAAGTCCGCGAAAAACCGCAACTTGTCGAAAAGGCCTTACTGGTAGGTGTCTATTATGATAAGTCAGAATCAGATGAAGCTGCTAGTCTTATTCAAGAATTGCGTGAGCTAGTTGAAACCTTAAACATAGGAATTGCACAAACTACTCTCGTTAAGGTCCGCGAAACGTATCCTTCTCATTTGATGGGAAAGGGTAAAATGGCCGAAACTATTGAATTGGCTAAAGAGTTAGGGTGTGACTGCATTATTTTTGATAATGAATTATCCCCAAACCAGCAAAGGAACTGGGAAAATGATTCTAATATTTTAGTCATTGATCGGCATGAAGTCATTCTTGATATTTTTTCAATGCGGGCCCGATCAAGGGAGGCCCGCCTTCAGGTACAACTGGCGCGAATGCAATATACTCTGCCCAGGATGGCCAGAATGTGGAGTCACCTAGATCGTCAAGGTGGTGGATCGGGCGGCGGAAAGGGTGGCGGTGGCGCAGCAAGAGGAGAAGGAGAAAAACAAATCGAAGTTGACCGGAGACTGGCCCGGAAGAAAATAGACCGCGTAAAAGCTGAGCTAGAAAAAGTAAAAAAACAACGCCGGACACAACGTAAGGAAAGGAACCGTGCTGACCTGCCTCACGCAGCAATCGTAGGTTATACCAATGCTGGAAAGTCCTCACTGCTGAATCGCCTGACTGAAAGTACCGTCCTCGCAGAGGATAAACTTTTTGCAACTCTGGACACTACGACGAGAAAACTGAATTTGGAAGATGGCCAAACAATTCTACTGACTGATACAGTTGGCTTCGTGAGAAGGTTACCTCACGACTTGGTGGAAAGTTTCAAGGCCACGCTCGAAGAAGCACTACTTGCCAACTTCCTCGTTCATGTCATTGACGGAAGTTCCAAAGATGTTATCGATCATCATGAAACTACACTGGCCGTATTAAAAGAACTCGGGGCAGACGAAAAGAAAATCGTCTCGGTAGTTAACAAAATTGATTTGATTGATGACAGTAGGCTATGGGAACTTAAAAATAATTTCCCTGAAGCGATTTTTATTTCGGTCAAAAATGCCCATGGTATCAACACTTTAATGGACAAAATGGCTGATATGTTACTGCAAAATATCGTACGCCATACCATGAAAATACCTCAGTCTAGACAGGATTTAGTAGCCCTTTTGCACCGAGAAGGTAAGATTTTAAGCCAAGATTATGTCGGGAACGACATAATCTTAACTGCAACTTATTCGAAACGTTTTCTTGCGAAGTTTGCGGAATTCGTTATGGCTGAAACTATGAAGGGTCCCGCTACGGGAAAATAAAAAATAATTAACTAAATTATATGAAGAAAATTTGGTCCCGTCTCGAAGGTGAATTAACATCAAAAGCAAGTGCAATTCTAGAATCACTTAATCCTGGAGTGGATGAAGCAGATGTAGATGCATTAGAAGAATTTATTGGTCAGGAATTACCTACTGATTATAGAGATTTCGTTGTCATGCACAATGGCCAGAGTCAGGAAAGCAATCCCGGATTCTTTGACATGTTCAGTCTAATGCCACTTGATCTGGTGCAGGAGTCTTGGGAAGAGCTGGAAGGGCTCAGGGATGATGCTGGAGAAGATGAAACGTGCCCTGGAGATTGGTTGCCATTTGCTGAAGATGGGGCAGGGGACATGCTCTGTGTTGAGTTAGAAAGCGGAGCAATTAGTAAATACGTAAGCAATGATGAGAACGAGGAAATAGCCGACTCGTTTGAAAGTTGGTTAGCCGATATTCATGCCACCTTAAAGAATGGTGAATATAACTTTGATCCAGCTAGTGGATTCGGAATTGAACCTAAAGGTCCTGACGATCATGACGAAGAGGATGATCACGGAGTCGGCGAAGAGGATGATGATGGCGGCGTCATGGACAGTGATGATGATGATGATGAAACTGCAATGACTTATAACTTCACTGCAAAGATGATAGAGTTATATGAGGACGAGGAAAAGATAGGCTCAGTGCCTTGGGGCGACATTGTAAGAGTTCGCGTATCATCATATGCCGGAGATCCTCTTATTTCTATCAATCTGCCAGATGGAAGTGATCATGAAGAAATTGAAATTCCAACCAGTATTGCCAATTCTAACAAGCTCTTTAAGTATTTGGGTAAACTCAAAGGTTGGGACAAGGATGCTTTCAAAGAAGCTTTAGCTAACACTGAAAAAGAAGGTGAAATTATTGTTTGGGGATAGCATCCCAATACAATTACCTCTTTTGGGAATATTAACGAATTAGGGCACCTTTAGAGCTTCTGCTCTAGCATCCTCATAAGCTTTCTTTGCCATATCATACCCCTCTTGAACGCGGTCAGGAACTATCTTAGCTGCTTTTTTGTCCCCTTCTTTCTTTGCAGGTTTTGCCTTGGCCGCGGTGTCTCGCTTTGATGCAGCATGGTTAGCAATTTCCTTAAGGTAGAGTTGTGCGGACGCAAGAACAGGAACAGCTTTAGGGTGAATCTTTGGTTGGATCTGCTTCATCTTATTGGAAAGGTCCCTCACATACTTACGTAATTCACGGTCTACAAATTTATCCAAGGAATTGCCCCTTGCTGTTATGATCTGCTGATCCACATGCGAAAGGCATCGATCTAATGAATATGTTTTAGCAACTTTTCTTGTCCTCAAACGTGCATAAGCGTAAGCAGTCTTATTATTTTTGCTGGCCCTTCCGGCAGCAACTACTCTGCTCCATACCTGTGCATTTGATAACATTCTTATTGATCTTTCACGAAGAACTTTCTGAGCCGCACTCAAATCAATTATAGATTTTCCGGTTTCTAATCCTTCTGAAAGCTCCCTTGCAACGTTCAATGCATCATCAATATGTTCACAAGATATTACCTGAGTAGAATTAATAACATCCCAACTATCATCTAGTATCAAATCATCCAAGATCCCGTCATCAACATTACTAGTTAATAAATAAAAACTTTTATTAACTACTAAGGCCTTTTTCCCCAATGCACTTGGAGTCGTAAAATTACTCTTAACCTTTCCTTCATCCGGATCGACTCCTGCCTTTTGCGCAGCCTCAGCAGTCAGTTTAATTGCATCTCCGATTGAAGCATCACACCGCTTTTTATCAGTTGTGTAATTTAACCGGCCTCCAGCACCCATTCCGCCAAAGAGCACCAAATTCTCAGGGACCTTGATGCCTTTTAATAGGCACTCAATGAGAAACGCTGCTGCAAAATTTGGAGGAGCGGGGTCTGCCTGAATTTCATCAACTACAAAATGAACGGCTTTGTTTTTTGGCCACCCCTGACTGAAATATTTTTTGGGAAGATAAGTCATGACCGAAATCATCGGCTTATTGGTAATTTTAGGCTTGGTTTCAAAACTTGCCTGCATTGGCCCTCCTTCCTCAGCATCAACAATTTCAGCCTTCACTTCAGAGACCAACATGGTAGGAACCTCAGTAGCATGCATCGCCAATATCACCTTGACCCTTGCTTCCGTTGCCAATGGCGCCAGATTCTCCTTACTTGGCTTCACGGGTAAAATGGCCCCAGGTGAAACCGGTTCAAATTTTTCTGGACCATCCTTCCCTGGTTTATTTGAGGGAGCCTTTACTTTGGTAACGTCATCCGCGCTCGTTGCCATCTGATCCGGAGAAGTGAGGTTAATCTGAATAAAGTCTCCTGACCGAATCACTTTACCGTGAACAAAAACTTGTTTGCCAATGACTCCGTCAATTCCCCAGTCTTCTTTGGAATCATAAACATCCGATTTAATTAGGAGGCGGAAACCGCTATCAGAGAACCAAACTCGGACATCTGCAGTCTTAGGCGAACTGTCAGAATGCCTCACCTTTCCTGTAACCATTACTGCTTTACCTATTGAACTGGTAATAGCATCCTCATCCGCAACATCAATTGCATCGGCCACATTCCCTTTGGTGGCATCCTCTTCCTGAGCTGATAATTGAAGAGCACCAATTAAAATCATTAAAATTCCTAGTAGGTAATGTTTCATGATTGATTTTTTCTAATTTACTATTGAAAAATTATAAATGATTAACCAAAGACATCCTCTCCAAAGATTGCCTTTGCGGCCTGCGCCACATCCTTGTCTCCTCTCCCTGAGCAATTGCATATTATCAGCGCGTCCTTTCCGAGCTTAGGGGCAATTTTCCGGACCCCAGCAAGTCCATGGGCAGTTTCCAGAGCAGGTATTATCCCCTCAACCTTTGATACTTCCTGAAATGCCTCCAACGCCTCATCATCAGTCGCATAAGTATACTCGACACGCCCTATGTCTTTGAGGTTAGCGTGTTCCGGACCAATTGCCGCATAATCGAGGCCCGCGGAAACCGAATGGGTTAACTCTATCTGACCATCCTCATCTGCCAGTAACCAGGTCTTAGTTCCCTGAAGAACACCCAACTTACCTCCCTGGAACCGGGCAGCATGCTCGCCCTTACGTATACCACGACCGCCGGCTTCAACTCCAAGCATCTTAACTGAGTCATCGCCAAGGAATGGATGAAATAAACCAATGGCATTGCTGCCACCACCAACACAAGCGACCAGATAATCAGGCAGCCTCTCTTCTCTCTCCAGTATCTGCTTACGGGCCTCTTCGCCTATCACGCGATGAAAATCACGAACCATCATAGGGTAAGGATGTGAACCTAGAGCAGAACCCAAAATATAGTGTGTGTTCCTTACATTAGTCACCCAGTCCCTCATAGCTTCATTGACTGCTTCTTTAAGGGTCCTTTGGCCAGCAGCCACTCCACGCACCTCGGCTCCCAGAAATCTCATGCGGGCAACGTTCAGTGCCTGTCTCTCCATATCGACTTCCCCCATATAAATAACACAATCAAATCCGAACCGGGCACAGACCGTGGCCGTAGCAACTCCGTGTTGACCGGCTCCCGTCTCGGCTATGATGCGATTCTTGCCGAGCCTTCGGGCTAATAAAATTTGTCCCATCGCGTTATTGATCTTATGAGCACCGGTATGAAGAAGGTCTTCTCTTTTCAAATATATTTTAGCTCCTCCGAGAATTTCGGTCCATCTCTCTGCAAAAGTGAGAGGAGTTGGTCTTCCGACATACTCTCTAAGCATTTCGTCAAGTTCCTGTCGAAATTGTGGATCCGATTTGGCCTTAGTATATTCACCAGACAACTCTTCCAGAGCAGACATTAGGGTCTCTGGCACAAACATTCCTCCGTATGTACCGAAATGGCCGGCTGAATCCGGAAGTTCTTCGATGAGTGGTTCTGACATTTTTAAGACCATAACATTAATCCCTGACCGGGTCCGTATCAAATGCCTATAACTCCTAAGAATAAAGGAAATATGCTATTCACCGTGACTAAGGCTTCGGTAAAGGCTAGATTAAAAGGATGAAAAATAAGGTTTTCCATATTCTTCTGAAAGTTGGAATTTTTGTAACCGTTCTAGGACTGAGCTCGGCCCAAGAATGGACTCAGTTCCGTGGTCCTGGAGCCTCTGGTCATTCACCAGAAAACGGTATCCCTGAAAAAATAGGAAAAGATAATATTAAATGGTCCATTGAATTGCCGGGTAGTGGACATTCTTCTCCGGTATTATGGGGAGACACAATATTCTTAACCGTCACTGACAAAGACTCAAGAGGCCTCAGGTACATCATTGCTTTTTCTTCCAAGGACGGGAAAGAAAAATGGAGAAATAAGCAGACTCATCAGGTTTATAAGCAACACCGATTCAATGATTTTTCTGCCTCAACGCCATGCTGCGATGAAGAGAGAGTCTACGTAACTTGGACCTCACCGGACGGAGTCGAAGCACTAGCACTTGACCATGATGGTAAAGAAATTTGGAAAAAGAAACTTGGTAAATTTTATGCAAAGCATGGAAGCTCAGCTTCGCCTGTGTTGGCAAATAATACTCTGGTCATTGGTAGCCACGGCGAACAAGGGAAAAGTTATATTGTGGGTCTAGACCCAAGTAACGGTACTGAAAAATGGCGCATTGAAAGAGAATCCAATGATAAGGGAGCCTATAGCACTCCTGTTGCGCGGAAAGCAGATGACGGTACTGAAGAGCTTATTTTCAGCAGCACAGCGCATGGGATCACCTCGATTGATTCTTCTGAAGGAACGATTCGCTGGGAACATGATGCAGGATTTTCGCAACGATGTGTCGGTGGCCCCGTGATCTCAGGAAATACAATTTTTGTATCTGCAGGTTCAGGGTCCGGAGGCAAAGAATCAGCTGTTGTAAGAGTCAAAGGGAAAAAAGCTTCTGTGGCATGGGAGGCTGGGCTCAAGGGTCTGCCTTATGTGCCTACGGGACTTTCATTTAATGGCATGATTTTCTTGCTTAACGATGGTGGCATCATGACATCTCGGAAAGCGTCTGACGGGAAAATACTATGGCAGGAGCGTGTTGTGGGAGCACCTTACAGTTCACCGATACTTATAAATAATAAAATATACTGCTTCAGTAAGGAAGGAGACATGACGGTCATTGCTGCCTCAGATAAACTTGAATTGTTAAGTTCATTCAAGTTTCCGGAAGGTATTTATGCAACTCCTGCAGTGGCAGATGGTAAATTGTTTGTGAGGACTTTTTCCAATCTCTACTGCATTAGTAAATAGAAATAAATCCAGCATAAGTTATTGACGCTCATGGAGTTTTGATAATCTTTCTAGACTCTCAATGTATTTTTCCAAGGCACTGTGAGGTTCAATTGCTTGAGCATTTTTTAACGCATCTAGGGCCGCACTATAGTCCCCTCGAAGAGCTAAAATTTCTCCACGTCGACGCTGCGCCTGGACCGCAAATTCATCAATAGATACGGCTCGCTCAAGGAGCATCAATGCCTTTTCAGTTTCTTTATTTTCTACAAAATGTTCTGACAATGTTATCAGGATAAGACCGTCAAGAGGATCCTTTTTTAACAATGATTGGAGCCTAGATGCTCCTGCTTCAGGGTTCCCTAATTCAATCTCTATCATTGCCCCTGCACGCTCAAATTGATGGGCCGCTTTGCTGTCCTCTTTAATTTGCGCGTCATATTCTGCTACTTGTTTTATTTCCATGACGAACTGACTCGCTTGGTCCCAGAACTGATACCTGACAAGATAATCAACTGCATCGGCGAATTTTTGAAAGGCTAAGGGGACCGGGTCCTTTAATGCCTGCCGATAACAACTCATTGCCTTTTCAGTCAACGCTTCGTTCAAGTACATATGACCCAGAGAAAGAATCGCAGAAGCGTCAAGAGCATTGAGTCTTCGAGCAACTTCCAAATCTGCAATGGCCAGTATTTGCTGTCCTTGCCTAAGATGCACATCTGCCAAGTTCACCCATATGGCAACCCTTTCTGGAGATACTCTTAGAACGTGCTCATAAATCGATGCTGCTTCTTGAAGTTCATTAAGATCCATTAGTGCCGTTGCTTCACCTAACTGCCACTGTAATTCATCAGGCATGGTAAGTTTTGCCATCCTATAAGCCTGCAATGCATCATGGGATCTTCCTGACTGGCTCAAACAGTAGCCCAAGAGACCCATCGTAAGACCATCCTGCGAACCCAGTTCCATTGCCCTTCTTAGGCTAGGCTCTGCTTCTTTATAATTTCCTGCCTGAACATGAGCGATTGCTAGGTTCCTATGAGCATCTCTAAAATTAGGCTGGATTTTAAGTGCCTTACGAAAATTGCTCATTGCTTTAGTTGACTGACCTTTTTCGAACTGAAGGCTCCCAAGATTGAAGAGCATCGCTGGGCTCTTCTCCAAAAGTGCACTCTTAACCATCAATGATATGGCCCCTAGTCGGTCCCCTGCAGCCATCTTCTTAGCGACCAAATCCAGTTCCTCTTTCTCTGCCGGATTCAATTTGGGTTCTATCCGTGAATCGACTCCATAACTAGCTGTAAAAGCTTTGCGAAAAGATTCAGTGTTCCATATCGGATCAATCGGAAGCGGTGCAGCACCTGTTAAACAGGTACATACTAGCATTAATGTGAATTGTATTTTTAACATTATTTCGGTGGCTGTAATGTCATCGGCCAACGGTAAATGGCATTGACCGGTTGCCCATCTTTTCTCGGAACTGAAAAACGGGCCCTAGATGCAAAGGATGTTGCCATCTTTGTCAGTTCAGGGTGAGAGCTCGAAAGTACCTTCCTGACCTTGACTCTACCGTTCATTGAAATACCCACTTCAAGAATAACAGTTCCACTGCGCACGCCGCGCCTCAGTAAAGCGCTCGGATACCTTGTAGAGGGTCTATTCATCAATCGCGGTCTCGAGTCCAAATCGCCAACGGATACGAGTCCCTGAACTTTTGGCCTTGAAATGGGCGCTGGTGCCGGCTTTGCGGGTTTTGGCGTCTTTATTGGAAGTGGTGACGGTATGAGCTCAGGATTTGATTCTAATTCAAAATCTGCAGTCCTCATGGTGAGGTCAATTTTTGAGTCAAGGGTCGCAACTAATGGAGGGGCTACACTCTCAATCTGTAACTCAAGCTTAGGTAATGGTGGTGGTGGTGGTGGAGTCTCTTCCTGAATTTCTAAGGGAGGAGGAGGAGGAGGAGCCATTTCAGGAACAGTTTCCATTGTTCTAATGGTTCGGTCCGGGATCCGCTTCGCATCCAAGAGGCGCATCATTATGAGAAATGAAATTAATAAGATTACCAAGAAAAGCCCACCCACGAGTCTTCCTATCAGGCTCCTGAGTAAAACTATTGGGTTACTTTTCCTAATTAATTGCATCCTAAATTAAAAATCGTTTAATCAGCTTCCATTCAAGGTTGATACGAAAACCCTGACAGCGCCGGCCAACTTAGCCTCGTCCAAAACTTCAACTGTTTTTTGAGTGGCTGTCCTACGGTCAGCCTGTATGACTACTGGAAGATCATCTCCTTTGAGGAGTCTTCCCACGACTGCACGCACACCTCCAACCCCAATTTCCCGACCCCCATAATAAACACCGCCTTCAGCAGTGATACCAATGAGTATGCTGTTCTTGTCTAACTCCTGTTGAGATGCTGCTCTGGGCTTTTCGACTTCGACACCGGTCTCATCTACAAAGACCGTCGTCACAATAAAGAAAATCAGAAGAATAAATACCACATCAATGAGTGGGGATATATTAATCTCTCCGGATCCGCCGCTCAGCTTTTTTCTAAATCTCTGAAAGTTCTTAGCCATGATCTAGAATTGGTTCTGAAGGGCAGTCCCAATCTGCTGGAACCCGTGCCTCAAATTTTCATACCTGACTTTCAAGGCATTATGAATAAAATAGGCCGGGACACTAATGACGAGGCCCGTCTGTGTAGTTATCAGAGCCTCAGAAACGCCCTTCGAAATGACCGAGGCGGGCCCAGTCGACGCAGTCGCGCTCATCCCATCAAAGGTGGTGAACATCCCACTCACCGTTCCCAGCAAACCAACTAGAGGAGCCGTAGTGATAAGGACAAAAGCAAAAGGGATTCGCCTCTCAGCCGTTGAAAACATTTCCTCCTCTATCTGATTCATTTGACCTTCTAATTTCTTTTCTCCAATTTTCCGGGAAAGTAATGCCAAAATTTCTGAAGAACGAGACCCTTGCAGTAACAAGCATTTCCATTCCGAGCTTTTAAGAATTGGAGCCCTGGGAAGTCGTAACAGGTTCCATATAGAAAGTAAGGAATACGCTATTCCGAAAGCGAGTCCCAATAGGCACCAAAAGACCCAGCCACCCTCAGTACCGAGGACGCTCAACTCTTCGTGTACGAGTTCAATCATTTTCGGGCTTTGTTTGCAGTTTTTGGCTCGCCTTCAAACCATTAACATAGGCGATACTTGCCATTTCTGTAGCGGCTAGGATCCCGCTTATTTTTCTCGATAGTAGCGCGTGCATGATCAGAGCTGGAATAGCAACGACCAGACCAAACTCAGTCGTGACAAGGGCCTCTGAAATTCCAGAAGAGAGGGACTTCGCATCGCCCGTACCAAAGACATTAATCAATTTAAAAGTATGAATCATACCAGTCACTGTTCCTAATAGTCCAAGTAATGGAGCCGTGGCCGCAGCAATAGCTATCCATGAGAGACCACGTTCTAGTTTTGGCTGCGCGCGCAGATATTCCTCATAAAGAGCCTCTTCGATATACTCAGGTGATTTGCTTTCGGTTTCAATGGCCCGTCTCAATGCTTTGTAAGCAGGATGAGATCTGCGACCAATGAGAGACTTGGCCTCATCCAAATCACCTTCACTGACCTCATTAATAACTTTCCTCAACACTGATGGTCTTATGGCTCTGATTCTCAATAATTGGAGCCACTTGAAAAGGGCTGCTAGCGTTGCAATCAAAGCAATGATTAGAATTGGGTAAATCCAGAACCCACCCTTCTTAATATGAGCAAGAATTGACCCGTCATTTTTATTTAGTGCCTGAGCCATACCCATTGTCGGATCAAATAGCATGCTAACGTCCTTGCCCTCGGCAAGTCCAAGAATGGCATTCGCCGATGAAGTCTGCTCAATGACTTGAGGCCTAAGATCTTTATTCTCAGTGACGAGTCCTGCGGTGCTTTTATCATCAGCAACGAACCAGCTAATGGGGCCAGCCTCAACAAATGTACCATCTTTCTGCACTCCTTCGGGATCTAAGGCATTTCCTTTGAGGGACCGTGGACCAGTCATCTGACCGAGCCGTTCAATTGCCGATTCAAGAAGATCGAGACGAGATTCTAGTCCCTCTGTAGTGCCCTGCTGATCAGCAGAGAGCAGCAATGACCTCACCGATTCGGCTTCCGTCACACTCATTTGCATTTCAAGATTCTTTCTAAAATCACTGAGTAAATTCTCAATGTAAACGGATTCGTCTCTCCAGGAACGGACCTCAGAGGATAAGCTCGCAAGGTCATGGATCAGTGCATCTCTTTCCTGGCCTGCTAATTGTGAACGTCTCCTCTTCTCACGGAGCTCGGAGGCAATTTTCTCAGTTTCTTGGGCAAGTTCAGGTCTTTCTTTGGCAATATCCTCCCGCATTTCTGCGAGGGCCTTCAGTTCCATTTTCAGGTCAGACTCAATTGATTTGGCCGCGGCCTCATAATTGGGCTCCTGCGCCTTCAGCATCAAACCAAAGGGAAAAGTAAGAAAAAGAATATGCCAGATTTTCATACTGATCAGTCCTTCTTTCCACTGAAATTAATTTGCACATAATCTGGTGCACGTTCTTTCCGGTACATCTCGATGGCTTCCTTTAATGGCCCTGCCACTGAATTGTCCTCGGTCCAGATCCAACCGCTCCTATGCGCCTGACCATGGCCGGCGACCTTCCCTGACCTGCCAACGTACCAGGCACCAGAAAAGCCAAGGTACAAAACTTCAACCTCAATCTGATCTTCACCGTCAGTGCGGATCTGACTATGAATGGTTAAGGACTGACCAAATTCCGAAGCTGCGCTCATTACCGCAACAAGATCACGTAAACGGTCCTGCAGAGAACCGCTAGGCTCTGGTTGCCGAATACGTTCCACCTCGTCATTAATTTTGTTCATTAGAGGCTCAGGAAAAATTTGCAGCTGAGGCCGTAAAGCCGTTTCGAGCCGCTCCACACGCTTCACAATGATTGCACGTTTATTGCGTAATGATTCCTGCTCCGCCAAAAGCTCCTCGCGTTTCTTGGTAGCGTCACTGAGCCTTTTCCCTGCAGAGGCTATCAGGGCATCGATCTGCTCAATTTCCTTGAGCCTGATACCGTTCAGAGCTGCCATGTTCTGTTTCTGCTCTGACCAGTCTGCTCGTTCCTTGGAACGAAGTTTCTGAGCCTCTACCCACTGGCGGACCTTCTCCTGTAAAACGAAAGACGGTGACACCTTTTGGGTGTCACCGTCAGCAATCTTTTCCTGAGTGTGAGCTGCTGTTGCGGTAAACAACAACAATAAAACAGTTAGAACAAGATCATGTGTGTTTTGTTTGTTTGTTATACTAAGTATATGTTTTTTTACCATTGCAGCTCAAACCCGATATAGAATTCCCTTGGAGCATTAGCCCTAGGTCCGTCTGGAAGTCTACTCACAGTGAGGACTTCGTCGAGCACATTGTGAACGCCACCAATTAGGCGAGTCGTATCACTGAGCTTATAATGCGCAGATAAATCAAGAATAAAACCTCCGTCGATCTTACCTTCACGGCCATTAGATACTTCAAGGTTCTTCGCAGAAGCATACATATCAGATCTGTATGATCCAATAGCATTAAGGCCCCAGTTCTCAGCAGAAAGTCCTGCACCAACTGAGAATTTCCACTCCGGAACGTAAGGGATAGTAGCACCTGGCTCATCAGCAGCGAGAATGTCGCCTTCTCCACCTGAAGAAAGGGGAGCTGTGAGTGTAGCATCTGTATACGTTGCACTAACAAACATAGGAATAGCTACTGAGCTGTCTGCATTAGCAGTGTAGCTCTGAAGGAATTCAATGCCTTTAACTTCAGCCTCACCAGCGTTGGTTCCATCAAGCATGCCATCAAAAGCGAGTCCACCAAGTCCTGCGTTAGAACCAGTCAACTCATCATAATCACTTAAGAATGCAGCGATCTCTGTTGAAGCGCCGTCCTTCTGAGTTCTTACACCGAGCTCATAACCGATGCTCTCCTCTATTCTAGTTCCACTCTTGAGGAAACCACGAGGAGAAGGAGTTGATATTCCCTTGTAAACTCCACCAAATGCATTAGTAGAATCAGAAAGTGCATACGTCATTCCAATGCCAGGAACAACCGCATCAATCTCACCAGTCTTGCCGTTAGTTTGAGTATTAGTTGCGTCACTCGCATAGTCTTTCCAGTCTCCATCAATTGTTTCATAACGGACACCTGGGCTCAAAGTCAAAGCTCCAAGATCGATATCGTCTTGAATCCATGCTGAGAAAGCATCTGCTTCCTGGAAACGGTTACCACCGGACCCTGGAGCTCCCTCATTAACAACAGGAGCGCCACCAGATAGATCAATAGTGTCCTGCTGTTGGAAACGACGAATTGAATCAGTGTGCAAGCGAGCTCCACCGCTAATGCTGTGCTCGGTACCTGCAATTGTAGTATCATAGTCAAAGTTGACCTGAAAACCCTTGGACTCATATGCACGTGAATTGTGCTTAATTCCTAAGCTTCCTGTTCCGAGGAGACGAAGGTCATCATACGCAGCTGCGTAAGTAATAGGATCAGCAACAACTTTGGAGACACTCTGTCCACCAGCCTTGTTGATCTTGTACCAGTCACGCTCAAATTCATTGTAATAAGCTGCAACTTGAAGAGTTAAATTGTCAGCCGGCTCAACCAAATACTTCAAGTATGAGCGCTTGTGCTCAGTTGCCATGTGATCCAGGAACGTTCCTGCATAGCGTCTGTATGGGTTAGCCTTAAGATCTGATTCAGTCAGACCTGCATAAGTCTCATCAGCATCGAACTCAGTATAGCCATACTTGAACTCCCAACGCTGATAAACGTCGCTATTTGGCTCCCAGAAAATCTTAACCATAGGCTCCATGAGGTCGAAACCCGTCTCGTCAGATCCACCATATCCGTTACCGGCATCAATTTGGCGGTATCCGTCTGTTTGGCGGTAGTAAATTTCAGCTAAAATACCAACTTTACCAAAGTCACCTTCTGATGTGTCAGACCAGTAGCTGTGAATATCAAAGGCACTATTTGATCCATAAGTTGAACGCAAATAGAAGCTATGGTCTGTAGGGAATTGAGTAGAAAGATAGTTAATGACACCACCAGTTGTGTGTGGTCCATGAGCAATCTGAGATGATCCTTTGAGGATCTCGATTCCACCCATACGAGCTGCGTTTGGGGAGTAATAAGCGGAAGGCGCAGAATATGCTGCCGGAGCAGTTAGAATTCCATCCTCCATTATTGTTACGTTATCACTACGTGTACCTTCAGCACCACGAATGGAGATGTTAGGAAAATTACCATGACCGTCTTCCTCGCGGTAGTATACACCAGGAATGCGATCAAGGATTCGGTTTACGTTGTAGTAGTTCTGTGATCGAAGCTCTGCCGCGTCGATGACGTAGCCAGAACCGGGAAGATCAAATACATCCCCTCCTCCAATCACAAGACTCGGATCCAATACTTCGGCTGCTTCTTCATCTTGCGCGACCGCATTGGAAATCATCAGTACGGATGAAGTGAAAGCTCCAAGTAGAATTACTGAAAATCGTTTAGAGTTATTTTTTAACATTGTTATTTAGTCGTATTATTTTTGTTTGGTTTAAAAGTTTTCCGACCCTTGAAAGCCTACCTGGGACAGGTCATTCTTAGGGTAGATCAACAATATATTTCCCCCACTTATTTAATGAGAGTGATTCTTATTAGCAGTAACCGCAACTGCAGTCAACCTTTATTGATAATAATTCTCAATATTATTAATGATTGCTAAATATTTGGCAATGCCTCAATAAAACGGCACCATTGATAGGGAAAAACGTCCCTATTTATTTAGATATGGACTGCATGCCCGGTAGAAGCTCCGACCGCTTCATGGACCATTTCACTGAGAGTGGGATGAGCATGAATCGTATTTTCAATTTCTTCGTAAGTGAGCTCAGATTCAATGGCCAAACCAAGTTCAGCAATCAGCTCAGTGGCTTCAGAACCTATAATATGTGCCCCTAAAATTTCTCCGTGCGGCTCTCCTATCAATAGCTTAATGAAACCTTCCGTCTCACCAGCCGCTTGTGCCTTACCACTGGCCTGATAAGGGAATTTTCCAATCTTAAAAGATAGGCCCTTCTCCTCGGCCCCTTGCTCCGTGAGGCCAACACTGGCCACTTGAGGCTGACAATACGTGCAACCAGGAAAGGTTCCGACTTTCTTAGGTTGGGTCCCACTGAAAAGACCATTAACGCACTGAGTCGCTTCAAAGCTAGCTACGTGAGCGAGCCAAGGCGGCCCTATAATGTCTCCGACAGCATAAATTCCAGGAACGTTAGTCTGATACTTATCGTCAGTCACTATGTATCCTCTATCTAATTCAAGATCAAAGTCAGCCGGAAGGACCGGCTCAACCCCAATCGCTATGAGTGCAACCTCGGCCCCTATTGTACTTGGTGCGGATCCTTCCTTTTCAACATCGATTTCAATACGATCGCCAAGGTCTCTAGTTCCTATCACTTTTGTTGAACTGAGAATTTCAATTCCACTCTTCTTAAAACTTTTTTCCAATTCCTCACTCACCTCTTGGTCCTCGACCGGTAAAATATTGGGCATCATTTCAACGACCGTAACCTTAGTCCCAAATGCATTGAAGAAATATGCAAATTCAATACCGATCGCACCTGCTCCGATAATGACAATGTCCTCGGGTTGCTTCTCCATGATCATCGCCTCAGAACTTCCAACGACGGAACGACCATTGAATGGAAGGTCAGGAAATGCTCTTGTCTTGCAACCAGTGGCAACGAGAATGTGTTCGGACTCGAGAACATTTTGCTGGCCAGAAGAATCAGTAACTTGAACTTTGCCGGGCTCGAGTATCTGACCAGAGCCGAGAACATAATCGACTTTGTTTTTCTTAAATAAAAATTCAATTCCACCAGCGAGTCGGTCCGATACTTTGCGGCTCCTTGATATGACCTTGGACCAATCGTAGGATAAATTGTCGAAACTGAATCCAAACTCGTCAGCATGGTTCTGCATCAAGCGATAAAGCTCAGCATTGCGAAGGAGCGACTTGGTCGGAATGCATCCCCAATTCAGGCACGTACCGCCTGCGCGCTCCTTTTCAACACAAGCGACTCTTTTCCCAAGCTGAGCGGCACGAATGGCTCCGACGTAGCCCGCTGGCCCGCCCCCGATAACGATAAGGTCATACTTAGACATTTCTTGATTCAGTAGCTTCCAGCCAGAGCATTTCAACTCAGAATTACTTAAATTATTCGATGACTGGTAATATATTATCGATGCATGGCTCTGAATTGGCAAAGCCTAACTACTAGAACTGCTGCTTTCTCTTCTTAAGCATTTGAGGGCAGATTGACAGGTGCTACGATATAGACAAACCTTTTGAAGGTAGAGGCCCAATTCCATTGAATCATTTAAAAGACCAATTCCTTCTAGATCCAGAAGTAGCTTACTTCAATCATGGCGCTTACGGGGCATGTCCACGACCAGTATTTGAAGCCTACCAGCGCTATCAGCACGAGCTTGAGAGCGAGCCTGCTACTCTCCTTTACAGGGACTTCACAAAAAGGATGCAGGAAATAAGATCAGGACTTTCCCTGTTCCTTAATTGTGAATCGGATCAAATCGCATTTGTGCGTAACGTAACTTACGGACTAAATATGGTGGCTCAGTCCCTGACCATCAATGAAGGGGACAAGGTATTGGCAACTGAACACGAATATGGAGCCGTTGATAGGATGTGGAAAACTGTATGCGAGGAGAGGGGAGCACATTTTATCAGAATCAAAATGCCGCTCCCTCTCGAATCTGCATCCTCAGCAGTGGATCTATTAAAAACAAAAATTGATCCTTCAGTAAAAATTGTCACATTCCCTCACATTGCCCCAGAAACGGCACAGCTTTTTCCAATCAATGAACTTACAGAAATTGTCAGGGCCGCTGGTGCAGTCTCTGTCATTGATGGTGCACATGCGCCTGGCCAGATAAAAGTAAACCTCCAAGAGATCGGTGCCGATTTTTATGTGGGTAATTGCCACAAATGGATGCTTTCACCTAAGGGAGCAGGTTTCGTTTACGCTTCTCGAAAATATGAAAACCAGATTCGTCCGCCCGCGATCAGCTGGGGAAACATTTCAGAGGGGACCTCATCACTGCTTCTGGAAAATGATTGGCAAGGAACAACAGACATCTCCTCCATTCTAGCAGTTCAGGACGCCATTGATTTTCTCAACAATAACAAATGGTTCGAAACCGTTGTCCCGCGTTCGAGTCAACTCATAGAGGAATTTAATGAAAAAATTCTTGGTGTCACAGGAATGGATGATCTTTATCTGAGCCCCGATTTGCAACCACCTCAGATGCGATCTTATCTCTTACCCGCAGGGGATCACTCTTCCCTTCACACTGAACTCTTTCACCGTTTCAAAGTCGATGTGCCGGTGTTCTTACATCCAAAGGGCAGTATGTTCCGAATCTCAATCCAGGCATATAATGATGCATCTGACCTCGAAAGGCTAGTCCATGCATTGAGGGAACTTCTCTGATTAAATTCGATCAAATACTCTCCAGATAATCAATGAGCAGACGGACTCCCACGCCGGTTCCCTGCTCCCCTCCCTGATAGTCTCTCTGCGCCGCTCCCCAAGCACTACCTGCAATATCTAGATGGGCCCAGGGCGTTTCTTCGACAAAGTATGATAGGAAAGCACCCCCTGTTGAAGATCCCGCGCCCGTGGCGGGCCCACTGATATTCCTCAAATCACCTACAATTCCTTTCATTTCCTTTTTGTGAAGATCAATAATTGGCAGAGGCCATACCATTTCCGAAGTTCTTTTACCTGCATCCACAAGTGATTGCGTCAGTTCATCATCATTCCCCATGACTCCTGTAATTTCGTGGCCCAGAGCAACGACAACTGCACCAGTCAGAGTGGCGAGATCTACCATCGCATCAGGACGGATCTTTTTAGCGGCATAAGCTAGCGCATCGGCAAGGATTAATCGCCCCTCAGCGTCAGTATTCAAAACCTCAATCTTGAGACCATTATAGGCAGTGACCAAATCCCCGGGCTTAGTGGCTTTACCGTCAGGAAGATTTTCCGAAGCCGGAATCAGTCCGTGAACTTCAACATCTGAGTTAATTGAAGAGAGGGCATCAAAAACACCAAGCACTGCAGCGCCTCCGGACATATCATATTTCATCTCGTGCATCTTTCCTGAAGGCTTAAGACTAATGCCACCAGAATCAAAGGTTAAACCCTTGCCTACAAAACAAACCTTCTTCCCAGTCTTGGCCTTTGGTCGATGAATCAAATGGATTAAATAAGCTGGCTCGGACGAACCTTCAGAGACGGAAAGCAATGACCCCATGCTCATCTTTTTCATCGCGCTTTCATCAAAAACTTTCACAGAAATACTGACTGAATTTTTCGCAATTTTGCGCGCCTCTCTCACCAGATCACGGGGCCGCATTTTATTGGCAGGAGTATCTTGCAAACGTCTGGCAAGGCAATTCCCATTTCCTATTGCAATGCCACGCTTGGCCCCTCTTTTGATAATCTCTCCGGTATGAAACGTAACTTTTTTTAAGTCCCCCGTGCCTTTTTTAAAGTCATCTAACCGGTATGAACCCATCACGGCACCTTCTGCTAAAGCCTGTCCAAAAAGGCTCGCATCAAAACCATAATTTTTAGATGCCCAATAAGTTATAGATCCCAGTTTATTTTCCCTAGCCTCTTTCACAGCGATAGCCGCGGCACGACGAACATTTTCTGCATCTATTTTTTTGGGTTCACCTAATCCAACCATCAGAACTTGTTGAAAGGGCCCCTTGATCGAATCTGTTATTCTCTTTTGACCAGAGTCGCAGGCAAATGACTCTAAGGCACTGACCGGAACCTTAACTCCCTGAGGAAGTTTGATTTTTTTACCATGGCAACCAAAAACAATAAGTAGGTCAGATTTAGTTAATTTGGCATTAAGAGATTTTTGCAGAAATTTCATAGGATTATTATTTTTATTTCTTGGGTCATGACTACTCCGTAAAGTGCTTTAATAAATATTTTAGTTAAGCCTTACAAGAAATCGCACCATTGACCCCATATTTAAAATGGTTAACTCCCTGATATGAAACTACCAGAAAATAAACTCAGGAACCTTTGCCAACACCAACAGCTACCAGATTACCTGATGCATTCCTCGTGTAAATAATACCATTTGAGAGGACAGGAACGGTCCAGCACCGGCCTCGATTAACTTGCTCGCGGGCCAAGCTTTCAAATTTTTTTGGTGATGCAACACCAACCGCAAGTTCTCCGCGCTCACTAAATACTATAAGCTTACCGTCAGCAGCGGTCACTGTGCCACAACCAAAACCACCTTCTTTCCATTTCACCTTCCCCGTTTCAAATTCCATGCAAACTAGTTCTTTCTTCTCCGCACCATGCGTATTGCCACTGATGCCGTACAGGTGTTTATCAATGACAACACAATTTGCCATGTGATTGCTGATAGCTTTATTGCTGTACACTTCCTTTAATCTTTTCCCATCAAAATTATAAAGCCCACAACCACGACCATAACCGGTCGAGATAAACACTTTATTATCAATAACCATGGGTGTCGTCGCATTCGTACTGAATCTTGTCTTCCATTCATTAATCGTGACCGTCTTACCGGTACTGGCTTCGAGAATAACTAGGCCTTCCGTCTTCAATGTAATGAGTAAGTCCTTGCCTCCAAAATTGAATAAAACCGGGCTAGCATATGCTGGTTTGAACCGTTCACTTTTCCAAATAATTTCGCCTTCTCTCAAAGAATAAGCAATGGTATGGGCAGCCTCGACCACTATCATTTCACCAACAATGAGTGGAGATCCGGCAAAGCCCCACTCAGCAGGTTTCTGCATAGCTGAATCTTTGAGTAGATCTCTCTCCCAAAGTTTTTTCCCATCTTTTGCATTGTATGATTTAAATTTTCCATCCTTTCCCAACGAGTAAACCTTTCCAAGGTGCACTGTGGGAGTAGCTGCCGGACCTCCCTCATGAAGCCGAGGTAATAATTCTGCCTTATATGTGTCAGACCAAATCTCTTTACCGGTCTTCGCATCAAAACAATAAACTGTTTCAGAGCCATCCCTTCGCTTTCCGTCATGGCCTAACGTGTAGAGTCTTCCCTTGGAAACAGATACCCCGGCAAATCCGACACCAACCTGTGCCTTCCAAATCACATTACCTATCTTGTCAGGGTCCCATTCAGTCTCAGATGAAATGCCATTATAATTTGGGCCCTGCCAATTTGGCCAGTCAGCGGCATCAAGCGAAGAAATGATACCCGAAAGTATAATTGTTAGGGAAATCCTCATTCCCAAATATAATCATGAAGGGGTCGCCGATGCAACTGACTCGTAATCGCATTTTCTTCGACAAACAGACGATTCCCGTGTGATAATCTGTGACTTGTGCCAATCGAAGAAATTGATCTAAAAATCGAGAAAAAAAAGCTTCCTGAGACAGTTAAAAACTATCTCATTGAAGCCAATCTCCGAATTGATGAACTTTTTGAAACTGAAAAGAACCGTAAAGTTCCCCGGTTCATTCCCTGCAATGATGAACTGCTCTACCATTGGCTCTCTGCCATAAAGGACAGCGATTTATGTTTGGGCAAAGTGTACTGCGAATGGGGAAGCGGCTACGGTGTAGGCACTTGTCTAGCTTCTCTATTAGGATACGAATCATATGGTATAGAAATCGAACCGTCACTGATTGAAGCTTCCAGAAAACTCGCTGAAGACTCAAATATATCGGTCACTATCATCGAACGCGATTACATGCCAGAAGGGTTTGAATGTTATGAAGGCTCTGGCGGGGCTGAACTTATCAGGCCTGAAAATTACACTTACCGAGAAAGTAACGGATCGAGACCAAGTTATGAAGGGATGGATGCTGATCTCGATGAAGTGGATATTTTCTTCATTTATCCGTGGCCTGGTGAACAGGAATTTGTCCTCGAATTTTTTCAGGCAATTGCGGCTGACGGGGCACTTTGTTTGATCTACCTAGGAGATGATGAGTTTGGCTTGTACCAGAAAACTGCAGCCCCCTTCGATTAGAAAATCATTGCTACAGGAGAGATGCTTTGAAAACAACTTTATAATCCTTTGTAGGGTCACAGGACTTGGGATTGGGTATGAGGATAAAGTCATCGGTCAGCACTGGCTCTAATTCGCTACCTTCAAGAATCTCAAAATTTCCAATCCTTTTGGGGAAATATTGCACAATCGGACGCCACCCTCTCTGAGAGCCATTAGTATTAATAGGCTCAAAAGATTTCTTACCTCTGGTTGGGGTTATCTTAAAAGTATATATGGAATCTTCTCTGTTTAAAGACTGCTCGTAGGCACGTTCTCCCTTGGCCAGTTTTGCATCCCATCCAGGATCTCCATAAAAAACAACTGAGTCTCTGTCAAAGAGAAGACCCGCAGCATCCTGGGCGCGGAGACCCGCGTGCGTGGCCGCCTCGGTCAGCTTTACTTTGGATCCAATAGAAGTGGCCTGGTTCGGATCTGCCATTTTCTTACTCGCAAGACCAGGAAAGAATGTTTCCAAACGATGAATGAGGGCATGTTGATTAGCAAAGAACGCTTCCGCGAAAGTGTATCTTCCTGGCTGTTCAACAAAATAATCCAAACAGCCCCAGCCTGCGTAACCGTACCAGGTCGGTACAGTGTAACCAAGCATCTGCCTCACTCCTCCACTCTTTAACCATGCCAGTGCCATCGCCTGTTGATCGTCAATGTGGCCCATCAAACAATTGCCAATCGGCATATAAACTTTTGGATTTGGCGAATTTATTGCAATCTTTTTTCCTTTCATGTCCTGACCAAAAAGGTTTCCATTCTTGCTCTTAAAGTAACCGTTTCGGTAAGAAAATCCGATCTGCCAGCCCCTCTCGGTTGCGTGACCAGAAGTGACAAAGAGTTGGGCCTTGTATTCTGTGAGCGTCTTTGCCAGTGCCTCGGTACTATCGGCTGGTCCACTCGATTCAATGGGATCCTGATTTCTATTTTTTCGGACAATCTTTCCCTTTTTTAATTCGCAGTGCCAGACTCCCTCCAAACAATGCTCAAGTGCCAACTCGGTCCCCGAGGCGACACGTTCAATGGTCAGAGGCTTTAGTGTCTTTGCAATACTCAAAGCATTTTCGGAATCATACCCCGTAAGAATACCCCAGATAGTATCAGTATACGGGTCCTCATCAATTTTTCTGGTGAGTTGATGAATCTTTGCAACCATGGCCCTCGTCACTTCAGGATGCTTAGCTACAAAGCATGTGTATCTCGGTTTTATTTTTCTGAGTTCCTCGAGTATCCCTTCAGGTTTTCCATCTGGAAAATGCATTGCCTTAGAAGATTCATATTTAGACTCCAATGCATTGATGACCTTTTTCCATGCAGGGTCAGAAGCGGTACTCTCAGAGCTAAGAACTAAATAGTGGGTAGGATCAGCTTGGACAACTCGGATCAAAAAAAGCAAAGCCAAAGAAAAGGATGCAAACTTCATAATGTAGATTCTTGCTCGGATCTGCTTCGTGATCAATAGAAAGGAGCTCAATTCCGGGTGTAGTTTTGCCTGAATTAAATCTAAAAAGTCATCGAGGCCCCAAAAACAAAGTTGATCCCAGGCTCATTCTGACCCGAGCCATGAATGCGGTATTCCTCGTCAGTGATGTTTTCTAGAGACAATGTCAGCAACAATTGTTCACTTAGCTGGAACCCATACCTCAAATTGAAGACAGTATATCCAGGAGTACCACCAGGCGGTATTCTCTGAGTATCGCCCTTATCACGTGTATTCAAATTATCTTGTTTGGCAGCAATAAAACTACTCAATTCAAGCCATTGAGAGTCGGATAATTTATATCTCAATCCAAGGATCCCTGAAGGGGGAAGGAGCCGGCTAATAGGTTCACTACGTGATGAGACTGAGGAATCGGGAAAAGTATCTGACATTCCATCATTA
>Ga0115011_10000871_pt1 | contig 22862 bp, 20 predicted proteins | sample TroAtlMetagenome_2_FD_88705 | JGI IMG/M metagenome (GOLD analysis project Ga0115011, IMG submission 88705) | Marine eukaryotic phytoplankton communities from Atlantic Ocean - Tropical Atlantic ANT8 Metagenome | ecosystem: Environmental > Aquatic > Marine > Oceanic | place: Tropical Atlantic...
CTACCGGAATTCCAAGCACAAGCCCCGGCATGACGAACCCCTTGACAAATGATTTCGCCTCAGCCCGGTATTGAGAAAACCACGCTGCCAGGGCTATGATGACGATTAGCTTTGCTACCTCTGAGGGTTGAAACCGCCCGATCACCGGCGCCCAGATCCAGCGAGCCTCCCCCTTGACTACTACTTGCACCCCGGGAATGTAGCAAAGCGCCAGCAGCGCGCACCCAAGGACAAGCAATGGCATCCATATCCTTCGTAGGATCCTGTAATCCAGACACCCGGCAATGAGAGCCATCACCAGACCAACTCCTGCAAAAATACCCTGCCGTTTGACAAGGAGGTAGGGATCATCATCGACTCCATGAACCCATGCGCTGGTGCTTGCCAGCATCACGAGTCCGAGAGCCACCAGAGTGACTACGGAAATACAGAGGACTATGGCAGCACGACGGCCCATGAGATTTCGCTAATGGGTAATGCTCCTAGCGAGCAGGAATCCTTAACTTCATGTTCACCTGGAGTTTGCGTGCATCTTCGATCTTATTCGCCTCCAGTAGCGTCTCGACCGGGATTTTGAAGAGTCTCGCGATCTTCCATGCAGTATCACCACTTTGCACAGCATAGGTCCTGAAGGGGGCATTATCCTCAGGAACAGGGATGGCCCGGGGCACAGGAACTTCTTCTCCGGAAATCACACTCACCTCCTCTTTGACAGACAAAGCAGGCGGCACCCTGCCCGGACTGACACCAGACACCTGGAGGGCCACCCCTTCTTCTGACCCTGAAACCCTCGCAGTTGAACCCGCATCGGGAACTGATATATGAGCTGGGAGGACTTCGGGATTTACCGTTCTGCTCACCGGGATCCTCAGAATCGCGCCTGGGTCGAGACCCTTACTTCCATTAAGATCTCTCAGCTCCTGAACGTCGACACTCTTAAGTCGAGCAATTCGGTCGTAGGTATCACCAGTCGAGACGAAGTAAAACGTTTCACCACTCTTCCCTACCGGCTTCGGACTCGTAGCAGGCGGATCGGCAGAAGCCACTTCCTTCTTGGCCCCCGCTGGAGCTGCTACCACGTCATCAGCTGTGACCCGGTTATGAATAAAGATCGCAGCAATAGCCGCGACATGAAGGATAAGGATAACGAAGAGCGCTCTTGCTACACCGAGATTGGGCACTTCCGAGGCTAGATCGGCACTAGCGGCAACCCTTTGGCGCTTTCGCCGGGACACCTTCGAATGAAAAATGAAGAGCCCTCCCCCGCCTGTAGCGATTCTTTTTTTCTGTAACGATTGTCTTTTCATGTGGGTGTTAGTTGTCAGGTGAAATTGGTCCCTACTTCAGGGCATGGACTATGGTTCGATAGGCATCACCTCGTTCTTCATATCCTGAAAACATGTCGAAGGAGGAAGTGCCCGGAGAGAAAAGAACTGTTCCACCCGGCCCGGAGGCCTCTCGCGCACACTGGACCGCATCTTCTAATGACTCCGCTCCAACAGTGCTCACTGCCTGAGAAAAGATGTCGATCAAGCTGCCGCGGATCTCACCGAAAACCACTATTTGGCTCACTCTGCCCTCGAGAACCGCGAGAAGCGGGGTGTAATCCAACCCCTTCTCTTTACCCCCTGCAATCAGAACCGTAGGGCGATACTGAGACCGGAGCGCAGCCTCGAGAGCATGTAGATTAGTCGCTTTTGAATCATTGATGTACTCAACTCCGTCAAGGGTTCTTACGAGTTCGCACCGGTGAAGTGGTGGCGCATACTCCGCAAAAACCGACGCTGCCGTATCGGGCAATACGTTGACCGCCTCTACCGCGGCGAGGGCCGCCATAACATTTTCGGCATTATGCAGACCACGTAATCGCGTATCCTCCAGATCAAAAACCTTGGCGCCCTGACGGAGAATTCCAGTTCCGCAGAGAGCATAATCAGCATCAGGTTGTGTCGCTGAAAAACTGATACGAGACGCACATATTTCTCCAACTTCCTCGCCAAACCGAACCACCGCGGCATCATCTTCCCGCTGGTTCTTAAAAATTCTCTGCTTGGCCCCATGATATTCATCCACACTCCGGTAGCGATCCATATGGTCTGGAGAAAAATTTAACCAGACCGCAACGTCAGGTCTGAACGTCCTGATCGTCTCAAGCTGGAACGATGACAACTCAAGGGAGACTGCCTCTGGCGGAATTTTCTCCAGGACAACATCTGATAACGGGCGCCCATAATTCCCACACGCCTCACAGCTCTTTCCTCCCGCCTCCATCATCCTTTGAACCAGTTCGGTAGTAGTGGTTTTTCCGTTGGTTCCGGTAATCCCAATGACTAGGCCCTCGAAATAACGAGATGCAAATTCAGTTTCGCCGATGAACTCTCCGGCGCCTTCGGCAAACGAGCTCGCAAATTCGCCTTCTGTCTCAATCCCCGGACTGATAACCACGACATCAGCCTCGCAGCCTTTTCCCGTCTCCTCGGTAGCGAGCGGATGACACCCGACATCACCCCCCATGCCATCGAAAACCTCTGGCGGACCGGCATCATACACAACAACCTCTCCCCCATTGCACAGGGCAAGATTAGCCGCAGCTCGCCCACTCCGGCCCGCACCTAAAATTGCAATTTTTTGTCCTGTGAGATTCATTCTTTAGAGAACTTTAAGGAGTCCTAGGCCGGCCATTGCCAGCAAGATGGAAACGATCCAGAAGCGAATGATAACTTGGCTTTCATGCCATCCCCGCAGCTCGAAATGATGATGGATCGGGGCCATTGCGAAAATCCGTTTGCCCCGGAGCTTGAAACTCCCAACTTGAAGGATCACCGAGAGAGCTTCAGCGACGAACACTCCGCCAATTACCACGAGAAGGAGCTCCTGTTTCGTGCAGATTGCCGCTGTTCCCAAGGCTCCACCAATCGCCAACGAGCCCGTGTCGCCCATAAAGACCTTGGCTGGATGACAATTCCACCAGAGGAAGCCCATTCCAGAACCTACAAGGGCCATCAAAACAATACTGAGTTCTCCCAGTAGCGGGTGAAATGGAATGTGCAGATACTCCAACCCCACGATACGACCTGCAAGGTAGGCCACCACCGCATAGGCCAGCGAGACCGTCACCGTGCACCCGGTCGCCAGACCATCAAGCCCATCTGTAAGGTTCGCCGCATTGGAGCAACCTGTGATGATCAGCATAAAAAATGGAATCGCTAACCATGACAGGTTGATCAAGGGCTTCCTGACGAGCGGAAATCCAACTTCGCTAAACCGGTAGCTCTCCACCTCTGGGCCACCGGCCGCCTCTCCCTCATCAGAGCCAGACCCACCCGCATCAGAAACCTCTAGCAGGAATCCCTGCCGCTGTTCCAGTGCCTCAGCATCAGTAAGGCCAATGGCGGAAACCTCCGGCTTGAACAGAAGAAAACAGGCTGCAAGAAGCCCAATCAAAAGCTGCCAAAAGAGCTTCTGCCGCGGACTAATTCCTGCCGAATTTTTTCGGACGACCTTGTTGTAGTCATCGATGAAACCCAGCAAGCCAAGTGAGAGCATGACGCAACAGGTAACTGCTACGAACGGATTGAAGGCTCTACCGCAGAGAACTACCGAGGTGAGCACGGCCCCGATGATCAGAATTCCTCCCATTGTAGGCGTCCCCGCCTTATCCCCGTGTAATTCTGCTAACTTATGAACTTCTTCAGCACTCCGGATAGGCTGCCCCACCTTGAGCGAAATCAACTTTCGAATCACTGAGGGACCAAACGAATAGATCAGAAGGAAGGACAACAGGGTGGCCAGACCCGCCCTTACCGTGATATACTGGAGGATATTCAGAAAGCTGAAGGCCTCGGCCCAGTCCGCACCTGATGTGCGGGCTTGCTCCCATTGTTCGTAAATCCAGTAGAGCATTAGTTCGTAGTTTGGGGGAAAACTTGGTTCATCACGCGCTCCACGGCGGCCTGCCGACTTCCCTTGAAAAGCACGGTATCGCCTGCGCGCAGCGTCTCCTTCAACCACTGAGCCGCATCCTCATATCTGTCAAAGTGCTCCACCACTGATCCGCCTTCCCGTCTCGCTCCCTCCGCGATCCGAGCGGCCTCGACCCCTACGCTTACGACCTGCAATTGCTGCTTGGCCGCATGCTTCCCAACCTGAAGATGCATATCTTCGGAAAACCGGCCCAACTCGCCCATCATCCCCAGAACCACCGTCCGACTACTCCCGTTTAAGGCTGGAAGATCAGCTACTACCCCGATAGCTGCACGCACGGAATCTGGGTTTGCGTTATAGGTGTCATCATAAATTGTGATCCCTTTCTTCTCAAAGCACCGGAGCCGTCCACCAGTAAGTCGAGCACCTTGCAATCCAAGAGCAATCTCATCCGGTGACAATCCAAGGGCCCACCCCGCCCCAGCAGCCAACAAGGCATTATTGACCATATGCCGTCCCGCGACCTTCAGCTGAACTTGGGAGTTACTCTCACCATCGATCACGAGATCGAAGGAAGAGCCACCTTCAGAACTGCACAGTGATTCAGCCCGTATAACTCCTCGACCATTTCCCACCGCTACCGCCCTGGCAGGGCTTCTGGAGGCAAAATACTCCGCGAACTCACACCCCGCTGTAATGAGAAGCGTCCCCACTTCTGGAAGAGCTCTTCCGAGCGCTCCTTTCTCCTCTGCAATAGCCTCCTTACTTCCCAGGAACTCAATATGTGCATGTCCGACATTCGTGATGATCCCGATCTGAGGCTTTGCTATTTCACATAATGGCGCAATCTCCCCAGGGTGATTCATCCCCATCTCAAGCACGAGGACTTCATCCGTATCATCGGCCTCGAGCAGAGTCAGCGGCAGCCCGATATGGTTATTCAAATTACCCCGGGTGGCATGAACGGCATAGCGTTGTCCCACAACCGAGGCGCAAAAGTCCTTTGTGCTGGTCTTGCCATTAGACCCGGTGATTCCAATGACAATAACATCCAACTGCTCCCGATACCACTTGGCGAGTTTCTGGAGAGCGATGAGAGTATCCTCCACCTTGATAACCGGAACCTCTCCTGCTTCATAAATCTCCGCATTGCTGCTACTTACAATCAAACCTGCCGCACCATTGCTCACTGCCTCCTCGAGGAATTGATGCCCGTCGAAATTATCACCACGCAGAGCAAAATAGAGAGCTCCAGATCTTAGAGTCCGAGTGTCCGTAGAGACCCCCGACTCAACCATGAGATCATCTCGACCTTCAATAAGATCACCTCCCATCGCCTCGACCAGCGTCCTGACAGAGTAGCGATTCATACGCGATCCTCTCCCCTCGCCTTGCGACGCGCATCCATTGCGTTACGCGTCTCTTTTCGGTCGTCAAAGAGGGATCGGTCGCCAGCAACCTCCTGGTAACTCTCATGCCCTTTTCCCGCGACCAACACGATATCCCCTCCCCTAGCTTCTTGAATCGCAGCCCGAATTGCTTCACCCCGGTCGACAATCCGCTCGTAAACGGCGCCCGACATTCCCTCTTCGATATCGGCAATAATCCTCTCCGGATCTTCCGAACGCGGGTTATCGGAGGTCACCACGCAATAATCACTATGGCGGGATGCCACCGCTCCCATCAGAGGGCGTTTTTCCCTGTCCCGATCTCCCCCGCATCCAAACACTGTTATTAAACGTCGAGGATCCAGACCGCGCAGAGAACGACAGACATTCTGAAGTGCATCTGGCGTATGGGCGTAATCTACAAAAACGGTAGCGCCGTCCATCGAGCCAACACACTCCACTCTTCCCGGCACCTGGGGCGCATTCGCCAGAGCCGCGATTCCTTCTCGGAGAGGAATCTTGAGGGCTACGGAGGAAGCGAGTGCGCCAAGCGCATTGTAAACGTTGAATCGTCCAATAAGAGGCAGCCTGACAAGGTACGACTTTCCCTTTGCGAAGAGCTGAAAGCGAGTCTCCTGAGCTGTTTGTTGAACATTCCCCGCCCGGAAATCAGACTCAACGCCAAAACCATAGGAAAGAACATTCATTCTCTCACTGAATTCTCGGATAAGAGCTTCTCCATAAGGATCATCGCCGTTGATTATCGCCACCGGATTCTTTCCCGCCGAACTCTCCGCTGCATTCTCGAACAGGCGCCGTTTGGACGCGAAATACTTTTCCATCGAGCCATGGTAATCGAGGTGGTCCCGGGTCAGATTCGTAAAAACGGCAACATCAAATGCAATCGCGTCCGCTCGTCTTTGATCAAGACCCTGCGACGAAACCTCCAGGGCAACCCCTGGACAACCATTGTTGCGAATCCGCGCCAGCAAACTTTGGAGACTAATAGGACCTGGGGTCGTGAAGTCTGCTTGCTCCTGTGTCATTCCATCATCAGACACCACTGTTCCAACAAGCCCCGCCCGTTGCATCGTTTGCTTCATGATCCGATGAACCAGAAAAGCAGTAGTGGTTTTACCATTTGTTCCAGTAACGCCGACGACCCTCAGATCTTCCGATGGATTTCCGTTCCACTCACTCGACAGGGCACTCAGGGCCTGGCGTGAATCCGGAACCAGTATGGAGCTAACTCCGTCTGGCATATTTTCACGAACAGCTCGTTCAACTACCACTCCAGCGGCTCCCTGTTCGATCGCAGCATCCACAAAATCATGACCATCGGAGATCATCCCCTTCACCGCTATAAAGAGGTCTCCTGCTCGCACCTTCCTGCTATCATCCTGCAGACCCAGGATCTCACGATCTAATGACCCAACAGCAGATGCTCGGGGCAGGATAGCTACTAGTTCGCGCAGGATCATGGCCAATTAATTTCTAGTTGAGGCGAGGGTTTCCTCTACCGCCTCAGTAGGAGCGATGTTCAGGTAGGCCGCGGTTCGGGATGCGATACGCTGAAATACAGGAGCAGCTACTGATCCTCCTCCGATCTTAATCTCATCCGAACGGGGGTCATGGATTACGACAACACAGGCAAAGGCCGGATCGTCACACGGCATGAATCCGGCAAAAGACACTGCATAGCGGTCAGACAGATAAGCTCCGTCCTTATAGATACGCGCTGTTCCGGTCTTTCCGCCCACCAAATACCCCGGCACGGAAGCCAACTTGCCCGTGTTACCCTTTCCTAGCGGATTCACTACTGTCTCGAGGGCTCGGCACATCTTTCGGGCCGTAGCCACCGACACCGCCCTCTCGACCTTCTCCGGAGGAAATTCCCTCACCACTGTTCCATCATTAGCGAGCAGGGCCTTGACCAGCCGGGGCTTCATTCTCACGCCTCCATTTGCAATCGTCGCATAGGCGCAGGCAATCTGAAGGGGAGTAACCACTACTCCGTATCCATAGGTAATCCTCGAGAAATTAATTCCGTTCTCCGGATCTGCAGTCCACCCCCGCTCCTCGCCGGGCAGGAGGATACCCGTTGGCCTGGTAAAACCGAAACGACGCAGATAACTCATGTAGCGGTCTGTCCCCACTCGCATTCCTATTTTGTAGGCTCCGATATTACTCGATTTTGCAAGAATCTCCTCCAGCGTGATATTCTGAAAAGCCTTGTAGTCCTTCACGTATCCACCTGGGATGCGCATGTAGCCATTATGGCAAAACATCGAGGTCTGCGGGCTCATCAGGCCGAGATCGAGAGCTGCAGCAGCAGAAATCAACTTGAGAGTAGATCCTGGCTCATAAACGCCCTGCACAGCATAGTGCATTGCTGAATCACTCATATTGTTGCGCAGGTTCAGATTGAAATGAGGGCGACTCGCGATCGCAAGGACATCCCCGGTTCCAGGTTCAATCATGACAACTGCCCCACAATTGGAGTCAAATTCATCGAGGCCCCGGTCCAGCTCTTCCTCGACGAAACTCTGAATGTTGACATCCAACGTAAGTCTCGCGTCAAACCCTGAGCGCGGAGGCTTAAGGACACCTCCCCCGGGCAGAAGCACCAGACCAGACTGATCCTTTCTCGTTATCTGATAGCCATCCTGCCCTTTGAGATGAGACCCAAGCTCGCGCTCAAGCCCTGATTGCCCTACTCCTTTGTAGTTCACATAGCCAATGGTATGAGTGGCCATATTACCATCGCTGTACCATCGCTTGACCGTCTTCTCGAAGCGGAATCCATGGATAAAATTATCTCTCAATGTTTCCTCGATCTCATCCGCTTCATCCTCCCGGAGATCCTTCGCGATAGTCACATACTCAAGCTTCGCCCCGAGCTTCTTTTTTAATTCCTGTGGACCAACACCGATGGCACGAGCCGTAATCGGAATGAAGTGATCTACATAACGATCAAGAAGCTCTCCTTCCGGGAGCTCTTCCCTCACGCGGTGGGCCCGCATCTTAAGCAGCCGTCGACGCTCTTCACGGGCAGCCTGAATCCACTCTTTCTGATCGACGAGCTCCGCAAATGCCACACCTCGGGCAGCTACCCCGGGATCACGGAGATGAATCTTGTCAGCGGTTATCTTCGTGACCGGAAGATTCCTAGCCATGATTCGTCCATTACGATCTACGATGTAGCCAAACTTCCCTGGGATAACTTTCTTGGCGGTCCGATTCCTAGCCGCCTTGGGGGCAGATGTATCACGATCGATCCACTGCAGGTAAATAAGCCGCGCAGACAGCCCGCTGAAACCAGACACGATTATCAGGCAGATCAGGAGAGCACGGTAATGAATAGGCGATTTCACAGAGTATCAAGGTCCACCAACGACGGAGTGGCGCCATGGAGATGAACAGGCGATCTTTTCAGATTACGACCTCGCCCCGCCTCGGCCGCCCGTTCCAATGGAATACTTTTAACTGCTTCCAATGGAATTCTCCGAAGATCTGAGGACATTTGAATCAGACGGTCATTGAGGAGAATGGGATTCAACTGCTCCTCCAGCCTGACCTCGAGATTGGTAATATCCAGGCGATGCTGAGAAACTCGGTTCTCTATCTTCTGCAGTGACCGCGCAACCTTGATCTGCTGATTCTTGGTATAGGCGTGAAACACACCAGCGCCCGCAATCACCAAGGCCGTTAGAATCAGCAGAACCACCGGACCCACCCCGAGATTTTCTCTAGCGGCACGTCTTCTATTCACGAAGCACCGACCTTTCTCATTTCCGCGATACGCAACTTGGCACTGCGGGAGCGCGGATTTTTTTTCACTTCATCGGGTTCAGCAACTACCGGCCTTCGAGTGACTCGATTCATACAGAAATCCGGGTTACTTCTCGCCGCGGGCCATTCGGGCCGATCAATTTCGGGCTGACTCCGCGACTTGAAAAACCTCTTAACCATCCGGTCTTCGAGACTGTGGAAGGTAATAACCGCGATGCGGCCGCCGGGCTTCAGCAGAGCGGGAGCAGATTCCAATGCTGCCTCCAGGCACTCCATTTCCCGGTTTACAGTCATTCTCAATGCCTGAAACACTCGAGTCGCTGGATGAATACGCCCTTTTCGGCCGATAACTCGAGAAACACAGTCAGCAAGGTCAAGAGTGTCTCGGAACGGCTTGATGACTCGGCGCCGCACAATCGAGCCAGCAACCGCTCTGGACTTCCTCTCCTCTCCCAGCTCCCAGAAAATCCGGGCTAACTCGGCTTCATCCCACTCGTTTACCACTTCGGCAGCGGTTACCCCTTCATCTGGATTCATTCTCATATCCAGAGGACCCTGAGCACGGAGAGAAAACCCTCGCTCCGCGCAATCCAGTTGATGAGAAGAGACGCCAAGGTCCATCAGGATTCCATCAACTCCCTCGGGACAAATTTCTCGCCCTGCGGCAAGCATCTCGGAAAAGTTGAGCTGCCTCAAAGCTACCGCATCCCCATATTCCTCCAGCCTCTGCGCCGCATGAATCAAGGCGTTCGGATCTTGATCGAGGCCTATTAATGCAGCTCCCGCCTCAAGAATCTTTGTGGCGTGACCGGCGCCGCCCAGAGTTGAATCCAGAATTGTTTTCCCGGGACCCGGATCGAGGTAGTGGATAACCTCTTTCGGCATTACCGGAACATGCTCAAAGGGTAAGCCCCGATCTCCACCCATCCGCTCATCTCCCCGCATCGCAAGAGGGGGTGTCTCCAACCCCGGCACCGTCAACAGGTTTGTTGAGCAGCCCGGCAGGCACCACGTCATTGACGGAACCGGGGTTGGAGAAGGCAGGAACATCAGCAGTTTGTCAGTCTATTGGGCGTTCGAGGTAAAGTATTCAGGAAAAGTCAACAGATGCGTAGAGGTCACCCAGTAGCGCCTCCTCTGCTTCAAGCATCGCGCCATGATCACGGGGACTTACGATGTCGAAATTAGTCCCCCGCCCGAAGAGGTGGACTGAGCCTCCAGGCTCCAGCCCATGCTCCTCGACAAGCTTTCTCGGTATGAGAACCTTCCCCTGATCATTAATAGTCACCTGGGTGTTGCGGGAATAGAGCAATCCTTTTCGTTGACTCTTAATTCCTGCAGAAAGATCCGACCCATCGATGGAACCGATCATCGCCGAAAACGCCTCCCCACTGAGCGCTTTCAAAACCGGCACTTCGAGAGTTCGCCACTTCAAGAGGCGCAGAGGCAGAGCTTCGCCTTTCCCCGGACGCCACTCTGAAGGCACCGAGACTCGGCCCTTTGCGTCGAGTTTGAAGTCGAATACTCCTTCGAAGCTATTAGCTCGCAATCCCACCGTGAGACCTGCAGGTCATGCAGTGCACTTTGGTACACCTGAAAGCACATATAAGTCAATCTAAAATAAATGCCTCGATCGCTCTAGGGCTTTATTTTTAAAGGCTCAAATGGATCTCCACTTCGTAAAAACTTATCTCGGAGATCCTGGATTTTTAAAAAAAGAGCCCTCTGTTCTTATGGGCTGCTCCCCAGCACCAAATAGTTGGCCATTTCGATAGAGTAGAAGCCAAGAGTGTACTGGCTCCACCCTCCCCAAACAACCCTCCTCGCAGGATCAGAACAACTCCTTCGTATAGGGAGAACCTCTTCCTGTCCTCCCGGTCTCCCGCCAAATTACCCCTACTTCACCTTGAAGAGAAGACGGGCATCCTGCTCCCCTTCCTTCTTCGGATCTGGATACCAGTTCACGTAGAATCCATGGATGATTTTCTTTCTCTGCACAAATTCAATCACTCCATATTCCGGATTAGCAGTCGTAATCTGAAATTCGTGGTCTCCATAGCGATCCGACTCCAGTGCGAAAGCCCTTACCCCCTTCGGAAATTCTTCGGTGAGCACCACATCATAATCTTCAAACTTTACCCTAGCTGTCCTTCGCTCCCCCACCTCGCGAACAGAGATTTTGGTGTCTTCGAGTTTTGATTCCGTATCCCGTTTTTCAAGATCGGCGTCGTCAATCTGTCTGAATAGATCACCCACGAGAATCTTTACACCCGCTCTTAACTCTCCTTTGCTTTCGCCCTTATCAATCACCTTAGTGGATATTTCCATCCCGTCCTTCGTAAACACCTGAGTGATCCTGACCTTAACTCCTCCAGTATAGGTGGCTGTGAAGCCCATGGGCTTACGAAGCGGTGGCTCAGCGGTCTCTTTCCCAAAATCTTCAAAACCGTCTTGAACCATTTTTCGGGAAATCCACCTCATTCCTCCACCCTTCCCCTTAATCTTTTCCTCCAGAGCGTAATAGATTTTAAGGGTGCATCCACCAATCGAAAGCCGCTTACGATTCTTTATGAAAAAGAGCTCAGCATCTCCATCTCCTCCAATAACGAATTCAAAATCTCTGGATTCTGAGAAAGCCAGCCAGCACCCGAGGTATGGCTTGTCCAAGGTGGCCGGCAGCTCATCCGCGTGAGCAAGGCCAAAGGCTCCAAGGACAATGATCATAAGGCTTGCGAGGCGATTCATAGTGGACGGTTATCAGCAGCCGGGGCTTTCCACCAGCGCAATTCTGGTCTTTGCTCAGCCATCGATGACCACTGAGCAACTAGCACAGTCAGCTATCACTGAGGAGACTCAGCCTGCAAACATCTCGCCCGAACTGCATTCGCTCTGGCTGGCGAAATCCGGAAGATGGGAGGAGGCTCACAATCTCTGTTCCTCCATCCCCGACCCTGATGGAGCTTGGATCCACGCGTACCTTCACAGGGAAGAAGGCGATCTTCCAAATGCGCGCTATTGGTATCATAGGGCCGGGAGAACTGAACCGGCGTCAACTGTTATCCTTGAAGAAGAATGGAGAACGATTACCTCTCATTTCCTTTCCCGAGGATAACCATCCCCCAACTTAGATGACCGAAAAGAATGTCCGCCGTGCCGCTGTCTCTGCCCTCCGCGCATGGTCGAAAGGCCATCTCTACGCGGAATCTCTTGTTGAACGCCAGGCGAGGCGTAACCACCTGTCCACCTCTGATAGAGCGCTACTGAACAGCATTCTCTTATCGGTTCTTCGGAACAGAAGTCTCCTTGACCACTGGATCGGCATGCTGCGTAAAGGCAAGCTGGATCACGAAACACGAGACATCCTGAGGGTGGGAGTATGCCAGCTTCTCCTTCTTGGGATTCCCGATCACGCCGCCGTCAATGAAACCGTCAATTGTGCTCGTAAGCCCGTTCGGGGCCTGATCAATGCTGTCCTCAGGCGTGCCGTGGCCGCTCGTAAGACCCTCTTCTCTGAGAGTGAAGATCTCCGGGCTCCAACAAGGTTCTCACATCCAGAGTGGCTCTGTAATCGATGGGAGCAACAGTTCGGCAAGAATGAAATGGAGTCTCTGCTGGCATGGAATAATGAGCCTGCTCCAGTCATTATCCGGCTGAATCCCCTCGCACCAAACCCGCTTGACCCTGAGAAGGAAGACCAACTCATCGACCTTGGCTTGGAAAGCTATTACCAACTGACAGGAGCTCTTCCCCGCGAATGGGTCGAGAACGGTCAGATCTATATACAGGATCCTTCAACCCGGATCGCGGTTGAACTTCTGGATCCCGAGCCCGGCGAAACAATTCTGGATGCCTGTGCAGCACCCGGAGGAAAATCTTCACTCATCGCTGCAGCAATGAACAACGAGGGCCAGCTCCTCTGCACCGACGCCAGTGAGAAACGAATTCCACGACTTCTCGAAAATCTGGCCGGTCAGCATGTAGCCAATGCCGCAACCGCACAATTTGATTGGACCGACCCTGCTCCCCAGGAATGGAGAGCTAAGTTTGATCGCATTCTCCTCGACGTGCCCTGCTCCAATTCTGGCGTCATGCGTCGCAGAGTCGACGCGCGGTGGCGGCTTAAACCGGACCAACTGGAGGCACTACCGGCCATCCAACGGCTCATCCTCGAAAATGCTCTTCCTTGCCTGAGGCAAGGAGGCCGCCTTGTATACTCCACCTGCTCACTTGAACCTGAGGAAAACGAGAATCTCATCATGAGCTTACTGAAGGAGCACCCGGAGCTATCCTTACTCGATTCAAAGAGCTCCATTCCCTTCAGGGACAAATTCGATGGGTCCTATGCCGCTCTTCTCACCCTAAAGCGCAACGCCTAAGAACCGCTCCAGAGGCCTCTGTATGAATTTCGGCTCCCAATTTGAATTCGCTCCACTAGGATCGTCACGTGCGCAACATTCTCAGTTTGCTCCTAGCCCTGGCCATCCTGCTGTCCACTCTTCTTTTTGGCTGTTTCTATATGAATATCAGCAAAGGGGCGAAATTTGAGAATAAGAAAAGCGAGGAGCGTCCCACCTCGGAGCGTCCCACCTCGACAGAGTAGCAGCAGCAGAGCTCCCCCTTCGCTCCCATCATTTGGCGCAAGATGGACTCAGCGGACCTCAGGAAATAAAAACGCCCCAGGATAACCCCGGGGCGCTTGCTTGAAGATCTTCAGAAATCTGATTAGTCGTCCGTGAGGGAAAACGACTCCTCTTTTTCGGGCGGCGGAACATCATCCTTGGGCTTATCACGATCACGGCCCCGTCCACCACGGTCTCCACCACGGCTTCCGCCACGATCTCCACCACGATCACGTCCACCGCCGCCACCACGACGTCCACCGCCGCCGCGACGGCCACCACCCTGTTGTCCATCGCCCTCATCGCTGTCATCGCTCTCACCACGAGCTTCTCTGATCGCGGCGCGCATGCTCATCTTCACGCGACCCTTCTCGTCGACTCCGATACACTTGGCGGTCACTTCATCCCCCGTCTTTACGACATCCTCTGTCTGCTCAACCCGACCTTCAGCTAGTTCCGAGATGTGGATTAATCCATCCTTACCTGGAAGAACCTCCATGAAGGCTCCGAAGGCCATGGTGTTGACAATTTTACCGGTATAAGTTGCACCAACTTCCACCTCAGCAAACATGTCCTCGATCATCTTCTTAGCGCATTCGAGAGATTCAGCCTTTGAGGCGTAAATATGCACGGTGCCGTCATCCTCAATATTAATTTCAGCACCTGACTCAGCCTGAATACCCTTGATGTGCTTGCCTCCTGGACCAATCAGCTCCCCGATACGCTCAGGGTCGATCTTAACGGACTCAATCCGTGGAGCATGCTCGCTGAGCTGACCAACCTCGGGAATCGCAGCAGTCATGGCTTCCTGCACCTTGGTGCGCCCTTCCTTCGCGAGATGAACCGCATTCTCGAAGATATCGAGGGAAATACCGCGCAGCTTCAAGTCGAGCTGAAAACCAGTAATGCCTTCACTTGTACCGCAAAGCTTCCAATCCATATCGCCATAGAAATCCTCACTACCAATAATGTCCATTAGCAGCTTGTGATCCTTAAGATTGCCTTCTTCATCAAAGTCTGTGACCAGTCCGACAGAAATTCCGCTTACAGGGCGCTTCAATGGCACACCTGCCTGCAAAAGAGACATGGTTCCCGAACAGACTGTCGCCATGGAGGATGACCCGTTGGATTCAAGGACTTCGGAAGTCACCCTGATCGCGTAAGGAAACTCCTCAACGTCGGGTATGACCGCCTGGATTGAGCGCTCCGATAGAGCTCCGTGACCAATCTCACGTCTGTTAAGTCCCCCAAAGCGGCCTGACTCCCCAACTGAAAATGGAGGAAATGAGTAGTGCAGGATAAACTGTTTGCTGTCCTCGCCCCCAGCGTAGTTATCGAAATACTGCTTTTCGTCGGCTGGGGCCAGAGTTGTGGTAGCGAGAGCCTGCGTTTCACCACGAGCAAAAAGAGCTGAACCGTGAACTCGGGGCAGAATCCCGGCCTCAGCGGTAAGAGCACGGAGCTCGCCCACCTTCCGACCATCAGCCCGAATCCCTTTCTCAAGGATACTGATACGGAATGCCTTTTTCTGAATATGCTCGAACGCCTGCTCAATTGCGAAATCTGAGATTTCTGGATCTGCTTCTTTCAAGGCTGCCTCGACCTCGTCTCGCAAGGCGCCTACGGCCTTCGCGCGCTCAACCTTACTGGGCTTGTAGATCGCGTCCTCGATTCGGTCACCGGCCACACGATAGCCGATCTCCAAGTGCTCCTCTTTTGCTACAGTCACGGTATATTCCCGCTTTTCCTTCCCGCATTGCGCGACCAGTTCCTCCTGCGCCTCCACCAAAGTGGTGACATGTCCCTGTGCAAATCGCAGCGCCGCGATAAAATCTGCTTCTGGAATCTCATCAGCAGCACCCTCAATCATTACGACGTCGGTCTTGTTTCCAACATAGACCAAGTCCAGATCGCTTTCGGCTCTCTCCTCAAAGGTGGGGTTGACCACCAGTTCTCCATCGACCCGTCCAACACGGACAGCTCCAATCGGCCCCTCAAAGGGGATGTCTGAGATTGCGAGAGCTGCCGAGGCTCCATTCATCGCGACAATATCAGCGTCATTGACGCCATCAGCCGCGAAAAGAAGTGCAACGATCTGCGTGTCGTAGAGGTAACCCTTAGGGAAAAGGGGTCGCAGTGGCCGGTCCGTCATCCGGCACGTCAGAATTTCTTTTTCCGTAGGGCGACCTTCGCGCTTGAAATATCCTCCCGGAAAAACTCCGGCCGCCGCCGCACGCTCCTTGTATTCAACTGACATGGGGAACCATGTCTGCCCGGCCCTAACTTTGGTCTGCGATACTGCAGTCACAAGAACTACCGTGTCACCGCAGCGGACAGTGACTGCCCCATCTGCAAGTTTTGCTAATTTCCCTGTCTCAATGACAATGGGATTCTGGCCAACATTGGCCGTTACTGTGTTTGTACTCATCTTTCGTTTACTTTATTACATCGTGCTACTTTCTCCCCTTGGAGAGAGCAGCTTCAGGTTATTACAGCCATTGCTCCTCTGAAGATATTCAAGGGAGCATCCGGCTGGGTGTGAGAGAGAACCGGAAAGCAAGAACGACCAAATTTATAAGTTTGGCCGAGAGAGCTGATCAGCGACGGAGCCCGAGACCGGCTACAATCTTCTGGTAGCGCTCTTCATTATCCTTTTCCAGGAAATCGAGAAGTTTTCGCCGCCGCGCCACGAGGGTTAGGAGACCACGCCGCGAGGAGAAGTCCTTGCGGTGAGAGCCCAGATGATCGGTTAGGTGTTTGATGCGCTGACTTAACAGCGCTACCTGATAGTCCGCACTTCCCGTATCTTTATCGTGGAGGCGGTATTGGTTCGGATCAATTGTCGATTCACTCATTGCTTTCGCACGCTTCAGACTAGTTAATTACCGGTCTGCCCTTTTTGCGGGGAGGCGAAAGAAGAGCAGATTTTATAGGGATTGCAACACTTATGCACAAGATTGAGGCGGTCGCTCTGCGCCTTTTAGCCAACTTGGGCCTTCCGGCCCACCACCAGCAAGTCCCCCTAGGCTCTTTGGATGAAGGAAGAAAGCCCCCTGCGCAACAAGGCATTTCTCCTTTGGCCTGACCATAAGACCACCAATCACTGAACACATCACCTTTGCTAACTTTCCATGTGGCTACCGCAACCGTTTCATTTCTTACCCTCAACGGCTCCTGCCTTGAGAATTCCTACGTAGGGCAAGTTGCGATAGAGGCCTTTATAATCAAGACCGTAGCCAACCACAAATTCATCACCCACATGAAAGCCTACATGGTCTGCCTCCACTTCAGCATCCCGCTTCTTGTCCTTACTCAGCAGGACACAGGATTTCAGCATGCCCGCCCCCTGCTCACGGAGTCTTTCTCCAACCGCGAAGAGAGTACGTCCGGTATCCAGAATGTCATCGACCAGAAGAACCGCGCGACCTTCCACTGCTGGCAACTTCGCATCGAGGAAGTCGACCTTACCCGAACTTGCCGTCGCTCCGTGATAACTGGCTACATTGATGCATTCGATCTCGAGAGGGATAGGCATCCGCCGGAGAAGATCTGCAGTAAAAACAAGCGCTCCCTTCAGAATCACAACTACCACGAAGTTGCGACCGCTGAACTCCTCTAGAATTCGATCCGCGAGAATGTTGAGACGCTTCTCAATAACCTCCTCATCTATGAGCACTTTCGCAATATCATCGTGCATGAGGACATCCAAGCATCTCCTGTCATCCTGCGAAACTCAAAGTGACTGAATAAAGCGAACCTAGGCTCTCATCCTTCTTTTCACCTCGGAGAGCCTTTTCGTTCCTATCAGCGGATCCCACAAGGATCCTAGAAATAATTCTCGTAACCCAACTGATATCAGCGAGACTCATCGCAATCATGAAATATGCACTTACAGTCACTGCATCCTTCTTTTGCGCCTGTCTCTTTCTGAGCTCCTGTGGCGAGAAAGACTCGGCCCCTACGGCAGATTCCGACGCTAACCAGCCTGCAGCAGAGGGTGTTCCTTCAAGCGAAGCGCCGGCAGACCAAATCGCACCTGAGGAAACCCCTGCACCTGAGGAAACTCCTGCACCTGGGGAAACTCCTGCTCCTGAGGAAACTCCCGCTCCTGAGGAAGCTCCTGCACCTGAGGAAACTCCCGCTCCTGAGGAAGATGCACCAGCCGCCAACAAACCCGCGGCTCCGGCCTCTGTCATCGCGTTCACCACTGAGCTGAGGGAAAAAGGAGTTATCGAGCTCATCGAAAAATTAGAGGATGCCGAGGGCGGCGGCAACCCGCTGCAGATGCTCGACACCATGCGTAATTTAAATCAACTGAGCGACAAGCTCAGTACTATCGAAACGGGCGACCTGCCCGAGGACCTTAAACAACCTGTGAACAGGTTTCGGGACGCTACCGCGGACATGGCAACCCACATGGAGGAAATACCAATCCCCGTCGAGGTGCTTACAGGCGGGCAGGAGGCGATGGGGCCATGGTTCGCCCAGAAAATGGCCGATGATCCTCTCTTCCCTCAGATCATGCAAGACTGGGGCGAGACTATGGGGGAACTGGGTGGAGAAATGGAAGAATCAGGTAGCGCGATCGAGGAAGCCTTTGAGACCTACGACATCGATCTTCCCTAGAAAGTCCTGAACCGCTGGAATCACGAGCTCAGAATGGCCATGGGGTGAGGGGCTTTTGCAGGGCGGCCTCAAACGTGCTAGGGTAGCGCATGCGCATATCTCTCCTTTTCATCGCCCTCCTGCCGAATCTGCTTCTTGCCGAGCCAACTCTGCAGAGTAGCCCTGCGCTCAGCCTGAGCTTTTCCACGGAAAAGGGCTCACTCCACCAACTACAGGTTAAAACTTCTGATCCCACGGGCCGCTCTCTCTGGAAGAACGTTGGGCCTGCAATCGTTGGGACTGGAGATCTCTGGTCAACCCTCCAGCCTAGGGGAGAATACCGCCTTCATACACCGAGCAAGGAATGGGCACTCGTGTGGCACGACGAGTTTGATGGAGATCGTATAGACTTCGGGAAATGGGGGCGGGAAGAAAACAACTATGGAGGCGGCAACAACGAGCGCCAGGCCTACCGAACGGATCCCAAGTATAGTTTCGTCAAAGACGGCTCCCTCAACATAGCCGTCTACCGTGACCCACATGCAACCAGCGACGGCAAGACGCAACCTTACTCCTCGGCAAGATTACGTACCATGAACCGTGGAGACTGGAAATTTGGGCGATTCGAGATCCGGGCAAAGGTCCCTAGCGGGCAGGGAATCTGGCCAGCAATATGGATGATGCCCACGAACTCGCCCTACGGGGGTTGGGCCGCTGGAGGCGAAATTGATATCGTTGAGTCCAGAGGAAATAAAGTAACTGAAACTCTCGGCGCCCTGCATTTCGGAGGAAAGTGGCCAAACAATGTTTTCTTGGATCATACCTATAAATTCCCTGGGAAAAATGCGGCTGAGGATTTCCATGTCTATGCCATTGAATGGAACGCAGGCGAAATCTCGTGGTGGGTTGATGGGGTGCGATGGAAAACGCGGAAAGCCAGCGAGTGGTGGTCAGCTAGCGCTCGTCAAAACCCGGCTGCACCCTACGACCAGCCCTTCCACCTGATATTGAATGTCGCCGTCGACGGCCGTTTCTTTGAAAAGGAAGATCAGAGAGCAGATCGCATCCCGGCCAGCCAGTTCCCCCAAGTTATGCAGGTCGACTACGTCAGGGTCTACCAATGGGCAAATTAGTTTTGCTCCAGAGCCACTCGGGCAGGAAAAACTCCACCGCTTTCACTGTAATCCGCGTATATTCAGATCAAATGAGCAAGGAAACGATCCGCCTGGCCGACCTGCGTGAAAATTACGAGCGGGCAGGTCTCGCCGAGGCCGACGTTGCTGCTGATCCTTTCCTTCAGTTCGAACGCTGGTTTAAAGATGCAGTTGAGTCCGGGGTGACTGACCCTAACGCCATGACTTTGGCTACCGCAAACAGGGAAGGAGAACCCTCCGCTCGCACCGTCTTACTCAAGGGCCTGAACGATGGGCACTTCAGTTTCTTCACCAATTATAGTTCGAGAAAGGCCCAGGATCTTGAAGCTAACCCGAGGGCCTCTCTGGTCATGCATTGGCGGGAGCTTGAGCGACAAATTATTATACGCGGCACGGTTTCCCGCACGAGCAAAGAGGAATCGAGGTCTTACTTTCAATCGAGACCCCGGGGCGCCCAGATTGGCGCTTGGGTTTCTGAACACCAAACCTCAGCCATCACAGACCGGTCACATCTCGAGAACCTTGAAGCCCAATTAAATCAAAAATGGCCTGAGGGCAGTGAGATCCCCCTCCCTCCCTTCTGGGGTGGTTTTCGCGTAAAACCAGATTATATCGAGTTCTGGCAGGGTCGTCCCAGCAGACTGCACGACCGACTAGTCTTCACCCCGGAGGGCGGAGATTGGAACATCACAAGGCTTAGCCCTTAAGCTCGCCATTTCGAATTCGCTGATTCCTGGCGCGCTCCTGCCCCAGAAAAACAGGCAGCAAATTTTCCTCTATGTAGGTGTAGGCCTTCGCCATACCTTCATCCCGATAGACCCGGCCTATCCGGGCCTCTACCTGGGTTGGATTGCCAATCACCCGGAGGAACTCGTTGGAAGTGAAACGAATAAATTTTTCGCCATCAAGAGAGCTTTCCTTTCTAAGAATCCACTCCCTTACAAATAGCGCTAGAACCGCATCGCCGATCCAGGCCTCTTCCCGTTCCCGGGTCAGTCGCTCTTCGTTATGCTTCATTAAGAGAAACCTAGGTTGACTCGATCCGAAGTTTTTTCTCAAGCCGTTCCCGCATATCCCGCTCTGACTCCGGATCCCAGTAACCGCTATCAAGTTCAATAAAAATTCCCGAATATGGCAGGGCCGTTGAAGTCTTAAAGACTAGCACTGTAAATTTATTCGCGCTGTCCTCAAGCAGAAGAGACAACGAGCGGAACTCCATCTCTCTCGCTGGATATCCCCGGAGAGCACTTTCGATCCTACGCCTGTAGCTCGCGATCCCAGGGGCCCGATCGTTCGGGATCTCGGCGAGCTCCCTCGAGAGATATATCCGCGGCGTTACATTCTGCACTCGCTCTAGTTCGTCCAGAACCTCCTGGAGAACCTCCGGAATCTTATCGTCAATAAATATCGTCCTTACTCCTGGCCTGCTGTGCAAAGGAAATGCTGCATCTCCGATTACTATCCAATTACGGTATCCGAGAGTCTGAAGCTCCTGCTTTATCGCCCTGGTCCAAGAGCGATTGCGCCGAGGGTCATCTAACCTCCTTCCCATTCCTGAGCACCATGTCAGCAACGAACCTAGCAAAAGGCACAGAGAAATGATCAGGGATGGACGGCTTATTTTCACCGGGCGACAGTCTATGCCCCGATACTCGCCTGTCAACGAAGGCGAACCCTTATCCCGAGATCGGGAATTTGAGGCATCCTTCGATCACGCTACCTTTCCTCACCTCATAAAATTGGCCCTCCATTACAGCAGCGCATTCCTAGGTTACTCAAGGACCTTCACTCCATCTGGATATTCTGGGACGAGCCAAACTGCTTACGGAGAGCGCCTGAATCAATCTTACCCATCGCAGTTCTTGGCAGTTGGGCCACGGCCCTAATCTCATCTATCCTAAAAATACCAGCCTTCCCCCTGTTCACCTTCTTCAAAAGACCCGGATCCCTGTTGAAATCCTCTTCGATAACCAACACCAACCGCGTCCCCCGCCTTGAATCAGGAAGGGCGAGAAGGCAGACATTCTCATAACTCAGACAGTCCTTTATTTCACTCTCCATAGCCTCCACGTCTACCAACTCCCCAAGAATCTTCACCTTCCGGTCCGCCCTGCCATTCACGGTCACCTGTCCACCCCTTAGCTGGACGAGGTCACTACTGCTGAACCATCCTTCCTTGTTGCTAGCTCCCCGGAAGAACATCTCTCCTCGACCTCTCTGAATGTAGCATTCACAGAGTGCCGGCCCTCTGAATTCCAGACACCCCTCCGCGCTTGTTCGGCATTTCCAGATAGGAAGAATTGGCAGAGGACCTGCCCGGAAGGGCTCATTTAGAGAAGCCAGATCTGCAGTAGCTATCTGAGATCCTGCCTCGGTCATTCCATAACTTTGCAGCACCGGCCATCCCAGTTCACGTGCGAGTCGTCCTTCTTCCTCATTCATTTTTCCACCGCCAACAATAATTGCACGCAGGGACCGCGGAGCCTTCAATCCAAGCGCAACAAGGTCGTGGACCTGCGTGGGAACGAGAGAGGTCAGCGTGGAGTGGTCCAACTCAACCGCCTCCTTAAAGCATCTCGGATCCCAACCTCCTTCGAGAGTCGTAACGGAGCAATTTGCAGCGTACGACCGAGCCACTACCCCGAATCCGCCCACATGATGCAGAGGAAGGGCCAGCATGAAACGATCGCATTCTGACACCTCAAGATGCTGATTCACTGCTGCGGCAGATGCCAGAAGCGCTCTTCGCTGGAACATTACCCACTTTGGAGAGCCACAGGATCCGGAAGTAGCGAAGACCACGCTCTCCTGATCCTCAAAGGCCTCACCGATCTCCTCGCCTTCTACCTCACGACCAGGGGGCGCCATTACACAGCACTCGTTGGACGCCCAAAATTCCCTCCGTGTCAGCTCAGGCGTTTCCATGGCAACTTTTGTAAAAGGTCATCGAATCCAAGACCCACTCCTCCCGGAGCAGTAAAGCTGGGTCCGGCAATTCCCAACCGCTCTGTGAATTGATCCGGCTCAAAAAGCCCGTGCGTTTGCAGACCTCCACTCGATAAACTCACTCCTTCCAAACCCATGCTTCCAGCCTGCTGAGCCGCGAAACACTGACCTAGAGGATGATCCATATTACTGGTCACTACCAGGGTCTTACCTGCAAGGTCCTCAACGTCGAGATCTGCTCGCGATGGCTTTATAACCACGATCCTCTCCTCTGGCTCGAGGTGGTGCGATCCGCGATCCCGTGCCAGCTCAAGCCCTGAGGTTTTCCGAATAAGAGCCCATTGTTCTCTATTCCACGGGCAGGGATCTTCCAGAAAGTCGATCCGCTCTCTTAAATTACGAGGGAGACTTTGACACAAAGCCAGCGTTTCCTC
>Ga0115011_10000872_pt1 | contig 22842 bp, 24 predicted proteins | sample TroAtlMetagenome_2_FD_88705 | JGI IMG/M metagenome (GOLD analysis project Ga0115011, IMG submission 88705) | Marine eukaryotic phytoplankton communities from Atlantic Ocean - Tropical Atlantic ANT8 Metagenome | ecosystem: Environmental > Aquatic > Marine > Oceanic | place: Tropical Atlantic...
ACCAGTCCAAGTTCCCAGCATAACTTGCCAGTCCAATAGCCATCTATTGGCAAAATACTAAAGAAGCAAAGTTTTATTTAAGCCGCAGCAAGCGCGAGTGCAGCCCCAAGTCCAGAGCGCACATCATCCTGAAGCAATCGGCCATCATGGTCATGATCGAGAGCGTCAAATACTGCATCACTACCCAGCCATTCTTCGCGGGTAATGCAGCCATCTCCATCGAGATCATTAAGCAGGAAGATCTCCTGCACGGCATGGCTAAAAGCAGCGCCTCCTTCCAATTCAGCCAACCGATGGGCAAGCTGTGCTTCAAGGGTTTCAATGGCCTTACTGAACCCACGAATCCCTTCATCCAGCTTCTCGTGTGCCATTCGATCGCTAGCCATCATCGAAGCAAACGTGCCTTTATCGAGCTGTATCTTGGCCTCAGTTGCAGCAGGCTTGCTGCCGTCAAGCTTTCTATCCAGATGAACTTCAGAGCTACGCAGCTGATCCAAAAGCTTTGGAGAGATCGTTAGAAGGTCGCAGCCAGCGAGCTCAATAATCTCCTCAATATTCCTGAAGCTTGCTCCCATAATCTCTGTCTTATATCCATATGTTTTGAAGTAGTTGAAGATCTTTGTCACAGATATAACCCCAGGATCTTCAGGACCTGGGTATGAGTCGCGACCTGTATCTGCTTTGAACCAATCAAGTATGCGGCCAACAAATGGAGAGATCAAAGTCACACCAGCCTCAGCACATGCAGCCGCCTGTGCAAAACCGAATAGCAGGGTCAAGTTGCAATGAATGCCATCCTTTTCAAGAGCTGCTGCGGCTTCAATCCCTTCCCAAGTTGATGCAATCTTAATTAATACACGATCTTTACTAATACCAGCCTCCTTATAAAGACCGATAAGTTTATGCGCCTTTGCAATCGTACCTTCAGTATTAAAACTAAGCCTTGCATCGACTTCGGTTGAGACTCTTCCTGGAACAATCTTCAATATCTCCTTACCAAAAATCACACAGATCTCGTCGAGAGCTTCATGCACGACATCTTCAACTGGTGCAGATTCTCCTAGCAACTTACGTGATGAATGCAACGCTTCATCAATCAAATTCTGATAGGCAGGAATCTGAGCGGCCGCCAATATCAAAGAAGGATTGGTCGTTGCATCTCTAGGAGTGAACTTACGAATAGCTTCTAAATCACCGGTATCTGCCACGACCACAGTCATGGAGGAAAGCTGCTCAAGAAGGTTGGCCATGACGAAAAACATCTCGCTAGACCATCAAGTTAGCTGCGATTTTTTCAATAACCGCTCAGGTCCAGAACTCACCATCAAAGGGTTGCCAAGCCTTAGCCGTTTGCCGACTCCAATTGGGTCTCGTTGTTTTTGCTGGGTGGAATCTTTTCAAGTACCAACAAGCCATCAATAATTTGCTTGGCTACAGGCACCGCCACAGTTGAGCCATAAGCATGCTCCCCTTTCGGTTCATCCACAACCACAACAACCACGAAGCGAGGGTTGTCGACGGGAAGATTGGCAACAAAGCTGCAGATCTTTGCCCCTGAGAGATAAATCCCATTCAGCGCTTTCTGCGCAGTGCCGGTTTTGCCTCCTATTCGATATCCAGGCGTTTTCGCTCCTTTTCCACTGCCCTGATCGACTACCGATTCCATCCAGCCACGCACGATGCGTGTGACATCTGGTCGCAACAACTGCTGTCCATTCATCGGAGCGCGGGGAGGAGCCAGGGCTTCTCCAGCTCGCAACCCCCTCGTGATATGTGGACTCACCAGACGACCACCGTTGGCAATCACAGCATGCAATTGGGCAAGTTTTAAAGGGGTCAACGAAAACCCCTGACCAAATGCAGCTGTTGCCGGTTCAATCGGCTGAGCGACAAACTGCTCTTTGCTCTTCAGTTGACCAGCGACGGCGCCAGGAAGATCGGTATCGGGGGTGGCATCAATTCCCAGTCGACTCAACCAGTCCCAATAAACCGACGGGTCGAGATGGCGCATGGTCTTCACCATCGCGACATTGCTCGACACTTGCAGCACCGTGGGGTAGTCGATCACTCCATTCCGCTTGCGATCGTGGTTGGAGATGGGCCAACCACCAACTTGCAACGATCCTGTGTCATTCACTTTTCCCTCCGGCTCAATCACTCCTTCTTGCAGAGCCACAGCCAGGTTGATCGGCTTGAACGTGGAGCCAGGTTCATAGAGATCCTGAACAGACCATTCACGAAAGCGAGCCGGTGGGAATTTCCAATAGGTGTTTGGGTCATACGTGGGTGTAGAGGCCAAGGCCAATAGCTCCCCATTGGTGACATCCATGACGATGGCCACGCCTTTCTTCGCTTTCCACTCTTTGACTTGGGCAGCAAGCGCGTTCACAGCCAACTCTTGAAGGCGTGCATCGAGAGTGAGCTGCAGCTTTAGGTCGTCCCCGTAAAAGGTTCCAGGAGCAAGGTCATCAGGCAGTGGCGTGCCATCTGCCCCTCTGCGCAAACTTCGAGCCTGTTCATGACGCAGCAGATCCTGATGGCGGCTCTGCTCCATCCCAGCCTGAGGTTCACGATCTTGATTGAGGAAGCCAACAACATTCGCAAACAGAGAACCCTGGGGATAAACCCTTTGGGGATAGGCCTCAAGATCCAAACCACTGATTCCCATCTGACGAATGTTCGCCGCTGTTTCTGGATCCATCCCCTCAGCCAATTTGACGCCTGACGCCCTATCACCTAGGCGGTCCACCAATTCAGCCATCGGCAGTGCCAACAACCCAGAAAGCTTGCGCGCCACATCCACTGGCTTGCGAATCAAGTCAGGGTCATCTCCGGGGAAATTGAAATAACGCGGATGGGCCCAAAGCCGAAAACGTTCTTCATCGAGAGCCACCAAGCGGCCCGTGCGGTCAACAATCGAACGCCTTGTCCCCAAAGGTTTGGTTCGATGCGTCTGGAGAGACCTAGCTCGAGCTTCCAGTTCAGGCGCCTGAAAGACCTGCAACCAAGCCATCCGGCCCACAAGCCCTGTCAAACCAAAACAAAGGATCAAAAACACCCACCACATCCGGTGAGCAGGTACAGGGGCAAAAGGGATAACCAGGCGACGATCTTGTCTGGATCGCCTGGGACTTCGCCCCTTCAAGGCCGGCATCAGTAACCGTGATTGATTGGATTGTCCATCAATTGACTCAACATGGTCAACTGATCGCGATCCGTATTGTTGGCATCGCTTACAGGACGATCAAGGTAAAGCAGATTGGCAGCCTTGGTGGGAACCATGCCCTGGGGCGACTTCGAACGTTCAAGCAGATGACGCTCCAACATGGCCGTGGATTCTGTTAGGCGATGAGCCAAAATCCGCGACGACTCGAGCCTTGCAAAGGCCATGGTCCAACGGTGCTGCCAATGAAGTGTCAGCGCCGACAACACGGCAACGCCCATCACCACGCCAAGCAAGGCGCCATCAGTCGCGCGATGAAGACCTGCCAACATCGGCGAATGGCGGGCAACCTTCCGAGTGGAAAGAGAACCCTGGATTAACTCAAGCGGGTTCGCTGAACGAGCGGAATTTAAAGCACGTCCCGCAGATGACTGACGCGGCTGAGGAACGGCGACCACCGAAAAAGATCCTGCAATAAATCAGTGAAACACCCTGCCAGCGCCGCGGCAAGGTCAATGAATCACAAGTCAATTCAGACGCGCAATCAGATGCAAAGTCAGAAGCGAAGTTCTTCCATCAAGCCAGCAGTAAAAGATTGGCAAAAGTAACTCCATTCCATAAGGCATGCATCAATACGCAGGGAAGTAAGCGGCCGCTGCTTAACCGCAACAAACCCAGCCCAATGCCCAAGACCACCAAGGGAGGCAACTCGCCAACGCTGAGGTGTGCCACCCCAAAAACCAAAGCACTTGCAAACACACCCCAGGCCCTTCCCAGAGAGGAAGCCAACACAGGCAACAAAACGCCTCGGAACACAACTTCCTCAAACAAAGGCGCCAAAACGACAGCTGTTGTCGCCAAAAGCAACAGTGCTAAAGGATCCTTGCTACGTAACACCATCTCCAGCAGAGGATTGCTACCACCCTGATCGCCAAGCAACAGTCCCATTAGCCAACCCGTCAACAACACTGGTGGCATCACCATCAACCAACCACGACCTCCTTGGCACAAGGCCGACAACCCAGGACGCAGCCGCCACTGCAACCATCCCTGCAGCGGCCGCTGCGTCTTATCCAAGCCTTGCAGTTGCTGGCGAAGAATCAGCAGCGGAGCGATGGCTAAGGCGCAATAGCCAATCAACACGGTGACCGCATCACTTAAAGGACTGACCAAGCCCTTGGTGAGTGCAGCACTCAATGGCGCCACAACAAGAGGAAGCATCACCTCGCCCAACACCACAAATCCACCAGCGACAAGAATCACCATGTCTGTGATGGAGAGGGGGATCGCAACCAACGGCTGCCAAGGATCTTCTGTCTTGCGGAACCAGCGCCAGAGTTGATACAACAACAAGCCAAGGCCAAGAAGCAAAGCCACCGCTGGCAAGGTCTCGCTCAGCGCAAGCCTCAACGCCATGCTGCTAGCGATGTTGGAGTTCAAACAGACATCAGCAGCACCACCAAGAGCGAAGCAACCAACCTGATTGAGCAGAGGATCAACAGCCAAGGATTGCAGGATCTGTTGGTCAGCAAGAACCAGGCCCTTTCCTTGTTCGGCAGAACTCGACAGCAGTGCATCCTGCAATGCACGCAAAGCAGGCGCCTCAAATGGTTCCGCCAAAACTGTGCGTCTTTCTGCCCCTGAAGGTTGCAAGCCAGCAAGAAGAAGGCGCTGTCGCTCAGTCATCTGATCCAAAGGGATCTCGCGCAACGCCTCCATCAATGACGCTTTTGGGTCTTGACCTACCAGCAGCGAGCGGAACTCCTCAGGAACAGCAGGCTCAGCCAGCAAAGCCATCTCTTGCTGTTGCAAAGAAAGGGCGGGTGTAACAGACGGTCGATTGAAGCTATCCGCCAGCCCCATCACCCAAACCGCCACAGCGAACGTCAAAGAAACAAGCGCAACCCATGCTTTCCAGGCCGGATTGGCTTGTCGCGAAGGGGTTTGAGTCAACAACCTGGAATCATCTGAACCTGATTCTCCATGGAGATCGCAAAGGACGCTGGCCTGGCCCCCATACGATGGCCGCGCCAAAACATCTCTGCCGGTGTCCTTGCGTCTTCTTCTGGTCCGTCATGGACTAAGCACCTTCAACAATGAAGGCCGAATTCAGGGTCGCAATGACCTTTCCAACCTCAGCGAGGCAGGCCAAGAGCAAGCTCGACGAACAGGAAAAGCACTTGCTGAGGTGCCGATCGCTGCTGTTTACAGCTCACCACTCCAACGAGCAGCAGAAACAACAACCAAGCTCCTGGAGGCTCGTGGCAAAAAGGAACTCACGCCTTGTTTCGATGACGCGCTGATTGAAGTCGATCTTGAACCCTGGAGTGGCCTAACTCGCGACGAACTGAAAAGCAGGTTTCCAGAGGCCTTTCATGCCTGGCAGAAAGACCCCGAAGATGTGTTCCTAGAGCGGCAGGATGGCACGCGATATCAGCCGATCGGAGAACTCATTGAGCAAGCTCAGAGTTTCCTGCAGTCCCTCGTTCAACGCCACCCTGTGGATGGCAATGAAACGGTTCTGGTGGTTGCACACACCACCATCCTTCGCTGCATCATGCTCGTCTTATTAGGAAAACCAAAGCAAGGATTGCGGCGGCTAAGGGTCGACAACGCTTCGCTGTCAGTGTTCAACCTGATGCCCAGCCAAAAGCAAGCCCATGAGGTTCAAATCGAATGCCTGAACAGCACAGCGCACCTTGATCAACCACTCCCAAACAAAGGCAAGGGAGCACGAATGATTCTGGTTCGCCACGGCGAAACCGACTGGAATCGACAGGGTCGTTTTCAAGGCCAGATCGATATTCCACTCAATAGCAATGGCCAAGCGCAAGCAGAAGCAGCCGGATCATTTCTCAGCGATGTGGCGATTCAAAAGGCTTTCAGCAGTTCGATGACCAGGCCCAAGCAAACGGCAGAAGCGATCTTGAAAGCCCATCAAGATGTCCATCTGGAGGTTACCGATGGCCTCGTGGAGATCGGCCATGGCCTCTGGGAGGGAAAACTGGAAGAGGAGATCAAGGATGGCTGGGCAACCCTGCTCGAAGCCTGGAAGCAAGCTCCTGAAACAGTGCAAATGCCTGAAGGAGAAACCATCCAAGACGTCTGGACTCGCTCAGTGACTTGCTGGGATCAAATCGCCTCAACGCTGGAGCCCCACGAAACAGCCCTCGTGGTGGCCCATGATGCTGTCAACAAGACGATCCTCTGCCACCTGCTTGGGCTGACTCCGGCCGACATCTGGTCAGTCAAACAAGGCAACGGTGGTGTGACGGTGGTCGACATCCCGACAGAACCCGGCCAACCTGCAGTTGTGACCTGTCTAAACCTCACCTCTCACCTTGGTGGTGTGCTTGATCGCACAGCTGCAGGTGCACTCTGAAGTTATGCCCGAAGCACAGCTGCTGGACCCTGTCCGAATCTTGCATGGGGCCGATCAACAGGTGGTTAACGATGCGGCCCTGATCAGTGATGGCCAAATCATTGCCTTTGGCAGCAAGGCGAGAGAACGGGCCCAAGAGCTCAAACTGACGCCCGAATCAGCCCCTGAAAAGCTCCTTGCGCCCTGCTTGGTGGATCCCCATTCAGTACTGGAGGATCCCATCAGCAGCCGCAGTGAAACACTATCAAGCCTGAGGAACGCTGCTGCTGCAAGTGGCTTCGGCCAACTTGCTCTGTTGCCCCGCAGTTCATCTTGGCGTGACCGGCCAGAAAGACTGCAGGGATTTGCGAATAGCCAAAGCGATATCAAGATTCATCTTTGGGGCGGCTTCAGCCGCGGCGGAGAAGGGAAAGAACTTTCGACCCATGGGGATCTACTGCAGCACGGTGCCCTTGGCCTTGCAGATGACGATCTGATCTTGCCTCTAACACTCCTGCAACGTGGACTTCTACTAGGAGAAATGGGAGCAGCACCCGTGCTGCTCGCGCCAAGAGATCAAGGCATTCAAGGCGATGGCATGGTGCGGGAAGGCGTTGAAACGCTTCGAGCCGGCTGGGCGCCAGACCCATTAGCAAGCGAGACCCTTCCCCTTGGCCAAATACTCGAACTGCAGCGTCAACACCCGGACAGAGCCATACGGGTCATGAACGTCTCAACCGCCGTAGGCGTCAACATGTTGACCACTAGCCCCAACCCACCAATGGCAAGTGTCTGCTGGTGGCATCTTGTTGCTGACCGAACCACTCTTCAACCCACCGAACTCGGCTGGAGAGTCACACCCTCACTAGGGGGACCAGAGGACCGCCAAGCCCTAATCCAAGCCCTAGCCGACGGCATCATCAATGCCGTCGCCGTGCATGCCATCCCCCTCGATGAGGAAGATACGCAACAACCGCCTGACCAGCGACAACCTGGTCTAACTGGCCATCAGCTCGTTTTACCTTCTCTTTGGCAGGAGCTTGTTGTTAAAGCAGGCTGGTCTGTCGAGCAACTATGGCGAGTTCTCAGCTTTGGACCATCCAAATTGCTCAAGCTGCCTGAAGAACGCTTGAGCTGTGGCAGCCGCCGCTGGTTACTCTTCGACCCAAATAAAAAATGGATTCAAGATCGACTCCATAGGAATGCACCCAAAGCAGCCAATCAACCCTGGCAAAGTCGTCAATTGATTGGCCGCGTAGTGGCCTGTGGCCTCAGGAGCCAAGAGAACCCACACGATTAAAGGGCCAGAAACGCCACACGGCCCGACCAATTATTTCCCGTTCCGGAAGGAAAGGCCCCCCTGGCCAATAACGTCCATCTGAGCTGTTGCCTCGGTTATCCCCGAGAACCAACACATGTCCACGGGGAACTCTGACGTTAAGCGTGGGACAAGGGCCCATTCCCTGCTTATCAACTGGGCAGTAATTGGTGACATAAGGTTCATCGACCATCTGCCCATTGATACTTACTTCTCCTATTGGATTAACGGAAATCTGATCTCCAGCAACAGCGACGACTCTCTTGATATAGGCACTACAAGCAGGATGGCGTAGCTCTTGGACCCATCCCAACACAGGAATATTCACAAGAGCACAACGTAAAAACGAAGGTGGCTTTGCATATGAAGCGCTCCAGACCTGATCAAAAGAATGGGGAGAGTTGAAAACAACAATCTCACCGCGACGTGGTGACCTATTGCGTAACGCTAGTTTTTCAACGATTAGACGGTCCTGGACCTGCAGACCAGGAAACATCGATCGAGAAGGGATGTATCTCGCTTCAGCGATGTAATGACGAATCCCTATGACTAGGCCCAGAGTAAAGAGAACTGGACCCCAAAAATCCCAGAAGGGATGATCTTTTTTTGTGGATGCTTCCATTTCAGCCGACTCCTTTGGGTCGGCGCAACGGTCGTCCTGATGCTTCTCAGACAAACTAAGACCTGAGACGAATTTGATTCTTCACGATAGGCGCAGCCTGGCTGAACCCTTAGCGTGATCGAAGGCAACGATCAATATGGTGCGACCTCGCTGGCAAGGGTTAAGGCCTTCGTCCCAACGTCAATTCTGGCGACGATGGGATCAAGTTGTGGCCTTGATCGCCGCAACCAACCTGACCTGGATCATCTTCGATATCAGCTACGTTCCACTGCGCAATTTCTGGTTGCACCGCAACCTTTATCCACTGCCTTCGATGTCAGTCGTGGTGCCATTGCCGTGGTTGCCCGATGTCACACGTTTCTATGACGGCGTCAAAGGCATTGCGCCACACCGTGATACGCAGATCTACATCAAGCATTTCGAAGAACTTGATCAAGCCGCCAACCGGGATGGAATCACCAGCCCGAAGAGCCAACAACTGCGCCTTCAGCAATTGGTGCTCACCAACCAGTTGATTGACGACAATCCCTTCGTCAGCTCCGGCAACGCCGGCACACTTGAAAAACTTAAAAATCGGCTCCGGGCCCGAGCCGGCATCGACGCCTCCAAAGAGGCAGCCAAGCATCTACTTAGCAACGAATACCTAAACGAACTTGACTGGCAGCAGGAGAGGCTCTTCTGGCAGGAGAAGATCTTGCCTCTTGTCGCCACGAATTACTGGCGCGCGATCAACGAGAACGGACAACCCGTTGACCATGCCTGGCGTCTGGATATTCCTTTTCAACTGCTCTTCCTGTTCGACATTCTATTAAGAGCCGTTCGTCTAAAGCGTCGATTCCCAGGCATCAGCTGGCGCGATGCCTTGCTGAGGCGTTGGACAGACTTGCCCTTGCTGCTTCCCTTCTGGAGGCTGTTACGCGTGGTGCCAGTTACAGAACGCTTGTGCACTGCGGGCTTCATTCAACCGGAACCCCTTAGAGCTGTCATCAGCCGCGGCGTTGTTGCACTGTTGGCCATTGAGCTGTTTGAAGTTCTCACCTTGCGCATCGTTGATGCCTTGCAGGGAATGATTCGTTCTCCGTTGCTACCTCAAAGAATCCGCAGTCTTCGCAGCCATCAATCTGTCGGTCAGAACGACCAAAATGAACTCGCCGAATTGCTACGTCTTTGGTTGCCGCTACTGCTAACCCAGGTAGGGCCAGGCATGCGTCCTCAGCTTTTGGCTTTATTCAGCCATGCATTACAACGCAGCATGGATGGAGTCATGGTGCCGGCACCACTGAAAGGTCTTGATGTGATCGAGAAAGCCGAATCCGAATTGAGCCGACAACTTGCCGCAGGCATGATTGATGCCATTCTCGATCTGTCTCGTAACGCTGGTGACAGCCTGGGACGAAAAGATTTGGTCCTTGATCAACTGGGCATCGACACCCTTGATCGTTTCTGGGAAGAACTGGCTCGAACATTGGAGCAAGGACCTGTTCTCGAAAGAAGTCAGGTTCTCATCGTGGCTTTTCTAGAAGAGATCAAACGTTCCAGTTTCCGCCAACTCAGAGACCAAGGCGGCGTGGATGCACTGATCAGCGAGCTGGATGGCTTGAACTTCAGTTCAGCAAAAACTCAGTCCAAACCTCAGGCTTAAAACCGACCAAAACCTTGCCTGAATCATTGATTAACAATGGACGTTTAATTAACTTGCCATCTCCAGCAAGTGCCTCGAGAGCCTCATCATCACTCATGGCCTTAACGGCCGCTGATCCAAGCGCGCGATAACTCAACCCACTGGTATTAAAAAGAAACTTGCGATCACCTAATTGCTCAAAGGCCTTACGCAACACCTCCTTACAAGGAGGGCTATCAACAATGTCGCAAAGCTCATAGGCAATCTGCTGCTCCTTCAACCAGGCCAAGGCCTTACGACATGTGGAACAGCGTGAATAGCTGTAAACCCGAACTGAAGCAGCCATCATTCAATTCCCCAAAAAGATATTCAAAATTCGAAAAAATCAGCTGAAGCGATCCAACCTTTCAAAGGTCTATCTCTCATGAAGGCGAGTCTCATTGGATGAGTGCATATCAACTTGAGAAGCCCTAACAAAAGAGATAGGCATTGCGCCCACTCTTCGACTTTTCTCTGAGGCTGCTGGAACAATCCTCGGAACAACAACAGGTCGTTCAGTCATCACTGCCGCAAGAGGGACTCCAACTGTTGCCATTGCAATGACCAGCCCCAACAAAGCGATTGAAGGACCACTGAAACTTAACGGTTCCTCTGGGTCTGGTTCAGAAGGATCCATCTGATCAGAAGAAGATGAAGTTACCTCAACTGATGAAGACGGACTGGTGACTAAAGCTGGTTCGGGATCCATGCAAGGGTGGTTAACAACAACCCTGAACAAGAGAAAAACATCACAAGTTCTAGGGGGCTTTGATGGGCTAATGAAGGACGTATCCCTATAGCCATCAAAAAGCTCAAAGCCATTCTCTCATCAAAAGCCTCTATGCGGTAGGACGGTCGCGACGGGAAGCAAAATCGGAAGGAGCATCACTGACTCCGTCGAGGTGGGATCTGATCGCACGAAGTTCCTCAAGTATTGACGCCAAAACCTGCTGGGTTGCTGTTGAAGGAGAATTCAGGACTTCAACCGTGACTTCTTTAATCCGAAGAACATCCTTTGCAAAGCGAGCTACTTCGTTTGGATGAAACATCAATGGATCTTTTTGATCGCTTCTGTACTCAGGATTGAGTTTGCGTGGATTAAATGGAGGATTAAGGTTGCGAGGATCAGTATTGGTATAGCGATAGACCGATGCCCTGGAACGATTTAAAGACTTCTGAACATCATCAATACCTACAAGTGACTCTGATTGCGAAATAACAGAGTGAATATCTTTTACAGAATCAATTGACGAACCAACCTGAGAATAATCAGAGTCAACCGACTGAGGGAACATAAAACAAGCCCTAGAGAGATAAAAGTTGGCAGAATTTAGCAGGTGAGACTCATGCAACAGCAGGCAATCCGAAGCTTTTGACCAGCTTGCGGACTGTCACAGTCAAGAGGTCGGTGGTAGCTTCCAATTCCTTCTGTTATTTAGTTTTATGCGCGTCTCCCGCCTGATGCTGGTGACGCTGCGGGATGTGCCCGCCGACGCCGAGATCGCGTCCCATCAATTACTGCTTAGAGGGGGCTATATCCGACGCATTGGATCAGGTATCTATGCCTACCTGCCAATGATGTGGCGAGTATTGCGCAAAATCACGGCAATCGTCCAGAAGGAAATGGATGCTGCTGGAGGTCTAGAGACCCTTTTGCCTCAAATGCAGCCCGCCGAGCTCTGGCAACGCAGCGGCAGATGGCAGGGGTATACAGCTGGTGAAGGAATCATGTTCCACCTGGAAGATCGCCAGGGCAGGGAATTGGGACTGGGTCCAACCCATGAGGAAGTGATTACAAGCCTGGCTGGGGACTTGCTGCGTTCCTACCGCCAACTACCGGTAACCCTCTACCAGATCCAGACGAAATTCAGAGACGAGATTCGGCCGAGATTTGGCTTGATGCGTGGCAGAGAATTCATCATGAAAGATGCCTACTCCTTTCATGCCAGCGAGGCGGACCTCTGCTCCACCTACGCAGCCATGGATGAGGCCTACAGAAAAATCTTCGAACGCTGTGGACTGGAAACCGTTGCGGTGGAGGCAGACAGTGGAGCCATTGGTGGGGCGGCCTCTCAAGAGTTCATGGTCACAGCCGATGCCGGAGAAGACCTAATCCTGACCAGCTCCGATGGACTCTATGCAGCCAATCAGGAGAAGGCTGTATCCCAACCTCAACCAGCTCAGCCTCTTGCCAAAACAAAGGAAGGGTTGATTGATACACCCAAGCAAAAAAGCATTGAAGAGCTTTGCTCCGCTCAAGGGCTAGAGGCCTCTCAAGTGATCAAGGTGTTGATCATGCTTGCCAGTTTTGAAGACGGGCAATTGCAGCCCATTCTGGTAAGCCTGCGAGGAGATCAAGATCTCAATGAGGTCAAACTGGTTAATGCGCTGACAGTTGAACGCAGCACTGGGGTCCTGAATGTGATCCCCATCAGCCCCGAGCAACTTCGATCACAAGGTTTAAAGAACTTCCCTTTTGGGTCTCTGGGGCCTGATCTCGACGATCAATGCCTAAGCGGCGCCAAAACCTGGAACCCTCAGTTCCTCCGCCTTGCCGACCCAACAGCTCTTGCCCTTGAGAGCTTTGTCTGTGGGGCCAATCAGAACGACAAGCACCGTATTGGCATGAATTGGTCGCTCCTAGGGAACACTCCCATCAGCATCGACCTGCGCAACGCCCAAGCAGGTGATCGCTGCCTCCACGACCCCAAGCAAACACTGGAGGAACGACGAGGCATTGAAGTTGGCCATATCTTCCAGCTCGGCCGCAAATACTCGAAGGCACTGGATGCATCATTTGCCAATGATTCAGGCCAGCAAGAACACTTTTGGATGGGTTGCTATGGAATCGGCATTTCCCGACTAGCCCAAGCTGCGGTTGAACAACACCATGACGATGCAGGCATCTGCTGGCCATTGGCCATTGCTCCATTTGAAGTTGTCGTCGTTATCGCCAACCTTCAAGACGAAACCCAGCAACAACTGGGCGAACAGATTTACAGCAAGCTAAAAGCGGCCGGCATCGACGTGCTTCTTGATGACAGAACAGAGCGGGCTGGCGTGAAATTCAAGGATGCCGATTTGATTGGAATCCCTTGGCGCATCGTGGTCGGCAGGGATGCATCCAATGACCAGGTGGAACTCGTCCGCAGAGCCAATAAGGAGACCCAGTTACTGAATACTGAGCAAGTTATTGACTCGCTCACAAAGGAAATCAACACGCAGCTAAAAAGAGGGATATAGCCACACCTCTAAAGTCTTAGAAATTGCATTGACCAGCATGACCTCTGCCTTGCATCGCATGGTTAAGCAGCTCATGCGCGCAGCGGTAGCCCTCTGCCTAGGGCTCTGTTTAATGCTCACCGCCTGCGGCGGGAATGGCAGCAATCTGTCTGGGAACTACGTCGAAGACACTGTGGCGGTAGCAGGCAGCCTGCAAACATTCATCGCCATGCCTCAGGATGATGAAAACCATGGGCAAGCAGAAACTGACGCTCGCGCCCTAATCAACAACTACATCTCCTTATATCGACCACGCCCCAACGTGAATGGGCTTCAATCATTCACAACCATGCAAACAGCCCTCAATTCCCTGGCGGGGCATTACAACACCTATTCCAATCGTCCACTGCCAGAAGCCCTGAAAGAGCGGGTCGACAAGGAGCTGAGCAAAGCAGAAAGGAACGTTGTAAGAGGAAGCTGAGAAACCTTAATAAAGAAGGGATTTTGACGTAGGGCAGGGGCATCTGCGAAAATAAAGAGTCGTTGAAATAACGCGGTTTCGAGCCGCAATATCCTTGGCCAACGTTGTCGTCATCGGTGCTCAATGGGGTGACGAAGGAAAGTGCAAGATCACCGATCTGCTTAGTCGTTCCGCCGATGTCGTCGTGCGCTATCAGGGCGGCGTCAATGCAGGACACACCATCGTCGTCGATGGGCAGGTGCTCAAGCTCCACCTCATTCCTTCTGGGATCCTTTATCCAGAAACGATCTGCCTGATCGGATCTGGAACAGTCATCGATCCCAAGGTGATGCTCAAGGAGCTGGACATGCTCCAAGCCAACGGCATTGATATATCAGGCCTAAAGCTGGCATCGACAGCCCATGTGACGATGCCTTATCACCGCCTTTTGGATGAGGCGATGGAGGCGCAGCGAGGCGATCGCCGCATCGGCACCACTGGACGAGGTATTGGCCCGACCTACGCCGACAAAGCGCAACGCAATGGCATCCGCGTCCTCGATCTCCTCGATGCTCAAAGACTGAAAGAACGCCTGATCGAGCCCTTAGAAGACAAAAATCTTCTCCTCCAAAAAATCTATAACCAACCTCCTCTCGACCCGAACCAGGTCATTGAGGAGTACCTCAGCTATGGCAAGCGATTGGCCCCGCACGTGGTCGATTGCACCCAGACCATTCATCAGGCCGCCCGCAACCGCAAGAACATTCTCTTTGAAGGCGCTCAAGGCACCCTTCTTGACTTAGACCACGGAACCTATCCCTTTGTCACCTCCTCCAACCCCGTCTCAGGGGGTGCCTGCATTGGCGCCGGTGTCGGTCCAACACTGATCGACCGAGTCATCGGTGTCGCCAAGGCTTACACCACTCGCGTGGGTGAAGGCCCCTTCCCCACAGAGTTGGAAGGCAGCCTCAATGACCAGCTCTGTGACCGTGGCGGAGAGTTCGGCACCACCACAGGTCGACGCAGGCGCTGTGGCTGGTTTGATGGCGTGATTGGTCGCTACGCCGTTGAAGTAAATGGTTTGGATTGCCTCGCCATCACCAAGCTCGATGTCCTTGATGAACTCGACGAAATCCAAGTTTGCGTTGCCTACAAACTCGATGGGGAAGTGATTGAACACTTCCCCAGCAATGCCGAAGACTTTGCCCGTTGTGAGCCGATCTACAAAACATTGCCAGGCTGGCAATGTTCCACTGCAGATTGCCGGAAACTTGAAGAACTGCCCGCAACCGCCATGGCCTACCTCCGCTTCCTCGCCGATCTGATGGAGGTTCCCATCGCCATCGTTTCCCTTGGGGCCAGCCGCGATCAAACAATCGTTGTCGAAGACCCGATTCACGGACCCAAACGGGCCTTATTGAGCGCCTGAGCATTTCCTAACAACTGGCTCAGCAGTGGTCGATACTTGCCGGAATCTTCCGTTACTTCTCGATGACCAGGTTCACTGATCGCCCTCTGGATGTGGTGGGAATCGGCAACGCCATTGTCGATGTGCTGGTCAAAGCAGACGATGCTTTCCTGGCTTCCCAAAGTCTCAACAAAGGCAGCATGGCCTTGGTGGACGAAGCCCAAGCGGAAGCGCTCTACGCAGCCAGCGGGCCTGGCCTCGAAACCTCAGGAGGGTCGGCGGCCAATACCTTGGTGGGTCTGGCGCAATTGGGTGGGAAAGCAGGCTTCATTGGTCGGGTAAAAAACGACCAACTGGGTCGCATTTTTAGCCACGACATTCGCTCTGTAGGAGCCAGGTTCGAAACTCCTGCAGCCAATGATGGACCTTCAACGGCACGCTGTCTCATCGTGGTGACCCCGGATGCGCAGCGCACTATGTGCACTTATCTAGGTGCTTCGGTGCAACTCGATCCAGAGGATCTGGATTTATCGATGGTGCGAGAAGCCAAGGTTCTTTATCTAGAGGGTTACCTCTGGGATAGCCCCGCCGCCAAACAGGCCTTTATTGCTGCCGCAGAAGTCTGCAAAGCATCAGGAGGCCAAGTCGCCCTTTCCCTCTCCGATGGCTTCTGCGTCGATCGTCACCGCGAGAGCTTTCTTGAACTGGTCGATGGTCATGTTGATGTTCTATTCGCCAATGACAGCGAAATCACCTCGCTCTATCAAAGCCCAAGCTTTGAAGCCGCTGTAGAGGAAGTAAAAGGTCGCTGTCAGGTCGCTGCTCTTACCCGTAGCAAGGATGGCTCCGTGGTCCTCGCAGGTGATCATCGCTGGGATATTCCCGCCTACACGCTTGGGGAGCTTGTGGATACAACTGGCGCGGGAGATCTCTATGCCGGGGGGTTCCTTCACGCCTATACCCAGGGAGAACCAATCGATGCCTGTGGGCGGTTGGGATCCCTGTGTGCCGGCCAAGTGGTCACACAACTTGGGCCTCGTTCTCAGGTGTCGCTGAAAGAATTGGTAGCAAAACATCTCAACTGATTCCAGGTGGAGGCTCTAACTGATACCAGCTGGTAGCTCTCAACTGTTGCCATAAATGAGCTCTCAGCTGGGTTGTCAGCCTTACTTGCCAAAACCTGGTTGCGAAAAGCCTTCTTGCTAAAAGCCTGTCTAACAAAAACCAGCTGGCTAAAAACCTTGACTTGCCACAGCCTCGACAGCCCAGTCCCCATAGGCGGCGCTAGCCGATGCGCGCCAGTGAATCAGCTCAGGGGTGTCGTAGCTATGAAGCTCGTTCATCGCGACCAAAAGCGCATCAAGACGATCTGGTGTTGTTTTGATCAACAACTGCACCTCTGAACTCTTCTCCAGCTTCCCCTGCCAGCGGTAATGCGACTGCACCGGATACAAGCTGACGCAGGCCACGAGCCGACGCTCCAAAAGCGAATTGGCCAAAGCTTCGGCATGGTTCTGATCAACCTCTGTGCTCAAAACCAGCACAAGTTGCGATAGCGAGCCTTTGTCATCCATAAAAGGCCTCAAAGAAGGATTTCAATGATGGGGTTCTGCTTGGAGCCTCTCGAGATGCTCCACCAATGCGTCAACGCTATAAACAACTGAATTTGTCGCTGAGATCGCCGGCCTCGAAATCAGCCAAAGGCCAAGCTGCATCTGTTTGCATATGCCCTGCCAAAGCTGTTCTGTCACCCCACCAGACTGCCTGCAGACCACTGCCGTAATGCCCCAACGCCTGCAAAGGGCGGCCTCGATGCCTCCAGGTTTTTCGCCCTGAAGTGGCCGCAACAAAGCCAGGTGATTCGCTGGCAAGCCAAGATTCATAGCCTTCCGAAGGCTCTCCGGCGATGGCAAAACACGGGCAAAGACTTCTGCTCCAGCTTGCTTAGCGGCGACAACTGCAGGGTCCAAATGCCTGGAACCGAGAGCCATCAACAATCGACTCCCTTGTAAAGCCTGGTTCGCAAGATCTGCAGAGTTCTTAAGCAGCAAAGCTTCGCCAATGTCTTCCAGAGGGCGCTCAAAGCGAAGCAGAGGCTGCCCCCTCTGCTTACAAGCCTTTTTAAGCTCGGCACTGATATTGATTGCAAAAGGATGGGTGGCATCCACAACCCAATCGAAACCCAGATGCTGATCACTGGCCTGATCAAGCACCCTCTGCACGCCACCAGAACCATCAAGAGGTCCAATCCAGAGAGCCTCTAAAGACAGATCGGCATAGACCTTGGCGGCTTCTGCTGTCACAACACTGACGCTCACCCGCCAACCCTGCTGCTGCAGAGCCGCCACGATTAAAGGTCCCTCACCAGTTCCTGACAGCAACCAGAGATGCCTCTGGCCAATCCAGCGACCTTGCATCAGGATGGCGCTCATTGCAAGGAAGGGACATGAACCACTGCCTGCTCGAAGTAGAAGTCATCCAGGCCCCGACGATTCGCTACACCCAAGACAACCAAACCCCTATCGCGGAAATGGATGTGCGCTTCGACGGGCTTCGACCCGACGACGCCCCTGGCCAGATGAAAGTTGTGGGCTGGGGCAACCTTGCTCAAGAGCTTCCAAACCGTGTCCAGGTTGGGCAGCGGCTTGTTGTTGAAGGTCGGCTGCGAATGAACACAGTGCCTCGCCAAGACGGCACCAAAGAAAAGCGCGCTGAATTCACCCTGTCTCGTCTGCATCCCCTCTCCGGCCCCGCTTCCGGACCCATTTCCGGCCCCGCTGGTCAAGGAGCCAATGGAAGCAACCAACCCGCTACCAGCAGCCCTCCTTCGCCAGGGCAGCGAACGATGCCCAGCAAACCTCAACCAAGAAAAGTGGCTGCTGCCGAACCAGAAGCTGCTAACTGGAATAGCGCCCCGCTTGTTCCTGATACCGATGACATTCCTTTCTGAACGCATTAATTGAAGCGGCTCTTCTCCTCCAGCCCATCATTGGCAAGATTCAAAAACTGACCCAACTCCCTCTCCAAAGCTGCCAGATCCAAACGCAGCTCAGGCCAATGACCGCGATCAATCTGCTCAAGCAACCAAGCCCGATCGACATCCAACTGAGCGATCAGTTCGCATATTTCTCCTGAGGTTGAATGCGATGAAGCCATGAAAACAATCTCTCCTCCTCATTTTGGAACCAGAAATGGCTCAATGGTTGAAATCAAGGATCTTTTTTCTCAGGCTGCTCATAGAGATCGGGACTCGACAAGTCAGCATGGAGATAACACCATGACCTGCAGCATTGGTTGACCCCTCCCCGAGCAACTCCCTTTCGAGTAACTCCATGTCGTTGCCTTCAGGCGATGAAGGGCTAAGGGTTTCAGTACTTAGTGAAGCTCTCCCTTATATCCAACGCTTTGCTGGACGCCGCATCGTGATTAAGTACGGCGGAGCGGCCATGGCTCATGCCGATCTACAGATGGCAGTGTTTCGCGATCTTGCACTGCTTGCCTGTGTCGGGGTCCAGCCCGTTGTGGTTCATGGTGGCGGCCCAGAAATCAACTTCTGGCTGAAACGCTTGGCCATTCCAGCCGAATTTCGTGAAGGGCTAAGGGTCACCGATGCCGACACGATGGACGTGGTGGAGATGGTGTTGGTCGGTCGGGTCAACAAGCAAATCGTCAATGGCCTCAACAAACTTGGGGCGAAAGCTGTGGGACTCAGCGGCAGTGATGGCAGCCTGGTGGAAGCGCGTCCATGGGGCGACGGCAGCCACGGCCTTGTTGGCGATGTGGCCAAGGTCAACCCTGACGTATTGGAGCCTTTGCTCGCCAAAGGTTATGTACCTGTTATCTCCAGCGTTGCGGCTTCTGCGGAGGGACGCTCTCACAACATCAATGCAGACACGGTGGCCGGTGAGCTGGCTGCTGCTCTTGAAGCAGAAAAGCTCATCCTGCTCACAGACACGCCAGGGATCCTGAGCGATAAAGACGATCCGGCCTCACTCATTCGGCAATTAAAACTCTCAGAAGCACGCCAACTCATCGTCGATGGGGTTGTCGCCGGTGGCATGACCCCCAAAACCGAGTGCTGCATCAGAGCCTTAGCGCAAGGAGTTGCCGCCGCTCACATCATTGATGGCCGCGTGCCCCATGCCCTACTGCTGGAAGTTTTCACCGATAGCGGCATTGGCACGATGGTGATGGGTCGCAGTTAAAAGATGGGGGCGGATCTATCAGCCGCTGAAGCCGCCCTAGCTCGTGGGGACTACGGCCAAAGCCTTGATCTGCTTGAGCCGCTAGCTGCAAACAATCCTCTCCCAGGAGCTGAGGGGGCCAGGATCAGAATGCTTATGGTGACCGCCTGGATGGGACAAGGGCAAGAGCAAACAGCTCTAGCCACTTGCCGTCAACTCGCAAAATGCAAAGACCCTGAACTGCGTCAGCGAGCCAAGCAACTTCTCGATGTTTTGGAGGCCCCGAGCCTGCAGCGACCATCCAACTGGTCTTTAAAGCTGCCGAATCTTGAAATGAACGCCATGACAGGCTCAGGTTCGATCTCAAGTGGTCCAAGACGTCTGCGGCGAAATCTCGATCCACCACCACCACCACCGCCACCCACGGGGCCAACGCGCAACCCAACCATCGGTTTTGCGGCTCTGGTCTGTGCCGTTTTAATCGGCTTAACCATGTTGTTGAGCGGTTGCATTCGCATCACAACAACAATCCATATCCCAGGTCCAGACAGGGTTCAACTCGGCTGGGAGGTCAATAGTTCCACCCAGAAGCTCATGCCTTGGCAACTGCATCTCAAGGAAGCTCTAAGCCTCTCCGCTCCAAGCGTGAATGTTGAACAAAACAGTCGCCTCGGCCAACAAATCATCACAGCACCAACGCTGCCATCGGTCGCCGCCAATGAGTTATTGCAGCGGGTTGTTAGCAGCGCAGCCACCACAGCTGGCTTGAGTTTGAATAAACCCCAATTAATCGTTCAAGAGCAAAACTGGCTTCTCGGGGTAAAGCAGAGCCTGACTCTTGATATCGACCTAAACGATCTTCCGAATGTGCCCGGCCTGAATCTTTCCCTACGCATCTCAGCAGCCTCCTTCAGGAATGAAGCCAAAACCAGCCCACTGCTGACGACGAAAAGCGGCAATGATCTGATCTGGCCCCTGCAGCCCGGCGAAGCCAATCATCTAGAGCTTCATGGTTGGAGCTGGAACCGATTAGGCGTTGGTTCGCTAATTGTCCTAGCGCTGCTTGCCTTGAGTTTGATTCTTCAAACCCTGCGCTTAAAGCTCGGCTTTGGTTTCCCCGAATTGCCCAGCTGAAAAACAGAAATGAACAAACAATCACATTCGAGCTGCCGATATAACGTCCGCAAAGACAGTCTTCGCCGAGGCCATCACAGCAGCAAGAGCCACTAATAAACTCAACAGACTGCTCCGGCTATTTTGCTCAACAGACCCATCAAGCCACTTCAGACAAAGAATAAGTTGGGATGCGATCTACGCGCTCAGAAAGCACAGACTCAATGATGAAGTGCACATAGAAGGCTTTCCTGAGAGCAAACAAATAATCTTCAGTACAACTCGGCGCATCTTGCATTGCATGGTCAACTGCAAACATGGCCTGGAGATTAGTGGTGCGGTCCATGGGGAAGGTGTCGTATCAATACCCATAGCTTCTCTTCGATCAGAGCATAAAGCCCTGAGACAAATCATCTCTGTTTGTGAGATTGATCACGAGTCTTGTTCTGATAGTGAAATCATGTATTGCAGCAAAGCTATGATGCTCAAGCTGAGAATAGATTCTAAAAATTGATATCCATAGATCTAAACCTTTACCGAGATATCCCTGCATGTATCTCACCACAACTCCTCAACAAGGAAGCGAAAGCAATATCAATAATTGAACTCAGTTTATTTTTGCAATGATTGCGGTTAAAACTCTGCTTTGTTTTGTCATAACTACCCAGCCAAAAAGTACGGCTTTACGAGCAATCCCTTGATCAGCTCAGAGTTGAAGAGGATCAGGATCCACGGCCAAGGCCACGCCACGAGGCAAGCCATCCCAAAGCTGCGATTCAGCTGGAAGCGGTAAAGGGCTGCCTTCTGGACCATGCAACAGCAACTGCCAGCGGCTACGGCCCGCCACCCTGGCGACAGGAGCAGGTGCAGGCCCCACCAGACACCATCCTTGTGCCACGCAAAGGGGACGAATCTGCTCCGCCAAAACCGCCGCTGCCGATGCTGTTTCAGCAGCGGTTTCACCTGACAACCGCAACAAACAAGCTCGGCTGTAGGGCACCAAGCCAGCCTCTTTGCGCAGTTGCGCCTCCTGCTGGAGGAAGGCCTCATAACGACCATCCACCAAATGAAGAATCACAGGGTGATCTGGGCAATAGGTCTGGACCAAAACCTGACCAGGACGCTCTCCTCGACCTGCTCGACCCGCCAGTTGCAACAGCAGCTGAAGGCTTTGTTCACCAGCTTGTAGGTCAGGACGATGCAACAAGCCATCAGCGGCTAAAACCGCCGCCAGCGTGACCCTCGGCAGATCCATTCCCTTGGCCAACATTTGCGTGCCCACAAGCACATCAGCCTCGCCGGCTGCAAACTTCTCCAGCAAACGTCGATGACCATCACGCCCTCTCGTGGTGTCGCGATCAAAACGCAACAAGCGCAGCCCTTCGAGCTCCTCACTGAGATGCTCCAGAACCCTTTGTGTTCCAGCCCCGAAAGGTTTAAAGGCCTTCGAACCACAATGACGACAGCTGGATTCCAACTCGGCGCGATGGTCACACCAATGGCAACGCAACCATTGATGCCCCTGCCGCCCGCGATGGACAGTCAACGCCACATCACAGTGGGGACATTGGACCACCTCCCCACAACTACGGCAATTCAAAAAGCTGCTGTAGCCGCGCCTTGGCACCAACACCACGGCCTGCTCTCCAGTTTCAGGCAAGGCCGCCAAACGCTCCATGAGCGGGCGACTAACCAACCGACGATGACCATCAGCCAATTCCTGACGCATGTCGACGACATGCACCGGCGGCAAGGGCTGATTCGAGATGCGCGCAGTGAGTCGGGCCAGTGCCAAGGGGCCTTCCGGCGCCAAGCTCTTCCAGGTTGTCAATGAAGGCGTGGCACTCCCCAGAACAACCTTGGCACCAGTGCGACAAGCTCGATCCAGAGCCATATCACGCGCGTGATAGCAGGGCATTGGAGACTCCTGCTTATACGAACTGTCGTGCTCCTCATCCAGAACGATCAGTCCCAGAGGCGCCAAAGGCAAAAACACAGCTGAGCGTGTACCCACCACCACCAATGGCTTTGCAGCAGTAAGCCCCTGGCGCCAAGTATTCACGCGATCACGGTCGGAACAGCCGCTGTGATACTCCAAGACCTGATCGCCAAATCGACGGCGAAAACGGTCAACCAACTGGGGGACCAAGCCGATTTCAGGAGTGAGTATCAAACAATGGCGACCAGCAGCCAGCTCCATAGCGGCCAGCTGCAAATAAACCTCTGTTTTGCCAGAACCTGTGACACCCCAGAGCAAAAGACCAGCGCCAGGAGGGTGAGACAAAAAAATCTCAAACGCCATCTGCTACTCATTGGTCAGCGGTTGAGGAG
>Ga0115011_10000873_pt1 | contig 22839 bp, 15 predicted proteins | sample TroAtlMetagenome_2_FD_88705 | JGI IMG/M metagenome (GOLD analysis project Ga0115011, IMG submission 88705) | Marine eukaryotic phytoplankton communities from Atlantic Ocean - Tropical Atlantic ANT8 Metagenome | ecosystem: Environmental > Aquatic > Marine > Oceanic | place: Tropical Atlantic...
CTCCAAGCCAAACGTGCTTTTCCTTTCAGTTGATGATCTGAATGACTGGGTGGGTTTCATGGATGGGCACCCTCAAGCAAAGACCCCCTACATGGACGCCTTGGCCCAGCGTGGTCGAAACTTCACCAACGCTCACTGCTCAGTGCCCGTGTGCACTTCCTCCCGTGCCTCCGTGATGTCGGGCATAGGGCCAATGACGCATGGAAGTTATGAAATCGGTCCGAAGTACGAGCAGTTGCCTGCTCTTTCCAAGGCACCAACTATTCAGCGGTATTTCAAGGACCATGGCTATTACACCCTATCGGGAGGAAAAGTATTGCACCATAATTTTGGTGGTCGTTTAAGTGAAGATATCGACCACTCACTGGGGCGCGCTCGTAGTCCACGCCCCAAGAAGCCAATGAGCCGCCCGGCAAGTTGGAGCGGGGCGTGGGATTGGGGCGCCTATCCGGAAACGAATGTTCAGATGGGGGATATTCAACTGGCCGAAGCCGCGGCCAAAGTTCTCAAGGACGACTTTGAAAAACCTTTCTTCATGTCGGTCGGGTTCTTTCGCCCGCACGTTCCGCTATTGGTACCACCCAAATGGTTCGAGCTGTATGAGAAAGACAAGATCATCCTGCCCAACAACCCCAAAACCGACCTCGACGATCTGCCGAAGAATTTTCTCTCCATCAACGACTATGCCGTAGCGCCTACACATGCCGAGGTTACTGGCAGTGGCAATCAGCGAAGCTTGACTCATGCCTACCTTGCATCGGTAAGCTTTGTTGATCATTGCGTGGGGATTGTCTTGGATGCCCTGAAGGCAAGTCCTTATGCAGAGAACACCATCATTGTTTTGTGGAGCGACCATGGGTTTCATCTAGGCGAAAAACAGCACTGGGCCAAGCGCACCTTGTGGGAAGAATCCACCCGTGTGCCATTGCTCATCGCCGGTCCGGGGATTCAACCTGGCCCACCCTGCAAAGAACCGGCCAGTCTGCTCGATTTGTATCCCACCTTGACCGAGCTGTGCGGTTTGCCGCGAGCCAAGCATCTTGAAGGTATCTCGCTCATGCCGCAATTGCGTGACCCCAAAAAGGCCCGCAAACAACCGGCAATCACTTCCTCCTACTTTGGCAACCACGCCATCCGCAGCCGTGATTGGCGGTTGATTGTCTATGAAGATAGTGCCAGAGAGCTGTATGATCACCGGAATGACCCGGATGAATTTCGCAACCTTGCTACTGACCCAGCACATCAGGCAACAATCAATGAACTGGCCAAGTGGTTGCCTAAGAACGCTGCACCTGAATTTAAGGCCAAATCCGAGCGTTCCCGCTTACGGCGAAAATAAGGCCGCCCTTAATTGAATTGTAATTGGAATCAGTTCCTCTACCACTTCGTTTTTCAGTATATATGAAATACCCTAAGCATTACGGAATCGAACGCCGAAAATTCCTAAAATACATGGCAGCAGTGTCGGCAATTCCATTGGCGGCATGTCGCACAACAGGTCCGGTCGTGGAAAGGCCAAGGTTTGCCGATTATCCGTTCAAACTAAATGTCGCATCAGGCGATCCGGAACCTGATGGAGTCGTGTTATGGACGCGACTGGCACCGCAACCACTTGAAGGTGGAGGCATGCCCGCCGAAGCGGTTCGCACACGCTGGGAAGTAGCCACCGATGAAGCATTTAGAAATATTGTGCGGCAAGGCACTGCCCTCGCCACCCCGCAACTTGGACATTCCGTGCACGTTGAAGTGAACGGGCTCAAGCCCCATCACTGGTATTTTTATCGATTCCATGCCGGCAACGAAACCAGTCCGGTGGGACGCACCCGTACGGCGCCAGCGCAGGATGCCATGCCCGAGCGTATGCGCTTTGCCTTCACATCATGCCAGCATTATGAAAGTGGCTATTTCAATAGTTACCCGCATATGGCTAGAGAGGACCTCGACCTGATCGTTCACTTGGGGGATTATATTTACGAGTACGGTGGCGCTGATAATCGCCCGCGCAAACATCTCGGAGGCGAGATAGAAACACTGGACGAATACCGCACACGTTATGCACAATACCGGATAGATAGCATGTTGGCAGAAGCGCACAGGCTTTTTCCTTGGTTGGTGACATGGGACGACCACGAGTTTGACAACAACTATGCCAATCTTGTTTCCGAGGAGGACGGCATCGCGCCCGAAAAGTTTCTCGCGCGCCGCATGAATGCCTACCAAGCCTACTATGAATTCATGCCCTTACGCCGAAGGTCTTTTCCACAAGGACCGAATATGACGCTGTATCGCGGCTGCCCGTACGGACGACTTGCGAATTTCCACGTGCTCGACACTCGCCAATACCGTACGGATCAGCCTAATGGCGACCACCAGAAACCAATGGTCGGTAAAGCACTTGACCCACGCGCCACTATGCTTGGAACTCGGCAGGAAAATTGGCTAATGCGCAGCCTTGCACAATCTACCGCTAAGTGGAATGTGCTGGCGCAACAGGTGATGATGGCCCCGTTGAACCGTGGTAAGGGCGAAGAGCGCCGCTACAGTATGGATCAGTGGCCTGGCTACGAAGTTAGTCGGCGCCGTCTATTACAATTTTTCCACGAACGTCGTGTACCCAATCCGGTGGTATTAACCGGCGACATACACGTAAACTGGGTTACTGACCTACAGCTTGATTTTCAGGCTGAAAATTCACCTGTGGTCGGCACCGAATTTGTCGGCACTGCTATGTCTTCCGGGGGCAACGGCGGCAACCGCATTACGGAATACGAGCGCGCAGCTGCACAGAACGATTTTGTGCGCTATTACAATTCCAACCGCGGTTATGTAAGCTGTGATCTCACGCCTAAATCTTGGACCACACACTTCCGTGTCACACCCTATGTCGACAAGCCAGGATCACCCATAATTAATCAGGCCAGCTTTGTGCTTGAGTCCGGAAAACCGGGAGCAAAAAGAGCTTAGAAAGATAATCGATAAGGTTTGATGTGCATCGTTCTGATCCTTCACTAAGCTCTATTTTATGTAAATCACCTTAACATGCCAACCGCTTCAAGTGCGGCATGCACCACCAATCGACTCATGATACGAAACACCCCATCAAGGCGGCACTTTATCCAGGCTACGGGCATGGCGACAAGCTCCATCCTTTTGCCCAAGCCAGTCAAGGCTGCACTCAAGGGCATCAAGAAGCCAATCAAGATCGGACTGATCGCCGACCTGCATCAGGACATCATGCATGATGGGCCCAAAAGGTTGCTGACCTTCCTAGATGCCATGAAAGAAGAAAAGCCAAATGCGCTGATCCAGCTCGGGGACTTCGCCTATCCCAGTGAAAAAAACGAAATGGTCACCAAGGCCTTTGAAAAAGCACATCCCAAAGCCATGCATGTTCTTGGAAACCACGAAATCGATGGAGGTCACTCCTTTGATGAAGTTGCCAAGATCTGGGGCATGAAAGGACGCTACTACACCGAGAACATCAACGGCCTTGATCTGGTCGTTCTTGACGCCAACGAGAAGCCGGCCAACCACAAGGGCGGTTATCCCGCGCACATCGGGGAAAAACAGCTGGATTGGCTCGCCGGAAAACTTAAAACCCTCAAGGGTCCGATCCTTGTGATTTCCCATCAACCCTTGGCTGGACCATCTAGTATAGATAATGCCGAAGAAGTGCAGGCGCTGCTCAACACGGCTGCCGATAAGGTCCTGCTGGCGGTCAACGGGCACACCCACATCGACCACGTTTCCCGAGTGGGTGAGCTTTCCTACCTGCACGTCAACTCAGCCTCTTATAAATGGGTCGGCGGCTCCTACCGCAACAAGAGCTACCCGGATAAGATCCACTCCAAGTTCCGCTGGATTGAATATACCTGCCCCTACAGCGACAGCCTATTTACCACCCTCACCATCGACCCTGCCAATGGACGCATCGACGTTAAGGGCCGTAAGAGCAAATGGGTCGGAAAATCCCCCTCTCAGCTGGGAATACCGGCAAAGCCTGATCGAACGGACGGCAAGGAAATCTGTCCAGAAATACGCAATCGAAAGATTACGTCATAAGGGTAAAAAAGTAATCTCTCCAGCCAGTTGAATAATTCCAGCTCGTAATATTCGCTGATATTTGGAAGTATATAGCCAACATATCTAATGATTGGTTTTGAGGTTTTCATCGCATCTTGGATGATCCTTTTATTAAACACATTATCACCTGCCCTAAACTTTATGCACACCAACAAACCAGCAACACGTATCCTTACATTAAGCGCCATCTTACTGGCGATGTCCACCAACCTTGTCGCGGAAATCAAGGTCGACAAGAACGTTGCCTATGGGCCTCATCCACGAAACGTCATGGACGTTTACTGGAACACTGACTACAAGAACGCTCCCATTGTATTCACCATCCATGGCGGCGGATTCAAGAATGGAGACAAGTCTTACTGCAACGCCGACATGCGCAAACTCTACATGGCAAAGGGGTGCATCGTGGTCTCGCCAAACTACCGACTGGTGAAAGCAGGCACTAAAGTAACCAAGGATGATTGTGCCCTCGATACAGCCATGGCGGTTGCCTACATGCAAGCCAACGCCAGGAAATATCAAGGCGATGCCGCTAAGATCGTTGCCACTGGAGCCTCTGCCGGGGGTTACATCAGTGCACAGATTGCCTATAAGAAAAAATGGGAATGGCCGGCCGGTGCCAAGCACAAGCCCAAGAAATTGAATATTGTTGGCTGGTTCGGTAACAGCCCCTTCCTGCCGCCTGCCTTGATCAGGCAAGTAGCGGCAGGCGACCCTCCCGGATTTGTCATGTATGGTGGCAAGAGAGAACACCCGGCCACTCCCGCAAAACAGGGCTATGATATCCAGGCTGCACTAAAGAAAAACAAGTCCTGGAACCAGATGGTCTATATTGACTTCATGGGGCATGTCCCCGCCAAGCGCATCCTGTTCAGTCCAAAGACTCGCGACAAAGAGACCTACCAGGCCTTCAATCAATTCCTTGATATGGTCTGCCACGGCAAGGGTAGTCCCAAGGGCGGCGATGTCATCAATGTAAAGAGAAATCAAAAAGGATAAGCAAGCCGGTTAAACGAAGGCACACAAAAACACCAGCTTGGTTGTGAGGAAACTCATCCTGATTCTTACTCTGGCCTTTTGGGTCAGTCCTCCGGTCTTTTGCCAAAAGGAAGCGGAGATCTCCGGTCTCATCATCCCCCGGGATAATGAGGGCATGTATGTGCGCAATCTAGAAGGTCAGGTCGAAGTGAACTGGACGCCCAAGACCAAGGTGGCGTTGGTGGTCAACACGCGGTTGCTCAGCGGGCTTAAGGGAGACCGCCTCGAATACAAAATACACTCCTCAAACGAAGTCGTCCGCTTTGTGATCCCAAAAGGACCGGTTACCGGCATCAAGTCGTCGCGTGGAGGAGGTCACCTAGAGAAAGCGCTCAAGGAAGCCAGGGAGGAAAAGTGGCTCTCGGAACATGGGCTGGAATTGTACTTCAATCAGAAGCCCGCGAAGGAGCAACTCGCCACAATGAATGATCCCCGCTTTATCGGCCTATGGAACCCGACCACCAAGCCGCGCACCCTTTCGATCAAGGGAGCGAAATACGAGATTTCGATGAAGAAAGGCGGGCAGACCAGCGCCCTGCTTTACAACCTCCTCACGGTCGAGGATTGCAAGGCTTTCATCAATAAGGCCACCGTGCTTGGCCGGCGAAAAGGCGATGTCTTCATCGCTGATGAAATCCATGTCCAGCCCATAGGCGACCAGGTCGCCCTGGATGACCCGAAGCTGCCCCGTTATCTCTTCATTGGCGACTCCATTTCCGGCAATTACGACAAGGGCTTGCGGGCCGCCTTGGCGGGCAGGTTCAACCTGCATCACCCACCCACCAACTGTGGCCCTTCGGCCGGTGGTGCCAAAAATATCGCCAACTGGCTCGGCGCCTACGATCAACCGGGTCGGCACTGGGACGTCATAACTTTCAATCATGGTCATTGGGACAGCAAGAACGACAAGGCAACCTACCAGGGCAATCTTGAGAAGATCATTGCTCATCTGAAGAAAACCAAGGCCAAGCTGATCTGGGTGACCACCTGTCCGGTGCCTAATGGCTTCGACAAGGCCGGCGCTCTCGACGCCAACGGCAAAGCACCTGGGCGAACGGCCGGCGTGATGGAAAAATATCTCAACCCATGGGCGGCCGACGTGATGGCGCGCCATCCAGATATAACCATCTGCGACCAGTGGCAATACTGCAAGGATAACGAGAACGGCATCTACAAAGACTGGTGGGCCGGCAAGAATGTGCATTTTAAAGGAGCTCCCGCTGATGCCTTGGGCCAGTTTCTCGGCGAGCATGTGGTCAAAATTAGCCAGTAGACAGACCTTAATGCGGATTTCGCTTACCATTTTTCCTACCCTGCTGCTTTGCGTTACCAGCACACCGGCCCTTGAACCCAAAGCACCTGGAACTCGGGATACCACCGTCCCGGATCAAGGGGACATTCAGTATACACTTAAAGAAACAACAGACCCTGTTCCCAACAGGATACATATCCTGAAAGTAAACCTAGCCTCCAATGCCGTGCAACCCAGGGTTGCCCACGGGCCCGACCCGGACGGGGAAGGTCCTGCTGAGGTATCACTGACAGATCCCAGGAAGCTAGCCTCAAGTCCGTCAGTCCTCGCCTTTGTCAATAGCAATCCCTGGGACAGTTTTCCGGATGCCAATGGAAAAAGAAACAGGAGCTGGTATTCCGGTCAACCTGTCGACATTCACGGTATCTCCGGGACGGGGGGAAACATGCGCAGCAAAGAAGCTGCGAACAATACCTCTGTCTGGTTTGACCTAAGGGGACGGATTCATTTCGGTCACAGGAAAGGAGATGAACCCATGGAAGCCACAAGTGGATTTCAGCAAATCCTTGCAAAAGGCAAACCCATGGTAAATAAGGGTGGACCAAGACACCCGCGAACTGCCATTGGAGCGGACAGGACAGGGGCAACCCTTTGGTTGGTTGTCGTTGACGGAAGGCAGAGAAGCTACAGTGAGGGCATGAACCTGCAAGAGTTGGCTGTAGTGATGCAGAACCTAGGCTGCTGGAGTGCGACGAACATGGATGGAGGCGGCAGCAGTATCATGGGATTACGTGACCAAAAGGGAAAAATGCATGTCATGAACCGCCCTTCAGGACGTCTTCTCGGGGCCGTTAAAATCCGCCCTTTACCAACGCTCCTCACCATCACAAAATCTAGGCCACAGCAAAAATAATTCGTAATCTGGAATTGGCCTGGGTCTTTTCAGGAATCATTTTATTTACAAACATAGTGAACTCATGAGGCAAAAAATCATTACGGGTATCCTTTCCATTCTGTGGACATCGTCTCTAAGTGCCCAAAGAGATCAGCCCAATATCATTTTCATATTGACCGATGACTTGGGTTACGGCGACGTCGGAGTCCTTTTTCAAAAGCAGCGCAAGGGCATTCAGCTAAAAACCCCGGAACTGGATCAAATGGCCAGGGAAGGCATGACCCTGAACCGGCATTACTGCCCAGCGCCCATCTGTGCCCCTTCCCGGGCTTCCCTGATATCAGGCATGCACCAGGGGCACTCTAATGTACGCAACTATCAGTTCGACAAGGCCATCGAGGACAACTGGAATTTTGCCAATACCCTACAAAGGGCAGGATACTATACCATCCACCTGGGCAAGTATGGGCTGCAGGGCGGTGGCAATTCCCCGGAAAAATGGCCCGCCTATCCCACCAAACGGGGCTTCGATTATTTTTACGGTTATGTAAGGCATGTTGACGGGCACCAGCATTACCCGGCGAATTTCTGGCAAATTGGAGATAATAAATCCCACCAGCAGAAAAAGCAGGTATGGGAGAATAATGAAGAGGTTTCCGCCGGACTGGATAAATGCTACACCACGGATTTATGGACCGCCAAGGCCAAGGAAATGATCGTGAGGGAGACCAAGGAAAATCCCAAGCGACCATTCTTCATGTACCTGGCCTATGACACGCCTCACGCCGCCCTGCAGTTGCCAACAATCGCCTACCCCGAAGGAAAAGGGATCAACGGCGGACTGCAATGGTTGGGGAAACCCGGCAAGATGATCAATACCGCAGAGGGAACCATCGATGATTATCGCGATGCCCATTACACGGACAAGGGCCTGACGGATGTCGCTGAAAGGTTCGCCACCTCCATCACCCGAATTGATCATTGCGTTGGGGACATCCTCCAAACCCTCAAGGATCTCAAGATCGACAAGAAAACCATCGTGATTTTCTCCTCGGACAATGGCCCTCACCGTGAAGCCTACATCAAGGGGGAAAGGTGGAGCCCCTCGGTTTTTGAATCCGCCGGAAAGTTCAAAGGATCCAAGGGATCGTCCCAAGAAGGTGGAGTCCGTGTTCCAACCTTTGTCTGGGGACCTTCCAGAATAAAGGCCGATCAAAAATCAGATGCTCCCTCCCAGTTCCACGACTGGATGGCAACCTTTTGTAATTATGCCGGCGTAGATGCTCCCGCAAGAATTGATGGTGTATCCCTACGCCCGACACTTGGTCAAGAGGGCAAGCAGAAGCGGAGCATTGTCTACATGGAATTCAACAACCAGCAAGCTCTCTACCTTGATGGCTATAAGGGCTTACGGATGAAAACCACGAACCATTCGGTGGACTTTGAAATATTTGATACCATCAACGATGGACCTGAAGCCAGGAACTTGGCCGGCACAAGCGATGCTTTCATTCGTCTGCAAAAGAAAATGAAAGATGAAGTTCTGAGAATAAGGATGCCAAACCGGCATGCTAAAAAACCTTATGATGATGAACTTGTTCCCGGGCTGGATATTGACGAACGTAATTTACGCAGTGGTGTTGTCGTAAGTTCCTACCTTGGAGAGTGGCACTGGGTTCCCGAGTTTACTCAAACTCCGCACCAAGCCAAGGTGCAAAAAAACATCAACCTGGGAGCGCTCCCCGCTGAAAAAAACGCCGGCTTATTGTTCTGGGGATACATGAAGATTCCGGAACCGGGAGACTGGACGTTTCATGGCCAGGCGAAGGGTGGCATGATTTTCAAGATACACAATAAACTGGTCCTTGATGGTGATTATAAATACGAAGGAGACCTGCTTAGCTCTACAGTAAAACTGGACAAAGGCATTCATCCCTACCGCTTGTATTACATTGCACCTGACGAGGAAGCTTCCCTCAACCTGCAATGGCAAGGTCCGAATAGTCCCATGGGCTTGATCCCTGCTGATGCTTTACTCACATTTACTGTGAAAGAAGAACAAGAACGCCGGGAAAAATGATTCTGGATAAAGCGGCACAAAACCCATTTTTTTGCTGAAATGACAATCAATCCGGCATTACATATTCTCCACATGAATCGCCCTGCCCTATTATCCACTCTCCTACTCGCTGTATTTTCAATCTCCTCTCCGGCTGCTGACCGACCAAATATCCTCTGGATCACCAGTGAAGATAACAGCATCTCCTGGGTCAGTTGTTATGGTAGCAAAAATGCCAAGACTCCCAACATCGACCAGCTCGCAAGGGAAGGATTTCGTTATCTCCATTGTTTTGACAATGCGGCAGTCTGCGCCCCGACCCGCTCCACCTGGATCACGGGACACTACGCGATCTCAATCGGCACTCAGCCGATGCGCAGTCGTTACCAGATCCCGCATGATAAAATCCCTTATTATCCCGACTTGCTGCGCAAAGCCGGCTACCACGTCGCCAACGGAGGCAAAACCGACTACAACATCGGCGGTCGGGATGACAAGGAGGTCTGGAAAGTCAAAGGCAAGATTCCCAAGCGCAAACTCGGGCAGAACTTCTTCCAGATCCGCAATATCGGAGACAGCCACGAGAGCCGGGCATTTCCAAAAAAGGCCGGGGCGGTAAAAAGCGATCCTGCAAAAATGATCCTGCACTCCTACCATCCCGATCTTCCCGAGATGAGAATGACTTATGCCACCTATACAGATGCGGTACAAAGAATGGATGCCAAGGTAGGAGAAATCCTCAAGCAATTGAAGGAAAACGGCAACGAAGAGAACACTATTGTCGTTTATTGCTCCGACCACGGTGGAGTCCTGCCCCGAAGCAAGCGCTTCCTATATTCCAGTGGAACCCACTGCCCGCTTATTGTCCGCATCCCGGATAAATGGAAACACTTCTGGCCGGCAAAAAATCCAGGAATGACAGTCGATCGTATCGTGAGCTTTGTCGACATGCCGAAAACCTTCTTGAGCCTGGCAGGAGCCAAAGTTCCCAAGGGCTACCAGGGGACAATCTTTCTCGGAGACGGGATCGAGGAGGCTCCCAAGTATCATCTCAGTTTCAGGGAGCGCGCGGATGAGTGCGCCGACATGGTTCGTGGAATGCGTGACGCCCGCTATGCCTATATCAAGAACTACATGCCCTGGGCCCCTAACGGGCAACGCCTGGATTACATGTGGAAAATGGCAGGGACCGGAGCATGGGAGAAGCACTATCAGGAAGGCAAGTGCGACGAGATCACGGGACGCTTTTTTAAACCGCGGCCCTCAGCGGAATTTTATGACACAAAGAGCGACTTTGACAACGTCAACAACCTCATCAACGACCCGCAACACAAGGCAAAGATTGCCGAGTTGAAGCTGGCTTTGCGCAAGAAGCAACTGGAGTTATTTGACTCGGGACTCCTCCCCGAAAACATGCGCCTGCGCCGTGCCGAAGCCAATGGAATGACCATCTATGAAATGGTTCGGGATCCAAAGCTCTATCCTTTGGAAAAATACCTCGATTTCTCCGACATGGCCCTGTCCAGAGATCCAGCGAACATTGACCAACTGATCAAAGCAATGAAGGATCCGGATGAAGGGATCCGCTACTGGGCGACTTGCGGACTTTTTCTTCTGGAGGACAAGGCTAAGCCTGCGATGAAGATCCTGGGAAATGCGCTAAGGGACCAATGCAGCGAGGTGCAGATGATGGCAGCTTGGGCAATGCATCGCCTTGGGGACAAAAGGAAAGCAGAGGCAACTTTTGCCCAGGTGGGGAAAATTGCCAAGATGGACAAGCCCCTCTTTGAGTCCATACAGCGATGGATAAACGCTGTCCATCCCCCAAATACCAATCAATAAAGCCGGGGAAATAAAATCCTTTCATCCTTTGGAATACCGAATCAAGCAACTCGAAGAGTCGCTCAAAAAGACCTCATACCCTACACTTAAAATTGGCTCGCCTCGAGCTTCGTTTTAGTTGATTCTAATGAGGCTTCATGAATCGCATTACTTGCATCCTGTTTACGCTCCTTTTGGCAGGATTCCTGTCTTTTTCGGCAAAGGGTGACGATGAGGCGGCGCTGCGGGCCGACGCCATAGAGACCTTTGAGAAGAAGGTGGCTCCGTTCGTTAAAACCTACTGCACGAAGTGCCACGGTGGCGGACGCGCTAAGGCGAACGTCAACCTCGAGATTGCGCTGAGGGCACCCGGTCGCGGCGTCGCGTTCCAGCATTGGAAGAAGGCGGTGGCAAACGTCACCGTTCACGATATGCCACCGGAGGATTCCTCCAAACAACCAACCGATGAACAACGGCGCCAGTTCGCCGAATGGATCGGCAAATTGAAATACCTGACCCAGCGCAATCCGGGACCCTACGTGATTCGCCGCCTGAATCGGATCGAGTATGGCAACACGTTGCGCGACCTCTACGGCGTGGATCCGTCAATCGCAAAAAGGCTACCCGATGAGGTCATCGGGGAAGGCTATCTCAACTCGATCTCCCCGCTGCAATCGGAGTTGTTCCTCGAACTGGCCAACCAGGTGGTTGAGCAGGTCGTTGCTCCGGAAGAAGAGCTGACGACAGCGGTGCAGAAGCGGCTCTTCGGCCCCCGCCCAGTCGAGGGCGCCGATCTTCGCGGTGCGGCGCGAAAGGTTGCGCGCTCCCTGGCTCGCGATGCCTACCGGCGCCCGCCCGCCGAGGCGGAGTTGGCCGTTCTCGTTGGCATCTTCGACCTTGCCCGGGAGAACGGGCTGGATTACACCGCGTCGCTGGGCCTGATGCTCAAAGCCGTGCTCGTCTCCCCGCAGTTTCTCTTCATCACGCCCGCTGAAGCGGTCAAATCGGGCGAACAGATTGTCCGCGTGGACGACCACCAGTTGGCCTCACGCCTTTCATACCTGTTGTGGTCAGCACCGCCCGACGCCAAGTTGTCCGCCTTGGCCGACAAGGGCGAACTGCACAAGCCAGAGACACTGCGATCACAAGTGGAACGACTTTTGAATGACCCGAAATCGCGCGCATTATTCGATGGTTTTGGTGCGCAATGGTTGCGGGTAAACGAGCTGGACAGTCAGGTATTCGACCCAAAAACCTTTCCTCAAATGACAGTGGATCTACGCAAGTCCATGATGGAAGAAGCCCGGCTGTTTTTCCAAAGTATTATCAACGAAAATCTGAGTGTTATTCGTTTTGTGGATAGCGATTACACTTATTTGAACGAAGATCTTGCTAAGGTTTATGGCCTTGAACACACCATTCGAGGCTCACAAATGCGGCGAGTCAATCTGACAAATCCTAATCGTGGCGGTGTTCTGAGCATGCCAGCCACTCTGGCAACCACTTCGTTTCCCAATCGCACCAGTCCCGTCATCCGGGGAGTATGGGTATTAGAGCGGATCTTGGGACAACGCATCCCGCCGCCGCCGCCCGACATCCCTGAACTCGAGGAGCAGAACCACCAGAAGGTGGAGGGACTGACGCTACGCCAACGAACCGAACTGCATCAATCGGAAGCCACCTGCCGCAATTGCCACAAGATCCTCGACCCGATTGGGTTCGGGTTGGAGAATTTTGATGCCATCGGTCGTTGGCGTGACAAGAACGGTGAGGGCATTGTAATCAACTCGGCAGGCAAGCTACCCGATGGAAAAGAGTTTACCACCCCGGCGGAATTGAAGCGCCTCTTAGCAAAGCGGGAAGCGGACTTGGCACGCAACCTTACCGAACGGCTCATGGCCTACGCGCTAGGCCGGCAGCTTGAGGGATACGATGGTGTTGTCATCGACCAATTGATGGTTAAAATTACCAAGGATAATTATCGCATGCGCACCATCATCACCGAAGTAATCGGCAGTTACCTATTTACCCACCGCCGAGTCGAGGGATGACTCACAATCACACCAAAAGAGCAGAATGATGAATACCAGGAACTGCCCATCTCTAGTTGGTCGCCGTAACTTCCTGAAGGGAGCAGGGGTCTCCCTGGCCCTGCCGTTTATGGACTCACTGGCCTCGGTCGTGCCGAAAGCCAAGCCGCCGGTGCGCCTAGCGTTCATGTATATGCCACACGGGGTGATTATGAACCAGTTCTGGCCCAAAAGTCAGGAAGAGTTCCTCAGCTCGCCGCCATCTATCATCCAGTCGCTCAAACCGATCATGGATCAGTGCCTCATGATGAAAGGGATCTCCGGCGTGCCGATCAATCCCTTCAACGGCGCCCCACACGCCCTGGAACTGTCCACGTGGCTCACGGGACGGCTACCCGACGCAGATTCTCGCAACCGCATTAATATCTCCATCTCCGCCGACCAGATTATGGCAAACTATGTTGGTGCCCAGACCTTGCTCCCTTCGCTCGAATTGGCCACCATGCCCCAGACTTGGAAGGAGAATCAGGAAGGCCTGCATGAGGGCTACTACAACTACTGCAGCTTCCGCTCGCCGACCCAACCCGTGCCGGCCGAGACCGATCCCCGCAATGTTTTAAATCGGCTATTTGGGAAACGAGGCAAGGAAGGCAAGGTAACGCAGGCCAACCCGCTGGACCGCCAGATGCTCGACCGAGTGCTCGGCGGTGCCCGCGACCTACGTCGCACCTTGACCAAAGGGGACCAGCAGAAGCTCGACGAATACCTCGATAGCGTGCGATCGGTGGAACGCCGTATCGCCGCCATTGAAACCCGCCAATAGGAGGCGGCTTTTGAAAAGAACGGAGTCAGCCCCTCCAAACGCCACGCCACTGAGTCGGCGCCTATCGAGGTAAAGATTCCCGAAGGCGACAAGCGTAGTGAGTATATGGAGGTCATGTGCGACCTGACCATCCTCGCATTCCAGACGGATACCACGCGCGTCAGCACCTACGTCGGCTCCCGGCCGAACGGCGCCTCCTACCCTGAGTTGGGTTTCTCCAACCCGCACCACTCGCAGACGCACTACGGCAGTGATCAGGAAAAGATCCGTAAAGTGGCAGCCATCAACAAATTCCATGTCGATCGCTTCGCCTACATGGTGAAAAAGATGCACTCTCTCAAGGAAGGCGACGGCACTTTGCTCGATAACTGCATCATGATGTGGGGCTCGGGCTTGGAAGACGGTAACAAACACCGCCGTGAAAACCTCCCCTTCATCCTTGCCGGCAAAGGCGGCGGATCGATCAAGACCGGACGCTTCCTGAGCGACGTCAAAGGTAACCAGGGCGACCTGCTCACTACCCTGCTCGCCTGCGTTGGAATTCCACTTGACCGCCCTATAGGTATTGCCAATAAGCAAATCGAAGCAATTAAAGCCTGACCCTCTCTCTCTACTTATTGCTTATAAGCAGACCCTTTTCCTATCTTTTCTTGTTCTCCGCGAAAATATACCACCTGGTTTTATGCGATTGAACAGCTTTTACTAACAAACACGAATGCACATCATGCGAAACAACCCTCTACCTGTTCTTCTTTCCATCTTAATAACGACAATATTACTCTTGCCAGTGCCGCAAGCTGCAGATGCAGCCAAGGGAAGCAAAAAAGGAGGCAAGGGCCCGCTCAAGGTTTTTATCTTGGCTGGCCAGTCCAACATGGATGGGCAAGCCCACATTCGGACGATTGATTTTCTGGGAGAAGATCCGGACCCTGTACGTGCGGACCTGTTGAAAACATTCAAACCGGACGGCAAAAACCTAGTTTCACGTAGTGATGTCTGGGTCGCAAGTGGCGGAGTTTATGACAAGCTCCAAACCGGATTCGGTGGTCGCAGAAACTACAATAATCTGGGTTCCAACATTGGCCCGGAATATTCCTTCGGATATTATATGGGAGACATGCTCGAGGAGCAGGTATTACTCATTAAATATGCCCCGGGAGGACAAAGCCTCTATGTCAACTTCCGACCACCAGGAGCAGGAAAAACCGGTATTGAAAAACTGGATAACCAAGTATTAACAAAAGAATCGGCCGACAAGTGGAATGACGGCCGGGTGGAGCCAGTCGTTGGACTGCAATACCGCAAAATGATCCGCTATGTCCACAAGACACTGGGCAACCTCAAAAATCATTATCCGACATATGATGAAAAAGCCGGTTATGAAATTTCCGGATTTGTCTGGTTCCAAGGCTACAATGACATGTTTGATGTCACCGGGCGCAAACAATACGGGACCAATCTAGTACATCTCATCAAAGATATACGGACGGAGTTCAAGGCACCCGAAATGAAAGCCGTGGTAGGTGTCATGGGAGTCAATGGCCCACATAACGAGCACAACCCCAAACAAAGGGAAGTGAGAAATGGCCAACGTTTTATCAATGACGTTGCAGAATTCAAGGGAAACGCGAAAGCAATCGAAACAGCCCCCCTCTTAGATTCAAGAGTTGTCGCCTTAACCGCCGGAGGCTGGTTACCGGAATATGACCGTGACTTCAAGAAGAACCCGATCACTGAAGATGAGCGTGCCATGTTAAGCCGTGCCATGTCCAACAAAGGTTTTCATTATAGTGGAGAGGGACGTTTTTTTATACTTGTGGGGCAGGCATTTGCCAAAACCATGCAGCAACTCATGCAACGTAATTAATCAGCGTCCAAAATTCAAAATCATGCAGCCAACTTTCCTATTCCTATGTATTGCCATATTTTGTTGTTCAGAAAGATGGCTAACATCCCCACTTCATGCAGCCGAAAAGCCCAATGTCGTTCTGATTTACATCGATGATCTAGGCTACGGTGAACTCGGTTGTTATGGTGGACGCGACATTCCAACTCCACACATCGATCGACTTGCCAACGAGGGTGTCCGGTTTACAGCCTCCTATATCACCAACCCTCCATGCTGCCCTAGCCGCTGTGCCCTTCTGATGGGCCAATATGGCCAGCGCTTCGGCAAATACGGGATGTCCCGCGGACTTCCTATTCCTGAGAACCGTCCAACACTGGCTAGATTAATGAGTGAGAATGGATACGTAACGGGACAAATCGGTAAGTGGGACATTGGCTCCAAGGCACAAGGCCCACTACAGGTTGGCTTTGCCGAAGTCGCACAGAAACCACCAAAGAAAAACAATTCCAAATACTTCTGCATCAACAAAGCCGGTAAAACTCAGTGGCTCACCGATTACGATGGGGACAACATCGTCAAGTTCGTCGAACGCAACAAAACCAAACCCTTCTTTCTTTACTGGTCCCCGGAAGCGGTGCATTCCAAGAACGACGAAGCTCCACCGAGACTGACGGAACGAACTTCGGCTAAGGGCAAAAGACGAAAACTGGCCGGCGCCATCGTTTCCGTGGATGACCAGGTCGGTAAATTATTGAACGCACTAGAGGTTCACAATCTGCGTAAAAATACACTGGTCATCTTCTCCAGCGATAATGGTGCCAATGGCAGCGAAGGAGGGTCTTCTGCCCCTTACCGGGGAGGCAAGGGGCAGGGAACCCAGCAGGAAGGGTGGGTGCGGGTTCCCACCATCTTCTCCATGCCGGGCAAAGTTCCTAAAGGACAAGAATACCATGAGCTTATTGCGAATTTTGATTTTTATTCAACGATCAGCTCACTTTGCACCCAATCGATTCCTGAACACTGCGATGGTGTAGACCTGATCCCTTACTTAAACAATCAAGAAAAACACAAACCGCACGAATACCTCTTCTGGCTTAACAACGAACCTGGTGATGCTGTCCGTCGACATATGATCGCTGTCCGGTGGCAAAATTGGCGGCTCTACAAAAAATATGACAAGGATCCCTGGCAGCTCTTTGACCTGAAGTCAGATCCCAGAGAGGAACAGGATGTTTCAGAAAAAAATCCTGACATTGTCAAACAGCTATCGGACAAGCATGCTGCATGGGTCAGGACACTTGCCCCGCTTGGAAAAATCCCCAAGAAGGTGCGATCCGATACCCGCATGCCGTCCGGACATGGCTGGTCGTTTGCCCGCCAAGGCGCAAAAAAATAACGAGCCATGGAGAAAGTCATCAGTTTCTTATTAGCGATCACCTCTGCGCTATCATATGCTGGTGCAGCAAAACAGCCCAATATCCTTTTCCTTTTTACCGACGACCACGCACTCAAGGCACTCTCGGCTTATGGTGGACCATTGGCCAAGATTGCCCCCACTCCACACCTCGATCGGCTAGCCAAGGAAGGCATGCTCTTTGAGCACTGCCTCGTCTCGAACTCCATCTGCGCCCCCTCACGCGCGGTGGTGCTCACCGGCAAGTACTCGCACTTAAACGGTCAACTGACCAATAAGGGAAGCTTTGACGGTTCCCAGCAGACCGCACCCAAACTGCTTCGTGCAGCAGGATACCAGACGGCAATCGTCGGTAAATGGCACCTGAAGTCCACCCCCACCGGTTTCGACCACTTCGAGGTACTTAAGGGCCAGGGCCAGTATTACAACCCGATGCTGATTACCAACGGCAAGAACGTGAACCACACCGGTTACACCACCGATATCATTACCGATCAGGCATTAAATTGGCTCAAGAAAAGGGACACCGAAAAGCCGTTCTTCCTGATGTGCCAGCACAAGGCGCCGCACGGCAGATGGGAACCGGCGTTGCGCCATCTCAACACATTCGAGGAAACCGCAGTCCCTGAACCGCCAACCTTGTTTGACTATTATGATGGCCGCAGTGCTGCCTCGGCCAACCACAAAATGGGCATTGCCGATGACATGGGACCCCACCGCCTGATGTTCCGGTATTCCAGCAAATTCACCCCGGAACAATTCAAGGTCTTCGATGGCCATTTTCGTCCACGTAACGAGGCCCTCGAAAAACTGAACCTCCGGGGTCGTGATCGAACACGATGGAACTATCAGCGATACATCAAGAACTATCTACGTTGTGTAAAGGCGGTCGATGAAAATGTCGGTCGCATGCTGAAATTCCTCGATGACTCGGGCCTCGCGGAGGACACCGTTGTCATCTACAGCTCGGATCAGGGCTTCTGGCTTGGTGAACATGGCTGGTTCGACAAGCGCTGGATGTATGAGGAAAGCCTGCACACGCCGCTGCTGGTCCGCTGGCCCGGCGTCACCAAAGCCGGGAGCACCAACGACGCACTTGTTTCCAACCTGGACTTCTCACAAACATTTCTGGACATCGCCGGTGCTAGGATTCCCGGGGATATGCAGGGTCGTTCCCTTACCCCGCTGCTGCGTGGCAAGACTCCGGCCAACTGGCGCAAGACACACTACTACCACTACTATGAGGCGGGCGGCCACGGCGTACCAATTCACTATGGCGTCACTGACGGTCGCTTCAAGCTCATCCGCTTTCCGGATGAGAAGCTCAACGCATGGGAATTCTTCGATTTGAAAACAGACCCCATGGAAATGACAAGCCGCTACGATGATCCCAAATACAAGCAACCCATTGCCGACTTGAAAAAGGAGCTCGATCGCCTCCGCCGGAAATACCTCATCAGGGAATCAAAATGAGGCTGCACTGTTGATCTTCGCCATTAGCAGCAGGGCACATTTCCCGGGAATTCCCTCGGTCAAAGCAATGTGACCGAACCCGGAAATTTCATCACTCATCCATTTGCACTGGAGTTTTCTCCTGCACAAAGCCAAAATTACTTGCCGTTGTTTTTCCGGGTAAAAGAAGCCAGATTTGGCTGGTGATCCTCCTCGCAAAAAACAGCACCTGCTTCTTGAAGGCATTGGTGATGGGCTCCTTACTGCTTCCCACCACAACCTTTGGGCGAATACTTGAGAAAGATGAAGCTGCCTTCCTCAGGCAACGTGCACCCCGTTTGCTTGCCGTTATAGAGGAAGCGCAGCGGGAGCAATACCCGGAGATATTGGAGGAAACAGGTCACTGGGTGGAAACACTGCGTGAAGAATGGGAGGAAGCCAGGGGGGACGGCGAAGCCTGGGCAGAATTGATGGTGGGGCAGATGGCAAATGAAGCAGCGCTCGAGTTCCTGACATGGAAGCTTGAGGAGGGAAAAATCAGAAAATCCGCCATGGAATCGCAATTGCGTATCCTCATGGAAGAGCAACTCGATATTATTAATGGCATTGACCGTCAGGAAATCGCATGGGCAATGGAGGAAGGTGAAGATGACAAACTTGCAGAACTCTTAGAGGAACTGGAGTGGCGCTCGAAGAATTCGAAACGGGCGGTTGATGAAATGACCGCAGGGTTCCTGCGCAGGATAGAGCGCGACAAAGGCCAGGAGAACAATGACCCTGCCGATGGAATTGCCGAGGGAGAAATCTATATTCCGCCGCCAAAGGAAGTGAAGGATAAGAGCGTGCTGGATGGGGTGAAATATGATTATGGCAGGCATATTGCAGCGACCCTTCAGACCTATTGCTTTGATTGTCACGACAAGGAAACAGCCAAGGGAGATCTCGACCTGGAAACAGCGCTTACGGAAAGGCCCCTGGTGCGTAACCGGCTTCTTTGGAAGAACGTTGCCGAGAGGGTGAAAAACGGAGACATGCCACCCGCCAAGAAACCGCAACCGGGGCAACATCAACGACTGCAGGTGCGGGCATGGCTGGCTGAGGAGATTGACCGCTTCGATTACTCCACAGTGCGCAACCCCGGATATCTTCCCGCTCGTCGGCTGACGAGGGAGGAATATAACCGGACGATTCGCGATTTGGTGGGGCTTGATCTGCGTCCAGCCGATCAGTTTCCGATGGATTTCAGCGGCACCAGTGGGTTCTCAAACAGTGCCAACACCCTTTTTCTGGCAACTGCACACCTTGATCGCTACATGACTTCCGCTGAGTGGGTGATCGACATGGTGCGCAAGGATCCCAAGGCGTGGAGTCGACTTGTTGGCAATGGGCCTAGTGAGCAAGCCCTGCGGCGTTTTGTCAGGCGCGCCTATCGTCGACCCCCCAGCAAGCAGGAACTTTCGGAAGTGATGACGCGCTTTGCTGTTGCAAGAAAGGACGGGCATTCTGAGCAGAATGCCCTCGCGCAAGCGTTCAAGCTTGTGCTGATTTCGCCACATTTCCTGCTTCGGGTCGAGCAGGGGGGAGAAACCGGGAAGGATCTTCCGGTGCGTCCCTACGATTACGCGACCCGGCTTTCTTACTTTCTCTGGGCCTCCACACCGGACGAAAAACTCCTGTCTGTCGCCGCTACTGGGAAGCTCCTCTCGCGTGAGGATCGGAGCAATTTCATTGACGCCATGCTTGCTGACCCCCGCAGCAGGGCACTGGGTGAAATCTTTGCCGGCGAGTGGCTGGGGACGCACAATGTAGGCCCACGTATTCGCAAGGACCCGATCGACAACCCCTGGTGCACGGAATCCCTCATGGCTGCCATGCGCAACGAGACAGCCTGGTTTGTGCATTCCCTGATTCTCGAGAATGCCCCGGTGGCTCGTCTTATCGACGCAAAATACACCTTTCTCAACAGCGAGCTTGCTAGATTCTACAGAATATCCGGTGTCAGTGGTGATGAAATGCAACGCGTGGAATTAAAGACGAATCAGCGGGGCGGATTACTCGGCAACGCCAGTGTTTTGGCAGTCACTTCATTTCCGAACCGCACCAGCCCGGTCGTAAGGGGAACATGGATTCTGTCTACCCTGCTTGGGACACCTCCTCCGCCCCCGCCCCCGGATGTGCCGGAAATCGAGGTGGAGGGACGCTCGAAAAAGGCGGTGCGGACGTTGCGCCAGAAACTGGAGCGGCATCGTGAGTCGAAAAAATGTGCCGGGTGTCACTCACAGATCGATCCGCTCGGATTCGGCCTGGAAAACTATGCTGAATTCGGTCAATGGAGGGATGGCGTTGACAATCACGGCACCCTTCCCAACGGGGCAAAGTTTCGTGGCCCGGCCGGCTTGAAGATAGCGCTCAAGAAAACGCGTATCGATGCCTTGGGCTCACAGGTAATCCGCAAGATGCTGGCATACGGGCTAGGACGTCAATTGGAGTATTACGACGAGTCGGTGGTTCGGGAAATTGCCGCAAAACTTAAACCCGCTGGTTATCCGATGCGGGATATGGTAAAGGAGATCGCCAACAGTTATCCCTTCACGACCAGGCGCCTGCCTGCACCCCAAAAACCTAAAGCTCCTGTTAAGTCATGACTGAACCTGCCAACCGCCGCTCCTTTCTCAGAGGCATCGGAGCTTGCCTGGCTCTTCCCTCACTCGAGAGCCTTGCCAAGCCCGGCAGCGGCACGCAAGCCGCCAAGTCCCACACGCGGCTAGCGTATCTCTATTTCCCGAATGGCACTGCGCGCGGATCCTGGGTGCCCCGCAAGGTCGGTAAATCCGGAAAACTTGAACAACTCAATGAATGGATGGCCCCGCTGGAGGAGCACAAATCGAGTTTGGTTATCACCAGCAACTTGTGGACACCGCGCGGCAATGGACACGGAGCAGGTACCGCAACCTGGCTCACGGGAGGTGCTTATAATCGCCGGCAAAATGACGTGGGTGGTCCTTCAGTGGACCAGATAGCCGCTCAATATCTCGCTGATAAATCCCCGCTTCCATCGCTGGAGCTGAGCACCTCGGGGGAAGGCAGCTTCTCCGGGAGTTTATCACGCAATTGTCTCTCCTGGAGAAAGCGCAATGTGCCCGCGGTAAGGGAAACCATTCCCCGGGCAATTTTTGACAAGCTGTTCCGGCGCGCACAGGAAGGATTCGTGAACACGAGCGTGCTGGACCTTGTTTTAACACAGTCAATGGACCTCAAGAGGCGAGCCAGTGCTGCCGACGGGCAAAAGATCGACGAGTATCTTGATTCAGTGAGGGCAATAGAGAAGCGTCTCGAGTTTGCGGAAAGACAATCAAGGCGTGTAGCTGCTGATCATGCATTAACGGATACCCTCAAGCGTCCCAAGCCGGGAATCCCGACAAACCATGAGGAATACGTGCGGCAGATGCTCGACCTTATGGCACTGGCTTTCTGGTCGGGATCAACACGTGTTTCAACCTTCATGCTGGACCACGGGCAGAGTAATCGCTATTTCAATTTCCTGCCCGGGGTAAAGGGAACCTGGCATGCTCTTTCCCACTGGAAAGATGCCAGCGGGCGGACGGAAGACGATGATGGCACGACCAAATGGAACGATGTCCGAACCAAAAAGGACCAATACAATGAAGTCACCAGGTGGCATCATGCGCAACTCGCGTTTTTCCTGGGTCGACTAAAGCAACTCAAGGATGCTGATGGTGTGAGCGTGCTCGATCGCTCAATGATCGTCTATGGATCCAGTATCGCCGACGGGCACGAGCACGAGGAGCAGGACTTGCCCGTCCTCCTTGCAGGCGGGGGCAACGGCACGATCAAGACCGGGCATTACCTCAAGCCAAGGCACAACACCTCCATGTCTCGCCTCCACCTGGCCATGATGCAGCGAATGGAAATCCCGGCTCGGCGCTTTGCTGAGGCACAAGACGCGCTTGAGCTGTAAGGAATTCGATGACCTCCTTACGCTGCGGCATGAGGGCGACCAAGGGCTTCCCGGAATAATTCACCGGAAAATGATGCCTGAAAATGATGCGCAGGACGCGGAGAGGGTTGCCCTGCAGGCAAAGAATCGATAAGGTTTACCTCA
>Ga0115011_10000874_pt1 | contig 22837 bp, 10 predicted proteins | sample TroAtlMetagenome_2_FD_88705 | JGI IMG/M metagenome (GOLD analysis project Ga0115011, IMG submission 88705) | Marine eukaryotic phytoplankton communities from Atlantic Ocean - Tropical Atlantic ANT8 Metagenome | ecosystem: Environmental > Aquatic > Marine > Oceanic | place: Tropical Atlantic...
CCTCCTGGAATAGGTAAAACTACAATTGCATTAGCAATTGCGAAAGAAAGGAATTGGGATATAATAGAATTGAATGCATCTGAACAAAGGAATGCAGCAGCGATAAGAAATACTGCATCATATGGATCGCAACATATTTCTTTGACTAGTTTTGGAGATAGTAAAAAAAGTAGTATGAAGCTAATATTATTGGATGAGGTAGATCATCTTAGTGGTGGATTCGGCGAGATTAAAGATACTGCAATAAATAATGCAATTCGAGGTGGAGGTTTAATTTCACAAATAAAGGGCGATTCTGGTGGAAAGGCAGAATTAATGAAATTACTTATTTCTACGAACCAGCCTGTAATTATGACTTGTAATGAGCCGATGAAATTGTGGAGAGGTGGAGATTGGAGAAAAAATAAAACGCGATTTAATAGGGTTTCAGAAAATATAGAATTTTCGAGAGTTAAGAAAGGTGACTTGATTAAGGTGGCAGAAAGATTATTAGTTTCGGAAAATAAAGAAATAGATGGCGAAGGATTGAATCTATTAATAGAAAATAACCCTGGTGATTTTAGATCTTTAATTAAAGATTTACAGACACTTTGTAGTGGAAATCATAAATTCATTACGTCGGAAATGGTAGAAAGATTAGTGGCAATCTCTGGTAGAGATTTTCAAAATAATATCTTCAATGATTTGGCTGCTGTTTATGCTAGCAATTCTGCTAGAGAAATTTCTAGGGTTCTGATTAATTCGGAAAAAGACCCTGACGAATTATTAGCTTGGTTCAATTGGAATAACCAATCTTTGATGGGCGATGAATCATTGAGAAAAGTGAGTAGTAGCATGGCCTTAGCTGATTCATCTCTTGCAACAAAATTCACCAATAGGGCATTCAGATCTTGGTATTGGGGATTGAAGCTTTCGTCAATGTCAGTTCTGGCCTATTCAAAAAATAAAAAGATTGATGAGATATATATCAGATACCCCAATTTTCTTAGAAGGAATAATTACAACAGCATTAGTAGTGGCGTGATAGATATTCTAGCTAAAAAATATGAATCTAGTAAATCGTCAATTAGGAATGGGATTTGGCCGTTTTTATTAGCAATTAATGATTCTGATTTAGGTGGAGATCCGAATGATTTTTCCTTATCTAAAAATTTGGGTTTAGATGTAGATGCACATTTGTCTCTTTTTGGAATAAGAAAAACATCAAAGGAAGGAAAGAAAATACTAGAAGAATATCCAACTGATGAATTATTAGAAGTTGAGAAAGTATTTATCGAAGAAGAAAACGAGAAAAGTGTTGAAAATAAAACTGCTGTGAAGGGTAAACAGTCATCCTTAGATCAATTTTTTTAATCGGATTCCCAGGTTCTTGGGTGTAATAGAACTAAAACCGTAAGAATTTCTAATCTACCTAGCCACATTAGAAAGGTGGAGATGAGAAGACTTGGTGAACTGAGGCTAGCCCAGGTAGCTGTTGGACCCAATGCCCCTAGTGCTGGGCCAGTATTTCCTAGTAATGATACTCCAATTGAAAGAATTGATTCAACATCTAGTGAAGGTTCCAATAATGAGAAAATTAGTAGGGAAAATGTAACTAGCACTAGCCAAGAACTTATCATTCCAAGAATTAACCAAATTCTTTCCTCTTCAACTACTCGTCTATTGAAACGTATAGCAACAACTTTTCTGGGCTGAATTATTTTCAGGACCTCACGTTTTGCAATTTCATACGCTATTCTAATTCTAATTACCTTTAATCCCCCACCAGTGGATCCCCCTGAAGCCCCAACAATCATCAGAAGTAGTAGTACAAATCTACTAAAAACAGGCCAATCTGCAAAGTCTGATGAAGAATATCCTGTGCTAGATATTGAGATAGCTTGGAATGCAGAATGACGTATAGTTTCGAGTAAATCTGACCCGCCTAAACCAACTCCATACAGATTTATTGTTATAGCTATAAATGCAATAAACAGTATTAACAAATATCCTCTAAGTTCTTCGTCTTTGAATGCTTCAGTAGTCCTCCCAGCTAAAGAAAGGTGTAGAAGGCTATAGTTTATACAAGTAATAAGCATGAATCCCATTATTATAATCTCAATCTTTGCTGATTGAAAACTCATTATTCCATTATCACTGGTTCCAAAACCGCCTGAAGATAGCGTAGTTAGAGAATAATTAATTGAGTCAAAAATATCCATACCTCCAACAAAATACAGTAGTAGAATTTCAATGAAAGTTAATGCTACGTATATTGACCAGAGTCTCCTAGCGGTTCCTTCTAAACTCGTACTAAGATTTGTAAGACTCGGTCCAGTCAACTCTGCTCTTGCTAAAGCCATACCACCTCCCAGAGCTTTGGATAGGATTAGGAGACCTAGCATAATAACTCCCATGCCACCCAACCATTGAGTGATTGAACGCCAGAGAATCAAACTATTTTTCTGACTAGAGATGCAATCTTGATTTGGATTTATTTGGCAAATAGGACTAGATATCGGATCAATGACTGTAGCTCCAGTAGTGGTAAAACCTGACATGGATTCGAACCAAGAATGTAAAATTCCGGTGAGCATTTCGGGGAGTGTAGATGTCCCATCTAGATATTCAAATGGTCCATGAAACATTCCTCCTAACCAGTAAGGTAATGAGCCGACGATTACAACTGGAATCCAACCTAAAGCAACAGAAGCAAATGCTTCTCTATCTCGAACCCTAGCTGAAGCATCTAGACCCTTTGAGAGTGAAATTAGATATTGGCCCAGGATTAAGGAAATAAGCAGAGGAGCCAGAAATGTCTTTATAGAAAATTGAATACCTTCAAAGTATCCGCTATATATTGCCACTAGTAACATGGGAAATGATACTAGTCGAATAGTCCAGCCCAAAACTAGGCCAACTACATCCCATCTCATGTCAGCTCTCCAAGGAATTTTCTACCTTCTTTATATCATTAATATTAAGAATTAGATAGATTCGATCATTAACTTCAATAATTTGGGAAGGAGACGGTATTATTGTTTCTAAAATATCATCTTTACTTTGTCTTTCTATCATCACTACTCGGACTCTAAGCTCATTTTCTATTTCTGTAATTGATTTAGAAATATGTCCACTATTAGTAGAAATAATAGCTGAAATCGAAACGAGGGATGGCATTGATGGTATTCTTTGATATGTACCGGGAACATGCATGTGTATCGATTTCAAAATGGACGTAATTGCAACTCTTCTTTTGCTGACCGGGCGAGTAAGTCCTATCCTATGAACTGCCTCAACTAATGCTCTATCTTTTAGTAAAAGGCCGGTCCGATTGACGCCTTTATCCATCGCACGCATTGAAATTGAAATATTCAAGTTATCATCTTCGAGAGTGGAAATTGCAATATCAAAATCATCAATATCCAACTCCTTTAGTAATTCTTCATCTTGAGGATCTCCATGAATGACATCAAGTCTTTTGTTTATGCCAATTTGGGATCCAACTATTTCATTTGCTGAGTCTAAATTCGGTTCAATAATTACTACACTAGAACCTTTGGATAAGTAGTATTCTGCAAGCCTACTTCCAAAGCTTGTAGCTCCAACAATTACCACTGAAGGTGAAGATGGCATTTCAAATTCAATTTTGCCTAATGATAATGATATATCTGAAAATGATTGGGTAGAATTTGTTACGAACAAAAGAACATCATTTTCTTGGATAATTTCATCTCCTTTGGAAATGATTTCTTTTCCATCGGAGTCCTTCATAGCATATACTTTAGGCGCAATTATTTTTTCATCTATTTTTATATCTTCACCGGTCGTTTTACCAATTAATTTAGAATCTTTACTAACATCTGAAACTGCTATCCATGAATTATCCCCTAAGGGCAATACATCATTTAGAGATGGTGCAATAATTCCAGAAACAAGTTGTTCGACGATTTCTTCGGAAGGACAGACTATATGATTTGCTCTTGTCCATTTTTCGAGCGGTCCAGCTCCGCTAGAAAAGTCAGTAATTTTGGAATTTCTTATTAATGCTATTGCAATTAGTCCTGAAGCAGCACGATCTCCGACTTGTTCACTATATACACGCTTTGCAAAAGAGCAGCCGAGTAGATTAACATGGTCATCATTTGTAGCAAAAACTATAATTTCTGCATCGCTAATTCCTGCTCTGTTTAGGGATTCCCTAGATAGTCCATTTCCTGTAATTAATAGGCAGTCTAATGATTGGGATTCATTTATTGATTTGGGATCTGGGTCGATTAAAGCGACACTCCTACTTTCGTCTCTGAGTGCCGCAGCAACCCCTCTTCCGACTTCGCCCGCGCCAGCAATTATCACTCTCATTAAAACGGGTGAATAAGAGCATTCAATAAAACATTGCTCCATTATTTAATAAAACATAGCATTATTATTCATCACTAACTATAATTTCGCCCTTTTCTCTTGATGCTGCCTTATTTTTATGTTTAGATGATTGACGGAGGGTTCTGCGATATGCTTGTTTTGCTGCGGGAGTCATTCCTGAAATTAGCCACTTTTTCTGTGCATAGGGCCAATAATACATTATTGCTGGAATGTTAATTAGAATTAATATTGGAACAAAAATAGATAAAGTTAGACTGAGAATCAAAACAGCTCTAAAAATTGAAGAAAATATTAGTGGCCTAAAACGATATTGATCTAGTATCATCGAACCTTGCCAAGAAGAAATCAAAGCTTGGCCCAATCCTGAACAAATAGAAATAAAAAATGCTAATGCAATTGTAATCAATCCTACTCCAGAATATTGGGAATTTAGATTTGAATCTACAAATAATCGATAAATCAAAATGCTTGCTTGCATGGAGCCAATTCCTAATCCCAAAGACCATCCAAATGGAGGGGCCCCTCTGAGTTCTATCAAACGCTTTCTAGATAATAAAAATAATACAAATGAAGATTCTGTTAATGCGATCAGTAAAGATATTGTTACAGCATTTAAAATATTCAATGAGGATTGATTGATTCCACCCAATATTATTGTGTCAATAGAAATAGCCAGAATCATTCCCGAAACAATTCCATATAGAAGATATTTGACGGCGCCTGCCATATCAAAAAAACCTGTCATCCTTGAAATTACGCCTTTCCAGCCTAGATATACACCTAGTAATCCAATTGCGAATGATAATTGGGTGCCCCAAATTTCCGCAGACATGATGGGGCATAAGCACTCCCTCTTTGATACTCTCGGCTCCAGATAACCTTCAAACCACATTACAATAACGGCAGTACATGGCCCTAGAGGGATTAAAGCGGAAATTACTTGGCTCATTGGGATTACTTAAGGGAAAAAGGAAGATTGATGAAGAGACATTGAAAGAATTGAGTAAGTCGCTTAGAAGGGCATTACTCGAAGCCGATTTTAATGTCAGACAGGCTAAGGAATTAGTAGAAAGGATAGAACGAAGAGTGGTGGAAGAAGAACCGCGCCCGGGTGTGAAAATAGAAACTCATGCTATGAATCTGATTTATACAGAATTGGTCAGGATTCTTGGACTTCCTCGAGAAATTAGACCCCATAATCAGACTATTTTGATGGTTGGATTATATGGACAGGGTAAAACAACAACTACGGCTAAATTGGCAGAATGGTGGAGGAAAAAACACGGTGTGAAAGTAGCTGTAATTGAAGCCGATGTCCATAGACCGGGAGCATTTCAACAATTGACCCAACTATTGGAGGATAGAGGTGTTGACATATATGGTGAGCCGGGAACAGAAAATGCATCTACAATTGTAAAAAACGGATTAAAGAAATATGGAAACTCGGACGTGATAATAATTGATACGGCAGGAAGAGATAGTCTTGACGGTGAATTGAAAGAAGAATTAATCAAAATTGCAGAAATTGCCAACGCCACTGAGAGATTTTTAGTAATTGATGCACAAGTTGGTCAGGCGGCTGGCCCGGTTGCCTCAACATTTCATGATTTAGTTGGAGTAACAGGGACCATTGTAACAAAATTGGATGGTACTGCCAGAGGTGGTGGGGCACTAAGTGCTGTAGCAAATACAGGTGCACCAATTGTTTTCGTTGGTGAGGGAGAAAGAATTAATGATCTGGAGAAATTTGAGTCTGATAGATTTATTTCCAGATTACTGGGAATGGGGGATATAAAGGGTCTGATTGATTTAGCTCCAGAAGATTTAGATGAAGAAGAAGCAATGAGATTGACTCAAAGATTGATGTCTGGAAGATTTACACTTACTGATATGTATACTCAAATGGAAATGATGAGTAAAATTGGTACATTGGACAAAGTAATGTCTCACCTTCCAGATTCAATGTTTGGTGGATTATCAAATATGAGTGTCGGTCAGAAAAAACTAATGCAAAAGAATCTAGAAAAATATAGGGTAGTTATGGACTCTATGACTCAAGAAGAAAAAGATGACCCCTTATTGTTAAAATCTAGTAGAATTAGAAGAATAGCCAGAGGTTCTGGATGTGAAGAAAAGGATGTTAAGGATTTGCTATCACAATGGAATAAAAGTAAAAAGATGATGAGAGGAATAAAGGGAGATAGAAGATTTAGACGTCAAATGCAATCTATGATGGGCGATGATGTCCTTCAATAATGGTGTGATAAATTGAAAAGATTTGCGATTGTTGGACATAGGGCACCCAGTATTGGATCATTTAATTTGAATGATTTGAGTGGCTCAGGAGGTAGGATGGATGTATTAGCTAGAGCTATAAATGCTGCATTATTCATATCTCATGGAATTAGGAAAGATGTTGAGATTATTGTACATTTATCTGGAAATTCGGGAATTTTTAGGAGGATAAAATTCGATGGTTCGAGACTTAAAGGCGTTCACTCGGATGAACGTTCTATTTCCGGTCATATTAGGTCTATCATAGGAAAAGGCATCCCTCCAATTGGTATTTATGAGGAAATTTCGGAAGGAATATCTCAATCTGGTGGCAGCTTGGTAGAAACTCTAAACGAATGGAAAGAATTAGAAATAGAGATTATTCATCTAGATTCTAAAGGAGAATCTAACTTAGAATGGGTGAAAGGAAATGATATTGCTTTTGTGATTTCTGATGATTCGGATTTTACGAAGGACGAACATGAAAAACTTAGAGAATTTAAGAAAATATCGTTAGGAAATAATGAATTACAGGGCCAGGCATGCATTTCAATAATTCATTACATTCTTGATAATCGTTTCTAAAGCCATGAAGGTAAGCCAGTTTTGATATTATATTCTAATGCTTCTTCTATTAATTTATTTGATAATCCCAGAGGATGCGATTGTGGCCAACTAGCGAGAGGAGTAATTGATGCATAACCATTCTTTATTGATACACAATCTGTATTTTCTATTTCTTCTTCGATAATAGTAGCCGCTCCAACATGAAAAGTTACTTCATTCAAATCATTAGACATCATATCAGACGCATTTTGATACCATCTTGCTCCTAGGTTGACTGTTTGTATTTCTCCGTTCCAAACTTCTGGAACATTGATATTAAGGAAAATATCACCTAATAAAAAAGAATTCTGGACTGATGTTAATTCCTTATTAGCGAATTTCATTTTTGATCCTTCGGGACGTAGTAAATTAGGGGGCTTAATGGGTAACAATCGAGAAACTGTGTCTACTATTTGTAAAGTGCATGAAATGCTATCAGAATAATTCTCATGTGAATATGTAGCTAAGCTTACGCAAATAGAAGGTAGGCCATACAATGATGCTTCTCTTGCTGCTGAAACGGTTCCAGAATGGAAAATATCAACCGATAAATTAGGTCCTCTATTAATTCCTGAAATGCAGAGTGAAGGAGAAATCTCAGGAGTTATTTTATTTAATCCTCCATCTAAAGCTACAATAACACAATCACAAGGAGTTCCATCTAGTGAAAATATTCTTAGATCGGAATCCTTGTTAATCTTAATTGATTTTGCCAATTCTTTGTGTTCTTGGAATTTCATGCCATTTCTTAATGTTAGTTTCATTCCCGATGCAGATTGTTCTTTTAATGGTGCTATGACCAGGATTGGATGCCCTAGGCGATTTAATGCACTTGCTAAGTTAAGCAAACCTGGTGAATTTACTCCATCATCGTTTGTTAGTAATAATGGCAATCTTTCCATAGTTACGCGAGGGGGTTTTAGTTCATGAAATAACTTCCTCGGAATTCTCTGAATTTTCTTCCAATGTAACTATTATTGCTCCAGTAATCATTAATATTCCTCCAATTAATGTATATTTTCCTAGAATTAATTCATTAGTGAAAAACCAACCTATTATTCCACCGAGTACTGGCTCGAATATTAAAGAGATAGAAACTACTATCGGAGATATCCATCTAAGTAGTGTATTAATACCTGTATGCCCCATTAATCCCGGGCCTATGGCCAGATAAACTATCCAAGGCAACCAGAGTGCATCTAGCCATCCTAAAGCACTTTTTTCGGGAATGGCTGAATAAATGGTAGTACCTTCTAAAAATATTGAACTGATTGTTAATATAATCCCGGATAATAATGTAACTGGTAAAGCATAGATGAATACTGGAATTTCTCTATTTGATCGTAAATATTTTCCAATAAATAAATATCCAACAACTGTTATTGCTCCAAAAAATGCGGCTGCATCACCAGCAAGACTTATTTCACCAAAACTATCAATATCTCCTAGAGTAATTACTGCTCCAATAAAGCCAATAGTAGCACCGTATACATGCCCCTTCTTTACTGTGAGTCCGATTATCGGCATAATTGAAACAACGACTAATGGATGGCTAGTAACAAACAGTAAACTTCGCACTAGGCTGGTATTATCTAGAGACCAAATCCAACTTCCAAAATGCATTGCTAGAAAAATACTAGAATAGATTATTAGTATACAATCTCTCTTGTTAGGCTTCACTAATTTATCATTTGACAATTGATATAATAATCCTGGCAAAAGTACTATTGATGTAGCATACATTCTCCATGAGGCCCTAAGTAATGGTGGAACTGCAGACATCTGTTGCAGAATTGCTCCGGCGCTTGATACTGCAATTACCGCGATAACTAGTAGAGGCCAAGCAAAAAATGGTTTTTTAGTAGTTTTATTTAACATTCTAATCTGCTAATTCCGCATCCAATATTGAGGATTTTGATCTAGGAATTTTATTTCCTGGTTTTTCTTGATTATTGCCAATAATTCCGGCCCTTCTGAAAAGAATGTATACTATTGCACCTAATACCATATTGATTAATATAAAACCGGAAATTCTTGCATATGGCCACCAAGAATTTACCCCTAGACTAGTTTCGTCCAAAACTGCAAGAATTGCTGCTTCAACTCCATAGAATGCTTCGCCAGTAAGGGCCCCTGCTGCAATCATGAATGTGAATAGAAGCATTTGTGCTCCCTTCTTTTCTCCTGCGGCAATTCCTTCTGATTTCTTAACTGATTCAATTATAGGTTTTAGTCTCCTATTCTCCCACCATGATCTATATGCCCCTCCAATTAGCATTGGGAAAGTTGCTGGAGTAGGTAGATACATACCAAGTCCAAATGAAGTTCCCATTCCTGTGGCCCACTCTACAAAGGCACCTAATATCATCCCAACGAGTAATGCACTCCAATTTCCTTGTCCTTCAGCGACTATAGTTGTGAAATATGCAAATGCATTTGCTTGTGGAGCAAGAAGTTTAATTGTTCCATCGGCCAATAGTTTAGACAGAAAGATGGCGACTCCGGCGCCTAAAATAGCACCTGGAATAACTCCCATGATATTACCTTTTGAAATGTGATATGGACGGTTGCCAATGTATAAACTATTTTTATAATCTCCAACCACGGTTCCGCTCATGCTAATTGCAGAGCCAAAAACTGTAGTCCCAATTAGAGCCATTAATACAGATTCTTCTTTATTTAGTCCTAAATCAAAATTTAAGAATATCATCAAAAGCATAAGTAATACTATGAAAGAAGTTCCAGAAACTGGCTCGATTCCGGTCTCACCCATTACTCTAACTGCAATTGCACCAAGAAGGAAAGTTGTCAATAATAAAACAGTTGAAAAAATAATAGATGGTAGTATTGGATATCCTCCAAGTATAAAAATTACTGAAATTGCGAAAAATGAAAGAACCATAAAAATGGGTATATGAGATAGTGGCCATTCATACCAACCTTTGTCTTCTACGAATTCTTCCCCTTGCTCGCCGGTGAAAGCTTCCGAAATATCTCCAAAAATTCCAATAAAAGTTGGAGTCATCTTTAGCAGCCCTAGTAGTCCACCGCCTAGAATTGCCCCTATTGCGATAGTTCGGATGATTGATGTGAATGCTTTCCATTGTACTGTTGGATTAGCTGTATCTGCATAATAAGTAAGATTGACATAAGAGCCCTCTGAAGGATCATAGACTGGAACATCTTGGATTACTGCCAAAGGAATCAACCAAAACCAAGCTAGAATAGATCCGAGATTCACTAGAAATGCTGCTCTGAACTTCATAAACCACCCAATAGCAAAAAGTGTAGGGCTGATTTCAACACCCAAAAATGTATATGAAAGTGGATTTCCAGATTGATAATGAGTTATACCATTATTAGGTGCGAATCCCAATGGATCACCTGAAGAATCCACTAGTTTACTAGGTTGATGGAACCAACGTTCTGTATATATGGAAGCCAACCCCCATTTCTCTCCTGAAAAAGACATTGCCATCCAATCTGCCAAGCTACTTGGTATTCCAGCTATTTTTTTTGACCATCTTACTGGGTAATCAATAACAAACATTATTCCCATAGTTATAATGGTCCAGATTCCGACTGTGTTTATTGATTTTCTAGCTTCCTCTGCTGAACCAGAACTTACGTCAGTTGAGATATCTAGTAGTTTAAGAGTGACTTCGAATCCTGGCATTGGAAGGGGATCTTCAACTAACCATACCCTCCTGAATATAATGAAATACATCACTCCTAAAAATCCTGCAAACATTGATGCAATAATTCCTATGAATGCAAGATTCCATGTATCTACTGAAGAAATTAAGTGACCATCTCCTATCATATAATCATCAGAATATGCTAGCAAGAAAATAGCTGGAAAGGTGAAAATAAATCCGATTGAAGCATTAGTTGCTCCAGTTGTCGCACTTGTGGCTATGTTTACTTCAGAAGGAGACCATTGTAGTGCCATCCCTAATAGATATGCAATATACCAAGCAGCAGAAACTGCGAGACCTATTTTAAGTCCGATATAAGCAGTTACACCACTAAATATAGCTCCGATTAATATTCCAATGAATACTTTTCTAGAATTCCAATGGCTAATTTCAAAGGAGTCATTAAGATTTTTTTCTTCCAAATATTGCTCCAAAATACCTGTATTAAGATTATTATACATATCTTGATCTAACCAAGTCAGAGTTCCTTTCTCAATGGATTCTAAACCAGAAGCAGTAACTGGTTGTCTGTACGGAGATCTCTCGACGTCAGACATAATAATCAAGATGAGTGATTGACCCTTATACTTCACCCGATAAAATTAGTGATCTCTACTAATTCTGTACCTTCCCATTGCTTCCATCCATTGAATCTCACCACCGGCTTCAAGATTCATTTCTGGGTCTGCTGGAAGAATTAAAGTCTCATATGTTTTATTGTCCATTGCATGTACTTCATTTCCTTGTATATGTGTAATTATCGCAGAACCTTTCTCTATTAGGGGAATATTGATTGTATCTGTAACTGTACCAACATGAGATTTCTTTTGTCCTGTGAATATGTCCTCTAATTCTATTCTAGCTTTTGCGGAACCGTGCTTTCCGGGCTTAGATTTTGACATACTAAGTATTTTGTAAGCATCATTTTCAATTGCTACATATCGTCCTACTTTCAAAGTTCTAATTTCGGCTCTAGTCGTTCCGGGCACAAGCCGGTGTATGATAGTCACCTTATCAGCATTAGGGAAGTTGCCCTGAGCCGAATCTATTGATCCGACCCAGGGTTACGTAATTTTAGACTTATTCAGTCTTCTTTGCGTCGACCTAGTACTGCAGCTCCAAGAAGAGATATTGCAGCTAGTAATGCTGGGAATCCAGGTACTGCATTGCTCCAACCAAGTTCTGGTTGCGCATACTCGCCAGTATTTGTCCTAGAGTCAGTATCGTCAATTGCATCACAGACTCCATCATCATCGAAATCTGATGGTTTGGATGCTTGGCTCTTACTATCTGTACCACATTGAGCTTCGTCGTCATCATTGATTCCATCGCCGTCATCATCAGTATCCGTATTGTCGCCTGTTCCGTCGCCATCTGTATCTATCCATTCAGAATCATCTTCTGGGAATGGATCAGCAGTGTTTGGTACATCGTCTCCATCCTTATCTTGATCGCTGTTGTCACCAATTCCATCTCCATCCATATCAGTTGATTCAGTGGCATCGTATGGGAATAGATCATCATCATCGAGAACTCCGTCCTCATCGTCATCATTATCTGCAACATCGCCCACTCCATCTCCATCAGTATCTTTAGATTCTGTAGCATCATACTGTAAGAAGCATGGATCAGCAATACCATCGCCATCTGTGTCTGGGCATTCAACAATATCTGGATAGTTATCTCCGTCATCGTCGTTATCTGCATTATCGCCAATTCCATCTCCATCTGTATCAACGGATTCAAGATCATTGAATGGGAACGCATCATCATCGTCTAGGACGCCGTCTCCATCGTCATCTGTATCAGCATTATCGCCAGTTCCATCTCCATCATAGTCTGCCGATTCACTAGCGTCAAATGGCCACAAATCAACTGAGTCAGGAACGCCATCGTTATCATCGTCAGTATCGGCTTCATCACCAATTCCGTCGTCATCGTTGTCTGCGGATAAACCTGCATCACTATCGAAAGCGTCGTCAACGTTGTCAACACCATCTCCATCGATATCAGAATCAGTATTATCTCCAATTCCGTCTCCATCTAAGTCTGAACTTTCCATTGGATCAAGTGGGAAGGCATCTTCCGAGTCCAATACTCCGTCATTGTCGTCGTCTTGGTCAGTAACATCACCTATTCCATCTCCATCTGCATCTGATGATTCAGTAGCATTGAATGGGAATGCATCAAGTGTGTTTGATACCCCATCATTGTCCCAATCAACGTCAACAACATCGCAAATTCCATCGCCATCTCCGTCATCAGGAATTGATGTGTTGTTCAATGAATCTGAGCCGCATATCATCTCATACTCATCGCCCCAACCATCGTTATCATCATCTTCATCGATTGCCCAGTCGAGTTCTCCGGTTTGCATTAGATATACAAAGTATGCACAATCAATGTTGAATGGCCCGCCGTCTCCAGGTCCACCAGACATATTGATCCAATCTGAACCCATATCATCTGGCATTCCATCACCATCAGAGTCGAGACTCACACATGGGTTTAGTGGATCGATATCATCATCATCATGTACACCATCATTATCATCATCGAGATCTGAGTTATTCATATCTCCTAGTGTTGGTACTTCGATATTATCTACCCAAACTGTATCGTCCCAACTACTAACGCTAGTATCCTTGTAGTACATGAATTCGAATGTATGGAATCCTGCGTTAGCAATGAAGTAACTTGCAGTTCCGGAATTCAATCCTGACATTCTCCATGTGTAAGTTAATCTATCACAAACGTTATTCAATGTAAGCGCCTTGTCTACACAGAGAACTAAGAAATCCCAGTTACTCTCTGTTGATGTTTCATAGTCGAAGGTCATTGTTCCATTCATTGTAACGAATTCGAACACAAACGAAGTAGACTCATAGTTGTCAATATCTCCAGATTGTGCTGTCCACAATCCATCTATGACAGTTTGATCTTGTACGAACCATTCATGGCCTGCGGACAGTGGTGTGCCGCTTTGCCAGTTCTCTTCATATTGCATCCAAGCTGGTGGCATAGTGGCAGTCTCAAAGTCTCCTCTGAATACAGGTGATCCAGTGAAGTCTGGTATGCCATCTCCATCATTGTCTAGCCATGCATCCATTTGAAGTGGGAATGGATCTTCATCGTTGAATACGTTATCACCATCTAGATCGAGATCTGAGTTGTCTCCAACTCCATCTCCGTCTAGGTCTGACCATTCTGATGGGTCGTATGGAAGAGCATCTTCAGTGTCATTGTATCCATCATTGTCGTCATCTAAGTCAGCGTTGTCTCCAATTCCATCTCCATCAGCGTCAGCCCATTCAGAACTATTAGTTGGGAATAGATCATTGTAGTCGTATACTCCGTCTCCATCGTCATCGTTATCTTGATCGTCACAGAATCCATCTCCATCTAAGTCTGATGATTCATCAGGATTGGTTGGACATCCATCAAGTTCATCGGAAATTCCGTCGTTATCATCATCATCATCTGCAACATTGCACATATCAGTTTCATTTCCATCTGCATCAAGTGGGCATTCTCCATCATCGCCCATTACTACATACGGGAATTGAACGTTATCAATTGCAGCAAAGTCAGATCCGCCAGTCGAATCATTGTCCTTTGAGTATGTCCATGTGAACGTGTGTTCTCCAGCTGGGATGAATGCAACGAACGTGTCTTCTATCATTGAATACCATGATGATTCTTCTTCATCATCGGCAATTCCATTAGAGTCCGCGTCTCCACAGTCATCCACTCCATCATTTACCCAGCTACCTGGAATCCATTCTTCTCCAAATGGACCTTCAAGAGCACATAGATATTCATCATCGTAGTGTTGTCCACTTTCTGACATATACTCCATTCCATTTATTGCGAATGAGAGTGTATCAAATGATTCCTCAGATGATACCATGTAATCGAAGGACATGTATCCAGCAATAGTTTCTAATGTGATAGAAGCTGTTAGAGATTCATTGTCTCCTATTGGGCTTCTAATTAGAGCTTGATATGCACCATTGTATACCCAACTTGCATCACCATATACTTGCCATCCAGTGTTGTTAGCTGAATCTGCAATTGTCCAGTCCATTCCGTTAATATCTGCACTGGAGAAATCGTCAGTGATTACGCCTTCAATCATATGAATGTCATCTGGCATACCATCACCATCAGAATCTGCCCAAGCAGAAGCATGTCGTGGGAATGGATCATCTCGATCCCTTACTCCGTCACCATCGTCATCGAAGTCAGCATTGGAACCAATTCCATCTCCATCTAAATCATCCCATTCTTCTGAATCTAGAGGGAATGCATCTTCTTCATCCAATGCTCCATCATTATCATCATCATCATCAACTGTTGCTTGCCAATAGTTTCCAACATCAATTGCCACAATAGCCCCATAAGCGTTGCTTAGTATAACTTCACCTGAAGCAGGTGCTGAAGGAACCAGAGTCCAAGTTAATGTTGTATCAGAACTCCATGTTACACTTTCTACAGTGCCATCTGGCAGAGTTACATCCATTGAACCCTCACTCGGGTATGAATCAGTGTCAACAGAGATCACCAAATCTGCACTGGTAAATCCAGTTGCATTAAATGAGCATGATTGTGCTGACCAATATCCAACATCTTCCAATACACAAACGGTCTCTCCATCGAAACTTGCATTAATTGCATGACCGCCATCTCCATATGAATCATAAACATCAATGAAATACTCGCCCCATAGATCTAACTGAGCCATTCCACTATGAGCATAGTAGAATGTTGTATCAGAACTCCAGTATTCTGTGACATTTGAGCCATCAGGGAAGGTTATTACCATCATTCCTTCATATGCCCATGTGTCAGTATCAACTGAAACTTCAAGTGTATCAATTGTTAATGCGGTTATTGAGAATGTACAATTTACAGAGGAGTAGTATCCTTGTCCAATGTCACAAAGTGTATCGCCATTCATTGTAGCTGTTACTTGGTGTCCTCCATCTCCATAAGAATCGTAAACATCGATTCTGTAAGTTCCCTCAACAGGATCCGATGGGGATTGATATAATCCCATAGATTCAACTGAATCTTCGAAAGTCGTCATAGCAAGTAATTCCCATGAATCATCCAAATATGCTACATTATCTAATCCAAATAATTCTGAAGGTGAATCAGTAGATGCAGTTAGTACTAGTTGTCCACTTCCATCTCCTGGAACATCAAACTCCCAGTAATCCCAACCATATTCTAAGCCTAGGTCATCTATATCATCTTCATATGTAGTTTGTAAGACATGATGAGTGCCATTATCCTCTAACCAGCCTATTTCAAACCAATCTTCGGATTCCCACTCTGTGCTCGCAAAAGCAGCCCATAATGAGATATGATCAACGTCATCTGCAGAATCGAAATACATTGTGAATACGCCATCTGTGCCAGAAACTGCGAACCATTGATCTCCGTCAGCAGCCCCTCCAAATGGATAGCTAGAATCTGTAATTCCAACCATATCTCCGTCTTCAAAGCCCACTCCTGCATTGTCACTTGCATCCTTGTCCATTGTACTGTAGAATCCTATTTCTGAACATTCGACTAGATCGTCTACCATGCCATCTCCATCAGAGTCTAACCAAGCACATCTGTCAGTTGGTTCTGCATCATCAGCATTTGGAATTCCATCGCCATCAGAATCGTCATCAGCATTATCGCCTATTCCATCTAAGTCGGTATCAGAATCTTCTGAAGCATCCATTGGTGCCCAATCATCTGTATCATCAGTTCCATCGTTGTCATCATCAGAATCCACTTCATCACAACTTCCATCAGCGTCATTATCCATGACATCTCCTGCTACAGTAGAGTCAGTTCCACAGTCTGCTTCGTGTGCATCACTATATCCATCGTTATCGTCATCATCATCCATTACATCGCAAATGAAGTCACCATCATTGTCTGAAGGTGTCCAAGAAGCATACATGGAATGACCATTCCAATCACAACCATAGTCCTCTGCCCAGTCTGAATATCCGTCATCATCATCATCTAGATCAATTTCTGTGCCGGCACTGGTCATTGACAATACTGTATCAACAACCAATGAATCTCCTCCACTAGTTGATGTATACCATGTATATGTAGCATCTATTTCTCTGATAGTATCATTTCCAACAGATACAACAATATTTGGACTCCAGTAATCAAAGAAAGCCCCATAGTAAGTGTAGTAGCTTACAGAAGATACTTCTAGAACAATTCCATCGGCTTCAGCATTACAAGAATCAGAAGCATTAGCTGTATCTGTTCCAGCGCTGGTTACTCCACCAGAATCTGTAATTAGAGTACAAAGAACTGTTGAAGATTGTGCATCCAAAACAGTAACCGTTAGTGCGGCATTACTTTGTGTATCAATTGTAAAGTTATTTGGTCCAGCAACAAAGCTGTCTGCGAGTCCATCTCCATCTGAATCTGTTGTAACTTCAGGATCTAGATCGAAATCATCGCTTGAGTCGCCTACACCATCACCATCACAGTCTGCCAATAGGTCGCACCCTACATCTTCTGCAGTATCCAATACTCCATCGCCATCATCATCTGAATCCGACTCATCGCATGCACCATCTCCATCTGTATCAGTAATTCCTGAAGCATCGAATGGACATTGATCGTTTGTATCATCAACTCCGTCATTGTCGTCATCAGCATCAGGGCCGTCACAAACTCCATCTCCGTCATTGTCAGCATATTCGCTGGCATCATATGGAGAACAGTCAACTGTATCGTTCCATCCGTCATTGTCGTCATCAGCATCAGATTCATCACAAAGAGTATCGTTGTCGCTGTTTGTCCATCCAGAACCATCGTATGGGCACTGATCGAAGTCATTTCCGATAAAGTCGCCATCCATGTCTGGGTCGAGAGCGTCACAAGTTCCATCGCCGTTCAAGTCTGAAGGAGTATCTGATCCATTGAGAGGGTCGCTTGTGGAAGCGTATGTACCGCCATCATCACAATCTGTAGTTTCGTGTGCATCGCTGTATCCATCTGCGTCATCATCCGTATCAGCATTATCGCCAATTCCGTCACCATCTGTATCGACTGACTCAGTGGAATCTTCTGGGAATAAATCAGTGCTATCATTTACGCCATCTCCATCACAATCAACACTTGCAGCACAAGTTGTATTTGCTTCTAATGAGTCATCTACTCCATCTCCATCACAATCAACAAGTAGAGTACAGTCTAATCCATCGGCAGTTCCGTCTGCATCTAGATCTAGTGCTGTACCATTTGCTTCAGCTGAATCCTCTACTCCATCGTTATCATCATCGGTATCAAGACCATTGCATAACCCATCAGAATCTGTATCTGTTGGGAAGGATGTATTATCTAATGAATCTGTATTACAGTCTCCTGTTTCGTCGGAGTCTGAGAAACCATCTCCATCATCATCACTATCTTGTCCATTACAAAGCCCATCTCCATCTGTATCAGTTGGTGAGTCAGCAGAGTCGTTGGCATCGTTTGATTCTCCGCAATCAGTTATCTCTTCATCGTTAGTCCAACCATCTCCATCGTTGTCGTCATCTTGAATCTCATCACAAAGACCATCGCCATCAGTATCTAGTGGTTCCTCAGAGGAATCTGCGGAATTAGTTCCGCACTCAGCTTCAGCAGCATCATCCCATACAACTGCAGTAATGTAATCATCTGCTTCTATTGTGTGGACTATTACTTGTCCTGCTGTTGTTGCATAATAGCAACTTGCATCGCCAGCTGCATTATATGTAAATCCATCATCTACAGATAGAGAACCTTCTCCGTTTGCGTAATCATAATAATCACAACTACTAACTGAGACGTTTAATACCTCGCCTGCAAACAGTGTTACAGTACATGAAGTGTCATATAATCCATAGTAATCCTCAAGTGGACCACAAACTGTTACTCCATCTACTTGACCCCATCCTCTTAGATTTCCATCGCCATACTGATCATCTACAGTTATGACGAATGAAACACTTGGTGCTTGGCTTGAGTCATAGTCATCATCTAAGTCTTCTGTTAGAGTTGTTACACAGCCTGTAACTATAGTGTCAGGCATTCCATCTCCATCTGTGTCAGTATCTGCACATGGATCTTCATCGAATGCATCATTTGCATCGTCAGTTCCATCTCCATCTGTGTCAGTATCTACAGCATCACAAATGCCATCTGAATCTAAATCTGCAGGCATTGATTGATTGCTAGTTGAATCTCCGCCATCTCCTGCGCAGTTAGTATCTTCATCATCGTTTGACCATCCATCTCCGTCCATGTCGTCATCAGATCCATCTCCAATACCATCATTATCATCATCGTAATCCATATTGTTTCCAAATCCATCGCCATCATTATCTGCAGTTTCTGCTGGATTGAATGGGAACAGATCTACGGAATCATTTACTCCATCACCTGGGAAGAAATCGTATGCGCTTGAACCCAATCCGGTAAATGTTCCACAAGTTGCAGTTTCATTAGCGGTTGTGTTATCATTATCAGTGTCACCTAAGTCAGTTCCATCTGCATAATCACACGTATCGTCATCTTCATCAGAGTTATCTCCGACACCATCTCCATCATTATCTGCCCACTCGGAAGAATCTGTTGGGAATTCATCGTAATCATTTCCATATCCATCGCCATCGACATCTGAGTCAGAATTGTCACCAATTCCATCTCCATCTGAGTCAACACTCTCGTTAGCATCAGAGTCGTGAGAATCGATGTCGTCAGAAACTCCATCACCGTCACAGTCTGTTATCAAAGAACAACCTGTGTCTTCTGTAGTGTCGTTTACTCCATCGTTATCATCATCGTCGTCTACTCCAGCATCACAAAGACCATCGCCATCGGTATCCAATGGTGTATCAGAACCATTTAGTGAATCTGATCCGCAAATACCTTCATCAGCATCTGAGAAAGTATCATTGTCGTCATCATTATCAAGATTAGTACCGTATTCACTGGATGATGGAACAACCTGGCCGACAAGTGTCAGATCATACACGAGTGCTGCCTGACCTCCATCACCATACGAATCTTGAATTACCATAGTATAAGATCCGGCTTCTTCTATCTGTAAGTAGTAGGTTGAAGAACCATATGAAGCGAATCCTAATTCAACATCTAAGTCTATAACATCACCAGAGGGAGTTGTTACGGCTGCCATAGATTCGTATCCATAATAATCGTGAGCAAAAGTTATGTTTGCTCCACCTGATGCTGTAAAGGTACAAATTTCATCTTCATATCCATCTCCATCAGTATCATCTGAACTAGAAGCAGTTGACATTGAACACAATACTGTATCACTAACTTCGAAATCATTTACCAATAGATTAGGGAAAGTATCTGCTAATCCATCTCCATCAGTATCATCCCAAGCTTCAGGATCTGAGTCAAATGCGTCTAGAGTGTTATTTACTCCATCTCCATCGAAATCAGAATCATTTAGTGAATCTGCATTATCTCCGACTCCATCTCCATCGAAATCGGTAGTTTCATTTTCATCACTGTCGAATACATCTGTAGTATCATCCACTCCATCACCATCACAGTCAACTAGTAAATCACAACCAGATTCTTCGTCTGAGTCATTTACTGCATCTCCATCATCATCAATGTCCATAATATCGCAGACTCCGTCTCCATCTGTATCTAGAGGAGAATCTGAAGAGTTCAAAATATCAGATCCGCAAATTACCTCATCATCATCTGACCAAGTATCGTTATCGGCGTCATCATCTATGTTGTCTCCATATCCATCTCCGTCTGTATCAGACCATTCTGAAGCATTGAGAGTATCCCAGTCTATCGAGTCATTATAACCATCATTGTCATCATCGTCATCTAGAAGATCACAGACTCCATCTCCGTCTGTATCTAATGGTGTATCAGATGCATTTGTTGAATCTGATGAATCGTAATTCTTTACAGAAGTATAGTGACAGTTATTGTTTTCATCATCATCACTGTAACCGTCATTGTCGTCATCCAAGTCAGCGTTGTCTCCAATTCCATCTCCATCATTATCTGCTGATTCATTAGCATCATATGGGAAAACATCGGAATCATCGTCGACACCGTCGCCATCGTCATCATCGTCAATTTCGTCATATAGACCATCTCCATCAAAGTCGAAATCCATATCAATAGTTTCTATAACTACATCAGATATTACTGAATTATCAAAAACTGTGTCTGTACCTGAGATTGGGTGAGAAATGGTGATAGTTTCATCTGCACCATCATCATCTTCTTCAACTAGGACCCATACTTCTTGAGGCCATTCCCAATTCTGCTTTGTAAACTTCAGATAGGCGGGCCAAAATGTGGTATCACTGTCACTCGTAGTAGGTGTTACTACCAATACCCCATTAGGTGCTTCTTCGATAGAAATCTCATAAGCAAACCAATCGCCTTCATAAAGACTAATCGATCCATTATGATAAGTTTCTACCATTATGTCCGTATTTTTCGCTCTTTCTTTGTTCATCAATTCAGCTGCCTCGGGCATCATAGGAAGGATAGCTGACGCTATCATTACCATGACTACCAGAAGGGTTTGTTTCATGTTATTACTTCCTTTCATATTATCAGTCCTCCTCCTCTTCGCCTTCATCTGAGTCGGAATCTACATCCTCCTCATCTAGGTCGAGATCATCATCTTCAAAGTCGAAATCGTCTACTACATCGGTGTAGTCAGCTCCATCATCGACATCATCTTCACGGCCACCTGATCTTGACATCTGAACAAGACCATATCCAAGACCTATGACTAATACTACCACTCCTACAAATGGAGCAGCATCTGCATTTATGTCATCTACCAAAGTAAGTTGATTCGCATTATCTCCAAGACCATCATCATTTGCGTCATGCCACTCAGTTGAATCTTCTGGGAAATGATCTTCCCATGGTTGAATATCATTGATATTGGCCGGATTAGGATAGGAGTCGCCATCCATGTCTGGATCGACCTCATCGCAAAGTCCGTCTCCGTCTAAGTCATCAGGCATTTCAGAAGCTACCATTGGATCTCCCTTTCCGCCTGCTGAAAGGCATATTGTCTCTGTTATATCGAGCCAATCATCGCCGTCATCATCGGGATCTGCATTATCGCCTAGTCCATCTAAATCTGTATCATCCCACTCTAGAGGGTCGTAAGGGAATGCATCATCAACATCATCTTCTTGATCGTTATCATCATTTGTATCCAGGATATCACATATCTTGTCATTATCCCAGTCACTAGGAACTGATGTAGCATCACGTGGATCTGTTAGACATTCAGTTGCTTCTACAATATCACTCCAAGTATCGCCGTCATCATCAAGATCTTCTTCGTCTCCCATTCCATCGCCATCTAGGTCTTCTGACTCAGTAGCATCCATAGGGAAATCATCAAGAGAATCTGGAATCAAGTCCCCATCATCATCTGTATCTACAGCATCACAAATGCCATCTCCATCAGTATCTGAAGGTTTGCTTGAAGAATCTTCTGGATTAGTTCCACATTCTATTTCTTTGATATCTGTCCAATCATTTCCATTAGTATCGAAATCTCCATCATCATTTGGATCGGCATTGTCGCCTGTTCCGTCGCCATCTAGGTCTGACCATTCTGTACCATCCATAGAATCCCAATCGACTCTGTCCGGGCAAGTACTTGGAAGGGTATCATCGGTATTGAAACTGTTTAATCCCTCTATAACCTGAATATTTTGTGATGTTAACCAGTCGGCACCCAGACATGAATCCCAATATCCATCATTGTCATCATCCATGTCTACATTGTCACCATATCCATCCATATCGTTGTCAGCCCACTCATTTGGATCTAAGCTGAATGCATCGACATCGTCATTGTAACC
>Ga0115011_10000877_pt1 | contig 22772 bp, 14 predicted proteins | sample TroAtlMetagenome_2_FD_88705 | JGI IMG/M metagenome (GOLD analysis project Ga0115011, IMG submission 88705) | Marine eukaryotic phytoplankton communities from Atlantic Ocean - Tropical Atlantic ANT8 Metagenome | ecosystem: Environmental > Aquatic > Marine > Oceanic | place: Tropical Atlantic...
GTTCTTCGCTTGGCCAAGCGCTCTGATCGCATTGCGTTTGACGGCCGGATCGGTGCTGATGAGCGTTTTACGCTTGGTTTCGCTATCGAGTGCGCCGAGCCCCTTCAGTGTCCAGAGTGCGTGGATGGCGCCAGCGCCTTGGGAAAGTGCGCGTTTGCGCAGGGTTGGGATGGCGTTTTTATGATTGCCTTCTACCAGGAGGCGTTGGGCAGTCTGTCGCCAGAACAGGTTGTCGCTGTCGAGTGCGGCGATGAGCTGCTTGGTTTTGGCCTTAGCCAAGGAATTAATTTTTGGCTTCGGTGCGCCTCCCCAAATCACTCGGTAGATGCGGCCGTGTTGCCTGTCCCTGTTGGGGTTTACATGCGCGTTGCCCTGACCGCGTTGTGCGGCGTAGCCGCCGCGGCCGACGCTTGGGGTGGGGTTATGCTGGATGATAAAGTTGTACCAGTCAGCAACCCAGAGGTGACCATCCGGGCCGACCTCGGCGACGATTGGTGAGAACCATTCATCGGCGCTGGCGACGAAGCTGAAGCTGTTTTTGGCGACGTAACCTGCGCCTTTTTTTTCCATACGATACGTGCCGAGCAGGTTGCCGGTTGGGCCGCAGACGAATGCGGTGCCGTTGCGATACTTTTTCGGGAATCCCGCTGATGTCGCGAAGGCGTGTCCGCAGCCGGCGGTGTAGGCGTTGAACGCGTCCACTTGGCGGATGTTAGGTGTGATGGGGTGAAAGTAGGGCGAGTCGGCGATCATTTTTGCGCTCATCTTTTTGTCGCCGCTATACACGGTCGCCGGAATACCTCCGAAAAACGTCGGGTTGTTGTTGGCGGTGGAGCCAAAGACATCACCGGCTGCATTGAAGCCCATTCCCCAGGTGTTGTTGTTGAATTGATGCAGAAACTCGATATCAGAGCCGTCCGATCTGAAGCGAAATACGCCCATGCCGAAGTTTTGTTTCTTGCCGTTGATCGTACCGTTGAATCGCGCGTAGCCGACCGTACCGTAAATCCAGTTGTCAAAACCGTAGCGAAGGTTGCTCGGGCCAGCGTGCGTGTCACCTACACCCCAACCAGTGAAGAGCACTTCGCGAATATCAGCCTTGTCGTCGCCATTGGTGTCCTTGAGGAAATAAAAGTCTGGCGCATGCGCGAGAATCACGCCGCCGCGGGCGAAGGTCATCGAAGTCGGTATGTTGAAGCCTTCAGCGAAGACGGTGAACTTGTCGGCCCTGCCGTCGCCATTAGTGTCTTCGCAAATCTTGATGCGGTCGTTGCCCTTGCGACCGTCCTTGAATTCGTTCGGGTAGTCCACCGACTCGACAACCCACAATCGACCACGCTCATCCCACGTCATGTAGATTGGGTTGATGACATTCGGCTCAGAGGCGAACAGTTCCATGCGAAAACCGACCGGTACCTGCGTGTATTTCATGCTCTCCGCCGGGGGGAGCGGAAGTTGGTATTCGAGTGGATTAGGGCGGCGTTCGTAGTTCGGGATGTTGTCGCGTTTTTCGTATTTCAGAGGTGCACGACTGGCGAGAAAATTGTCATAACTCGCGCGCGCCTTGTCGCCGACGGCCCAAAGAATGCCGCTCTTGAGCAGTTGATGAAAACCGGCGTTGTTCCACACTCGTTGGTCGTGGCCTGAGGCTGTGTAAAAGATGCGACCATTGCCCTGCGTACGAACCCACGTCCATGGTTCCGGCTCGGTATGCGGATCGCCCTTCATTGCATCACGCACCATCAGCACTGTGCGGTTCTTCGGGTTATGATTCGAGTGAAAGTAAGTTTCGTCCCAAGCGGTGAATTCCTTCACGTCCTTCAGTGCCGGGTGATTCGGCTTCACGATCTTGGCGGTAAACTCCGTGCCCTGGTGGCTCTTGAACCGCCCGCCGACAAGTTGATCGAAGCCCGGCTCGTTGCCGAAGCACCAGCTCGCGCAATGCACCGGCACGAACCCGCCGCCGGTCTCGACATAGTTCTTCAGGTTGGTCCATTGGTGCGGCTCTATCCTGCCGTGGTTGGCGTAGAGCAGCAGGGCATCGAATTCGGCTAAGCGCGCGGCATCGCCAAGGGCTTCTTCAACGGATGTCACGTAGTCAAAATAAATTGCATCGCGGCCAAGCGCGCGAGAGAGCATCGGGTAAAATTGGTTGGAGTTGTGATGCTCGCTTTCGTGGCCAAGGAAGAGCACACGGATCGGCCCAGCGGAGGCCTTGGCCAAGTGGGACGTCCCTGGCGCAGCCCAAGCGACGCCTAGGCACAGCAATGTAATTAGTCGAAAAGCCATCATTTTGAACGGGGCAGAAACATAACGCGGAGACCCATCGGAGCAAGGCAAAAGCCACGTTTGGTTGGCGTTTTTTCATAAAAACAAACCAAAAAGTAAAACTTTTCATTGCAGGTGGTTGTGTTAAAATAACTGACCTCATGGATTGAGGACTTTAGTCAAGCCGCCTGCGGAATGGTCGGCGAGTCGACAACCCGTGAAGCAAACGTGATGATAAAATTCAAGGCAAGCACCCGGCGTGATCTTCCAAGGATCGCAGAGAAACTGAGGCTCGATGCTGATCAGGTGACCGACATGTTGGCAGTTTCGGCTGTGTTGCCGTTTCGTGTCAACGACTACGTCATCGAGAACCTGATCGATCCCAAGTCGGTGCCCAATGACCCAATTTTTCAGCTAACCTTCCCGCAGCGCGGCATGCTGGAGGAGAAGGATTTTCTGCACATGCGCGACTTGGTGTCCAAGGGTGCCTCCGAGACGGAGATCAAGCTGTCGGCAGATGAAATCCGGGGGCAACTCAACCCGCATCCCGCCGGGCAAATGCAGCTCAATGTACCGTTGCTCGACGGTGAAGTAGTCGGGGGTATGCAGCACAAATATCAGGAGACGGTTTTATTTTTTCCGGGTCAGGGGCAGACCTGCCACGCCTATTGCAGTTACTGTTTTCGCTGGGCGCAGTTTGTAGGGGATGCCGACCTGAAGTTCGCCAGCCGGGAAGCCTCGAAACTGGTGGACTACGTGCGGGAAAACCCGCAGGTGAGCAGCGTGTTGATCACCGGAGGCGACCCGATGGTGATGAAGACCGCAGTGCTACGCCGATACATCGAGCCGCTGCTGAGGGCAAAGCTGCCGAGTCTGCACAGCATCCGCATCGGCACTAAGGCGCTGGCCTATTGGCCGTACCGATTCACCGAGGGTGAGGATGCCGACGACTTTCTGAGACTCATCGGAGAAGTGAAGGCGGCCGGTAAACACTTCGCGTTGATGGCGCACTCGAGCCACTCACGGGAATTGGAGCCGGAGGTTGCACGAAAGGCGGTCGATCGGGTGCTAAACGCCGGTGCTGTCATCCGCTGCCAAGCGCCGCTCATTCGCAAGGTCAACGACAACGCCAATGTATGGGCGCAGCTCTGGCGCCAACAGGTTCAGCTTGGCATGGTGCCGTACTACATGTTTGTGGAGCGCGACACCGGGGCCAAGGCCTACTTCGAGGTCCCGCTCGCCCGGGCTTACAAGGTGTTCACCGAGGCGTACAGTCAGGTGGCAGGCCTGTGCCGTACCGTGCGCGGTCCGTCGATGTCTGCGCTGCCGGGCAAGGTGCTGGTGGACGGCATCACCGAGGTGGCCGGCGAGAAGGTGTTTGCGCTGAAATTCCTGCAGGGCCGTGATCCCAAGTGGGCCAACCGGATCTTTTTCGCGAAGTACGACCCTAAGGCTACTTGGATGTCGGATCTGCAGCCCGCTTTTGGAGAGGAACGGTTTTTCTTCGAGGATACTGTGGATGAAGCGCTGGCAGAATCGGCGCGAAAGGGTTGACACCGCTTGACCCGTCTTGGTCACTGGGCCTAGCATTCGCGCTGCCGATGACAAGGAACTTGAACCGATTGATTGCCGCCATCGCTGCTGTTCTCCTCTCCCATGTGGTGGTTGGGCAGACTGCCCCCTCCTATCGGAACAGCATTGTTGCCGAGGTGAATGACAAAATCATCACCCGGCAAATGGTGATGGATGCCATGAAGCCGGAGGTCACCCTGTTGCGCCGTCAATACGCACGGCAGCCGCAGCTTTTTGGGCAGAAATATACCCAGCTTCAGGCCGACACAATGGAGGCGCTGATTCGCCGCGAGCTGGTTTTGAGCGAGTACATCGAGAAGGGTTACAATCTACCCGAGTCCATCATCGAGCAGCGTATCAAGGAGGAAGTCCGATCCGAGTATGGTAATCGAATCACCCTCATCAAGTCCCTCCAGCAGAGTAATATGACCTATGAGGAGTACGCCCGGTATCAGCGGGAGAAGATCATCCAAATGGTGATGCAAGGCCAGTTTATGTCGAAGGCGAATATCGTGGTTTCCCCGCGGCAGATTGAGGAATATTACGTGGCCAACAAGGACATGTTTCGCTCCGGTGTCGAGATTCGGCTCCGGTTTATTTTTCTGGAAGCCAGGAAACACGGAGGCGCTGAGGGCACCCTGAAGTTGGCCAATGAGATTCACCAAGTTCTGCAGTCGGAAGACTCCTTTGCCGCGGTCGCCTCGGTTTACACCGACCAATACCGCGCATCGGGAGGGCTCAAGCCTGAATGGATTAAGAGGGGTGGCCTCGCCCCCGAGCTGGATCAAGCGGCATTTGCGCTTGGCCAAGGCCAGATTAGCCCCGTCGTGGTGATGCCGCAGGGGTGCTACATATTGCGTTGCGAGGAGATGAATCAGGCCAAGCTTGGCACTTTGTCCGAGGTGCGCGCGCAGATTGAGCAGACCCTGCTGGAGAACGAGCAGAAAGCCCGTAAGGACAAGTGGTTTGAGCGGCTCAAGCGCAAGTCCTACGTAAAGCAATTTTTGTTTTGATCAAATGTGCCTGGCCAAGCGTTTGAATTACCGGGATGAACTTGAATTGCCCTGACACGGTTTCCACCACGATATACGCGCGTCGTTGGCGTTCTGCGGCGCTGTGTCTGTTGTTGCCGCTATTGGCGGCGAGTATGCAGGCCCAAGTGACGGTGACACTTGAGTTGCAAAAGAGCCGTTTTCTGCCGAGAGAATCCATGTTGGCGAAGCTAAAAATCGTCAATTTTTCTGGCCAAACTCTTGTATTCGGCGAGGACAACCATTGGCTGCAGTTCCAGATCGAGTCAGAAACCGGAGAGGAGATCACTCCCATCACCGCCCCCCCACCCGTGAAGGGGCGGTTCACCGTTGAGTCATCCATCCGCGCAACCAAGGAGGTGGACATAGCGCCACATTATGCGCTCGAGCGTGCCGGCCGCTACACCCTCACCGCCACGATGCAGATCAAGCAATGGGATAAAAAACTCACCGCCAAGCCGGTAAAGTTCGACATCACCAACGGCACCGTACTGTGGGAGCAGATATTCGGTCTGCCGTTGAAGAAGGGCGATCCACCCGGTCAGCCGAGGCAGGTTCGGCGCTATGTCATCCAGCAGGCGAAGCACCTCAAGGCGATGAGCCTCTACGCCCGCGTGGATGACGGCCTCGGTGGCAAAGTACACAGGGTTTTGCCAGTCTGCCCCATGGTGTCGTTCAACAAACCGCAGGCGCAGGTAGGGCCTCAGAGCAACCTGCACTTGCTCTGCCAGACCGCTGCCCGGAAATACAATTATTCAGTGATCGATCCTCAGGGGAAAATCATCACGCGCCGCCACTACCTCATCGCCGGCAACCGCCCGCGACTGGGTTTCAAGGACGGGAAAATTATCGTTGACGGAGGCTTTCAACTCACCCGGCCCGACGACCTCCCGTCGAACAAAAAGAGCGGCGCGGAGCCGGAGTTGATCGTCCCGGGCAACGAGCCCAAGCCCATACCCAACATCCGGCCGCCGGTTCCGCTCCCGCCCAAGCGCACAGGGAATTGACCTGGCGGTCTATTGCATGATGAAACCGGGTACGCTCCCATCCACAGCATTTGCTGCGTTGCTGGCGCTAGGCCAAGCCGGGTGCAGCAGCAGATTTTCATTGGCAAATGGAATCACCGGTATTCAGCCCAAAAAAGAAATGACATTCTCCGAAGACGTTACCTTTCTCAAGAAGCACGTCGACGTCATTATTCTCGGCTCAGGGAAAGACTCCCCGCAAGTGGCCGTCGTGCCGGCCTATCAGGGCCGGGTGATGACGAGTACCGTCGGCGGCGCCGGTAGCCCGAGCCACGGTTGGATCAACTACGACCTTATTGCGTCCGGCAAGACCGGTTTGCACATCAACGCCTTTGGCGGTGAGGATCGTTTCTGGCTCGGGCCGGAGGGTGGTCAGTTCTCCATTTTCTTCAAAAAAGGTGATCCTTTTGACCTCGAACATTGGCAGACGCCGGCCTTCATCGACACCGCGCCGTATCAGGTGATGTCGAGGATGGATAGCGAGGTGGCATTTCGGCATGAGGCAAAAATAAAAAATTACTCCGACAACGAGTTCAGCATACGGATCGATCGCACCGTGCGGTTGTACAACCGCGTAAAGATAAGCGATCTGCTTGGCGCGGATTTGCCGAAGGGTATCCACGCTGTTGCCTACGAGACGGAAAATATCCTGACCAACACCGGCGACACGGCGTGGACGAAGCAGGGAGGGTTGCTGTCGATCTGGATTCTCGGCATGTACAAGCATTCCGAGCAGACGACCGTGTTGGTGCCGTATGTGGAGGGCGACGAAGACAAACTCGGCCCGATAGTCAATGCCGACTACTTTGGCACCGTGCCGGCCGATCGGCTGAAGGTGGCGGATGGGGTGATTCGGTTTTCCGGCGACGGCCAGTATCGCAGCAAGATCGGCCTGACCTCGCAACGCGCCAAGCCGTTGCTCGGCAGTTACGACGCAACGCGGCAACTGCTGACCATCGTGCAATACACCAAGCCGGAAGGGGCAACTAATTATGTCAACTCCATGTGGGAACTGCAGGCCGAACCGTTCAAGGGCGACGTTGTGAACAGTTACAACGACGGGCCACCGAGTCCGGGAGTCAAGCCGCTTGGCCCGTTTTACGAGTTGGAATCCTCCTCACCGGCGTTGGCGCTCAAGCCGGGAGAAAGCGCCGCCCACATCCACCGCACCATCCATCTTCAAGGCGGTGAAGCCGCCGTCCGCGCGCTTGGCCAAGCGCTCCTCGGCGCTATCGAATAATATTGGTCGCGGGTTGGCCGTGGAGGTGGTTGCCGTTTTTTGAGGCTTGAATAGCCTTGAGCGTGTCGACCGGCGCGCCGGGGTCGCCCTGCGCGTTCATCCAGCGATCCAATTCCTTCCGCAGCTTGGCCAAGTGCTTGGCTTCCGACGGGTTGTTGGCCAGATTTTTCATTTCATACGGGTCGATGTCGACGTGATAAAGCTGCTCGGCCGGCCGGTGCATATAGCGCTTGACCAGGTTGTAACTGCGCTGCGAGTTCCACGAATCCCAAACCCATGTGGCCCAGTATGGGTTGTTGAGTTGGCCTGTGCCCCGTGTGCCCATAAGGTGTTTCTCGATGTAAATCTCATCCGGCAAAAGATTTCGGATGTAATGGTACTCGCCGTCGCTCACAGAGCGGATCGGGTAGGGTGGGCCTTCCGGGATGTTGTTGTGCACGCCGTAAGTGAATTGTCGATGCACATCGGTTTTGCCTTGCAGCGCCGGGAGAAAACTCGAGCCATCGTAGGGATTCACTGATGGCTTACCGCCAGCAGCATCGACGAGCGTCGGTAAAATGTCGGCGTACTGCACGAGGGCGTCGGTGCGTTTGCCGGCTGGCACTTGACCTGGCCAGCGGGCGACCAGCGCGGTGTGTACGCCGGTGTTCCAGTTCGTCCATTTGTTGCCGGGAAACTGCGACCCCTGCTCGGAGGTGAACAGTACGACGGTTTCCTCCTCCTCGCCGGTGGCCTTGAGGGCGTCGAGAATCTCACCGACTTGGCTGTCCATGTACGTGATCTCGGCGAGGTACTTGGCGAAGTCCTGCCGGGTGCGAAGCGTGTTGGCGATGTTCGGCGGTAGCTTGAGTTTCGCCGGCGGGTACTGCGACGGGTCGCCCATCACCCACGGTACGTGTGGTTCGACGAGGGCGACGACGAGGCAGAACGGCTTTTTGGCATCGCGCTGCATGAAGCTGCGAATGCCGTCGAGTTGATGGTTGCGAGTGGGATTGCGGACGCAGTTGGGGTCGAAGCCGCTGACGTTCTCAAACGGAAATGCCGCCGCCGGCTTGACGTGCACCTTGCCGGCGATGCCCACTCGGTAGCCCAGCGCGCCGAGGTGGTGCGGCATGCTTTTCACACTGGGCTGGCTGGCGGAGTGATTCCAGGCACAGCCGTTGTGCAGCGGGTACTGTCCGGTCATCAACTCGGCACGGCACGGCTGGCACATCGCCTCGGCGAGGTAGGCGCGATTGAAGGTGAGCCCCTGGCTTGCCAGGCGATCGATATTCGGGGTCCGGGCGTTTTGGCCGCCGTACAATGGGAGGTCGTTGTACGTACAGTCGTCGGCCATGATGATAAGGAAGTTGGGCTGCTTGGCTAAGGCAACTGCCGCTTGGCCAAGGGCAATGAATAGAAGGGAAAGTAGTAACCGGTTCATGGCTGGTGAGAATCTCGCTAAAGTGAAGAAGGGTCAATTTATTCCCATTTGGGGAGGCGAGGCACTGGCGGTTTATTTTCTGGCATCCACGTAATCGCGGCCCATGGTTCGTTTGGTTTCAAAACGTGGGTTGGTGCAAAATAGCTTCACCTCATGGGCCTGCATCCGGGTGACAATTCCTCCTTTTCTAACAACCTTTTTTTCGTCGCCGTAAAGCAGGTGAAGCGTGCGGCCGTTCAATCCCTCCAATTTGGTGACATCGACCCCCAGATGTCGGTGATCGTCTTCGTTGACTAGGATCAAGAGATAATCGGCTTGGTTGCTTTTTAGTGTGCCCCTAACACCAATCCCTGGTGCGTCAAAAAGATCGTCGATGACTGACACTTCAATGGTCTTATCGGCGCCTACCAAAAGCGGTTCGAGTTCGCCTAACTCGGCGGTCAGGGCGTAGAGGGATTCCCGAAACAGGGGATCGTCGATGGTTTGTGTTCCCCAGTAGAAGATGCCACGGGCACCGTGCGAGATGGCGTCATAGGCCATGAATCTTGACTGGTGATAGCTCGGATAAAGACGCTTGCGCCCGTCCTTGACCTTGTGCCATGAGAATCCCTGGAGAACCATCCAGACCGGCTTGCCGCGACCGATTGCATCCCAACGATCCACCAACCGCCCGATACTTTGCAGATCGGTACCGTCTTTTCGAACGGCGTAGTAATCGCAGCCGGTGATATCGATGGAGCCGATGTAATCCCGAACGTATTTCACGTCGCTGTCAGCGGCTTCGTTTACCCAGAAAGGCAGGTTTCGTTCGTCCAACTCCTGGACGAGCCGTATGCCTTCGTTCATCTTTGTGATGATTTTATCTCCCTCTTTTTTGGCATAATTTACAGCCTTGGGTATCTGGTTGTTCCAATCTTCTCGGGTGAAGCCGGCGCGCTCCTTGAGGAAGCTGTACGCGGTAAATGTCCATACGATTTCGTCCGGACCCTCCCATACGGCCAAGGCAGGGTGGTTTCGCAGAGTCTCGATTTGTTTCCGCAACTCCGGTGTAGCTCCCTGCAAGACGTTGAGCGGCACCCAGCCCATCATTCCCTGTGCTTGTGCAGAGTCTAGAGAGGCTCGGTTGCTACATCGGACAAGGTTTATGCCACTTTCAGCCATTCTTTGAAGCTTTTCCTTTTCGCCAGGGAACTCATAGAAACCAATCGGGAAACGCAGCCTGCCGTTGTGGTCTGATAGGATGCCGGGGTGTCTTGACTTTTGTTCAACGGTGAGGATTTGCATCCCGCGTTTGGCGGCGACGGAGACTTCGCCTCCACCATTTACGGTCAAAGTTTTGTTGCCCGTTCTCGTCCCGAAATCGGTTCGCCGCGCCAGCACACGGTTGCCTAGGCGCAGGCCGGACACGACCGGGCCGGGCTTTGAGGGCACGTCAAACTCGATGGGCACTCCACGGTCGATGAAGCCGCTGTACTGCAAACTTTCACGGTATACTTCATGAACCAGCTGGATTTCTGTTGCCAACTCCCTGCCGGTGCACCAGAGGAAAAACGTGTCGTGTCCGCGCAGCAGCATGTGCCAGAGAAGTTCCTGATATTTTTCCTTGCTGAACTGTTCCACGGACGGGTCGGGATTGTCCGGGGGTGCGGTGGTGTGCCAGTGGACAAATGGAATGATCGGTGTCCGCTGTGAGGTATGTTGGCCCGCATTAGAGCTGACCAGCAGCATGTTGTAAAACCAGCGATAATCCTTGGGTTCAAAATCGTACCAACCGAAAGTGGGGTACCATGTGTAAACCACCGGCATAGCAAATGTGTATCCGCAGTGCCCAAACTCATGATTCCACTCGCGATATCGAGCACGTTGATCCTGAAGTGCCGGTGCGTCGGGGGTTTCGTGTTCAAAATAGTCGTACCAGTACCGATAGCCGTTGTGGGGATTCACGGCATAGTTGCCGACAAGCGCTTCCGGGAAATAACGGGTGACATTGTCTCCGAATGTAATTCGTTGAAGCTTACTTCGAATCGCTCGCAGTTTGGCCTGGAATTTACGAAAATCATCGATACCCGGCACGTGTACGCGACAACGGCGGCAGCGCTTGGAACTGGCCCAGGCGTCGTTCCACTCGATGGGGCCGTCGATCTCCCAGTCCGCGAAGATGAAATTCACATCAACCCCGGCGGTCTTGTATTGCTTTAGGAACGCCTCGACGCGTTGCTGAATGACCGGGATGCGATGCTCAAGCGCAAACGGGCAGCCCATTGTGCCGCCAAACGAGGTCTCGCCGAACGGCCTGCCGGCGGCATCGATGTGCTGCGTCTTTTCAGTGCCATCAAAAAAGGAGTAAAGGCATCCCGTGGCATGAACAGAAACCATTTTGCCCAAGCGTTGCTGCATCTTGCCAATTCGCAATCCTTCTTTCAGCGATGCCTCAAATGAACCGTGGTTCCAGTTTACCGAATAGCCGATGCCACGCTTGGCCAAGTCCTTCAACACTTTCTCCGCTTGGCCATCCGGCAGGGAGGAGAGTGAGCCGCTGATGGGCAGCACGAAAAGAGGCAGTCGACCGTTTATAGTCGTCTCAATTGGTTTGGTGTTTTCGAGAATGGCTCGAAGGTTGTCGGGCAACTCTTTTAAGGATTGCGCCACAACTGCTTGGCCATGAGCTAAAAAAAGAGGCAAAAGAAAAAGCCGGGTCATCGGCGGGGAGCATCCCGTGCACCCTCGGACGGGTCAACCTTTTCGCCCGGATTCGGTTTGGCTAATAGGCGAGGCAAACAGTTGTGTGGGTAAAGGGCGTTAATTATCCAAAAAAACCTCATTTTTCGTGTGCATTTGAGGCATGTCGTGCTACAACCTCCCCCGACCTATGAGCAACCCTATCGCCCGAATGAATTGCGGATTCCCCTTAGTGGGCCGCTTGGCATTGTCCGCAATTGCCGCAGTGGCTGTGACTACCCAAGCGGTGGAATTCGAGAACGACGTGGTTGAGGGCAACCTCGACACGACGCTGAGCTACGGAGCCTCCTTCCGCACATCGGCTGCGGAGTCCGGTAACATTGGCATTGCTAATGGCGGTACGCGCTACTCCGTCAACGGCGACGATGCCAATCTCAACTACGGCACCGGCCTGTTCTCGCATGTGGCCAAGGGCACGCACGATCTGGACGTGGACTTCAAGAAATTGCAGAACGTGAGCCTGTTCCTGCGCGGCACATACTTTGTCGACTTCGAGAACATACAAGGCGACAGCCCGTTGAGCGACGCGGCCAAGCGCGAGGTCGGCCGCGACATGGAGTTACTCGATGCTTACATCTCTTACGATCTTCCGACCTCCATACCGGTGAACATTCGTCTGGGAAACCAGGTGCTGAGTTGGGGGGAAAGTACGTTTATCCAGAACGGCATCAATGTTATCAATCCGATCGATGTGACCAAGTTCCGCATCCCCGGTTCGGAGCTGCGCGAGGCCTTGCGACCGGTGCCGCTTCTGTCATTATCCCTTCAGGCATCCGACAACCTGACACTGGAGGGCTTTTACCAGTTCAAGCAGGAGGAGATGGAGATCGACCCCGCCGGCAGTTACTTTAGCACAAAGGATTTTGTCGGGCCGGGCGGTCAGTACGCCATGCTTGGTTTTGGGAGTACGGGCCAGCCCAACATGGAGAGTTTCATAGACAATCCGCTTTTCGGTTTGCTTGATGGAGAACCGGCCAGTGTGCCGACTGTTTCTAACCCGAGATTCAACCCCGCTCTGGCACCAAGCGCCGCGAATGCGCCGTTCCTTCCCGCGGGCGCAGCTGCGATTCCACGTGGTCACACCAACCGCGCCAGCGACAGCGGGCAGTTCGGTTTGGCTGCACGTTACTTTGCCGAGGGGCTCAACGATACGGAATTTGGTTTTTACTTCATCAACTATCACAGCCGCCTGCCGGTAATAAGCGCCATGACCGGGCGCGACATCTCTACCGAATTGGAGCCTACTGTTAACGCGGTCAAGGGAGGGATTGCTCAGATTGATGGTTTGTTGACCCAGGTGACCGGGGGCTTGGCCCAGGTCACTGGCGGACTGACCCAGGCCGATGCAGGCTTGGTGGAAGTAAACGGGGCCATTGCCCAACTTGAGGCGGCAGATCCCAACAGTGCAGATTTGGTTGCATTAAGAGCGCAACAGGCAACGCTTGTTGGCCAGAGAGAGGGGCTCTTAGCCCAGCAGACAGAGCTGTCGACCAATCAAGCAGCTCTCAATGCTCAACGCGCTGGTTTCACGGGTCAATTGAATGGCCTCCAGAACAGTCTCCCGCAGCTTTATCCCGGAACGGCTCGCTATATGTTCGAGTATCCAGAGGACATCCAGTTGTTCGGAGTGAGTTTCAACACCGAGATCGGCGCCACCGGTATCTCACTTCAGGGGGAAGTGTCTTACCGGCGTGATGTGCCACTGCAGGTGGATGACATCGAGTTGCTAGTTGCCGGCCTCACTCCTTTCAACCCGGCACTGGGAAATATCGGTCTGATTCCGGTGGTCGACACCAATGGTGACGGCGTGCCGGACATGGGTAACCCTGCCTGGCAGGGTCGAAGCATGACGCAGCTCGGGTCGCAGGATTTCAACAGCTACGTCCAGGGCTACCGTCGGTTTGAAGTCTGGCAACCGCAGTTTACGGTGACAAAACTTTTTGGCCCCACGCTTGGTGCTTCGCAATGGGTGCTTGTTGGTGAAGCTGCCGCAACGGTGGTTCCGGATTTGCCGAGTAAGGATGTTCTGCGTTTTGACGGTCCCGGCACGGCACTCAGTGGTGATCCGTTAGCCCCGACGATTCTTCCTGGCCAAGGGCATGCACCGTATGCCGAATCGGCCGATGCGTTCGCGGATGACTTCTCCTGGGGTTACAGATTAGCTGCGCGCATCGATTATATGGACGTAATCGGTGGTGTGAACCTGTCCCCGGCGATTGTTTTTGCGCACGACGTTGACGGTAATACACCGCTGCCGCTGGGTAACTTCCTGCACGACCGTCAGAGCGTGACCGTGGGATTGACCGCCACATATCAAAACTCATGGCAAGGTACGCTTAAGTACACCGAGTTTCTAGGCAACGAGGACTACAACCTCATGTATGACCGCGACTTCCTGCAGGCGATGGTTCAATACTCGTTCTAACCCAAGCTAATTTTAACAATGAAACGTAACACTGGTTTTTATCTGATCACAGCCACTGCATTTGTCGCGGGCGTGGCTACAGCAACGGCTCAAAGTGCGGCCGACCTGGGCAAAAGCCTGACGCCGCTTGGAGCCGAGAAGGCTGGCAACGCCGCTGGCACCATCCCAGCCTGGGAAGGGGGCATCACGAAGCCGCCTGCAGGCTACAACTCAGGGGATCATCACCCAGACCCTTTTGCCAATGACAAGATAAGCGCAACGATCAACGCGGCCAACGCCGAGCAATACGCGGCCAACCTGACCGAGGGTCACAAGGCGCTTCTTGCCAGATACTCCTCCACCTACAAGATGCCGGTGTACCCCACCCGCCGCAGCGCCTCAGCGCCGCAGGATATTTATGATGCCACCAAGGCCAATGTCAGTTCCGCCAAGCTGACGGACGGCGGCAACGGTGTGGCCGGTGCTTCCCGAGGGGCTCCGTTTCCACTTCCGAAAAACGGGCAGGAAGTAATCTGGAATCACCTGCTTCGCTATCGCGGCCTCGGCGGATTGCGCAAGGTCGGGCAGGTTGCCCCGACTCGCACAGGCGATTACACACTGGTTCAGCTCGAGGAAAAATTTCTGTGGAACTACCATCAACTCGGTGCCGCCTCGGAGAGCGTCGACAATGTGATGGCCTACTTTGAGCAAAAAGTCACCGCGCCCGCTCGTTTGGCCGGGACAATCCTGATGGTGCACGAGACGATTGACCAAGTGAAAGAGTCTCGCCGCGCTTGGGTTTACAACACCGGCCAGCGCCGCGTGCGTCGTGCGCCGCAGGTTGCCTACGATAACCCTGGCACGGCGTCGGATGGCATGCGCACCAGCGATCAACTCGACATGTTTAACGGCGGGATCGACCGTTACGACTGGAAACTCGTCGGCAAAAAGGAGGTCTATGTGCCTTACAATTCCTACAAGCTTCATAGCGACAGCCTGAAGGTGACCGACATCGTTACGCCGATGCACATCAACCAGGAACACTCCCGCTACGAGTTGCACCGCGTCTGGGTGGTCGAGGCCACTCTCAAGGAAGGCAAGCGCCACATTTATGCTAAGCGCCGCTTTTACGTGGACGAAGACAGTTGGGGCGTGCTGGTCGTGGATCAGTACGACAACCGGGGTCGTCTGTGGCGCGTGTCTGAGGGGCATGGCATCAACTACTACGACATCCTCAGTTTCTGGTCCACGCTTGAAGTGCACATGGATCTTTTGTCCGGCCGCTATCTCGCGTACGGTTTGGATAATGAAAACGAGATGTACGACTTCTCGTACCAGTCCAAGCCGGGTGACTACACGCCAGCTGCGTTACGCCGGCGAGGTCGCCGTTAAGCAAATAATTGATTGGTGAGTAAAATCCCCAACCAACCCAACCAACCCGAAGACGGGCCGGGGTTCTCCCCGGCTCGTTCTTTTTTTCGCCACCGTGTTCTAAACTGGATTTCGATTTGGCCACACGGATGGATTGCGGTGTTCCTTTTGTCCACAGGCTTGGCCAAGCCGGCCTCGCAGCCGATCGATGGTAACGCTGTCTCCGCGCACTTTGCAAAGCGCTCGCTGTTGCTTGACGTGCACGGCCGAGGCGAACGTGCGCTCGCTGTCGGCGAGCGCGGTCATATTTTGCTATCGACCGACGGCGGCAAAAACTGGAGACAGGTCGCTGTGCCCACCCGCCGCACGCTCACCGGTGTATTTCTCATTGACAACCAAACTGCCTGGTCGGTCGGCCACCAGTCGGTGATTTTGAAATCCGGCGACGGCGGCGAAACGTGGGCCAAGGCCAACGCCGAAAGCGACCCCGAGACTGCCTATCTTGACGTTCTTTTTTTAGACGCCAAGACCGGGTTCATTGTCGGTTCGTACGGCAAATTCCTCTCTACCAGCGATGGTGGCAAAATGTGGACCGAGGAGAAGCAAGACGACGACCCACACTTTAGCCACATCATCGCCGCTCCGGACGGCGGCCTGTGGTTGACCGGCGAATATGGTACGGTAAGGCGAAGTGACAACCGGGGCGCGAGCTGGCAGTCCTGCGCAACGTCTTACGAAGGCACTTTCTTCGGCGCGCTGCCTTTTGCCAAGGGCGGTGCGGTGGTGTTTGGTCTGCGTGGTAACATCTCCCGAAGAGGGGACGGCGGCGAGTGGCTGAAAATAGAGTCGCCAACGAAGGCATTGCTGCACGCCGGCGTGGTCTTGGCTGATGGCCGATTTGTGATAAGTGCAGCCGCCGGTCAACTACTGCTCAGCACCGATGAAGGGCGCACATTCCGTTTGGTCGAATGGCCGGGCGTCGCCACGGCGACAAGCCTTTGGCAGGCGAGCGACGGGGCCGTGTTGCTGACGAGCGACAAGGGCGTGCACCGGCTCGAGCTAACGGATTTGAAAACGGAGGGGGCGAAATGAGCGAACCGGGTTTTGCGGTGCGGGTGGAGCAGTGGGTGTTCGGGCATCGCAAATTGTTGCTGATGGTTTTTCTTCTGGCGACGGCTGTGCTGTTCGGGTTTGCGACGCAGACGAAGATCGACGCCGGCTTTGAGAAACAACTTCCGCAGGGGCATCCGTACATCGGGACGTTCACAAAATACCAGTCGCAGTTTGGCGGCGCCAACCGTGTGATGATCGCGCTCATGGCAAGGGAAGGTGATATTTTCACGCCGGAATATTTTGAGAAACTTGAGGCCGTGACACAGGAAATGTACGGCATGCCGGGTGTCGATCAGTCGAGTGTCACGTCGCTTTTCACGCCGAACGTCCGGTTCACGGAGGTGGTCGAAGACGGCTTCACTGGCGGGAATGTTGTGCCTGCCGATTTCATGCCGACTCCCGGGGGCTTGGCCAAGGTGCGGGAGAACACGCTCAAGTCGAACTACATGGGGCGGCTCGTGACCGACTCGTTCAATGGCTCTATGGTGATGGCCAATCTGCTCGAAATCGACCCCGACACCGGCGAGAGGCTCGACACCTTCGCCGTGGCCAACCGACTGGAGGAACTACGCATTACGCATGAGTCGGACGCTGTCAGCGTGCATATCATCGGCTTCTCTAAGGTTATGGGCGATGTTCGGGAAGGGGCGCTCAACGTGGTGTTTTTCTTTGGCGTGACGGTGGTGCTGACTTCGCTGCTGGTTTGGCTTTACGCGCAGTCCTTTTGGTTTGCGGCGCTGCCGCTTGGTTGCTCGCTCTCGGCGGTGGCATGGCAACTTGGTCTGTTGAATCGGCTTGGCTATGGCATTGACCCGATGTCGATCCTCGTGCCGTTTCTTATTTTTGCGATCGGCGTTAGCCACGGAGTGCAGATGGTGCGGGCGTTTCGCGCCGAGCTGTTTGCGGGTAGCGATTCGCTCGAGGCCGCGCGCAGTGCATTTCGGCAACTGCTCGTGCCGGGCAGCGTGGCGTTGATCACGGACACGATTGGATTTGTCACCATCCTGCTCATCCCGGTGCCGACGATTCGTGAGTTGGCCATCGCCGCAAGCATCGGTGTGGCAGCGATTATCCTGACTAATCTGCTGCTGTTGCCGTTGCTGTTATCGTATCAGAAACCCCGCGCAGGATACCGCGCGCGCGTGGCTAGGCGTAAATTGTGGACAGGTAAAATCTGGCATTCAGTAGCGTATTTATCCGGGCCAAAAATGTCGGTCGTGCTGGTTGCTGTTTGCGCCGTGATGTTTGGTCTTGGCTTTTCGAAGGCCATGCGTGTGGAGGTGGGCGACTTGCACGAGGGCGTGCCGGAGTTGCGGCCGGACTCGCCTTACAATCTCGACAGCGCGATGATCACCGACAATTTCGACCTTGGTGTCGATATTTTCATCGCGTTCACCGAGACGGTAAAGGACGGCTCGGTGGACTACGCGGTGATGGAGTTACTCGACCGTTTCGAGTGGCACTTAGCCAATGTCGAGGGAGTGAAAAATGTTATGGGCTTGGCTGGCATCGCACGCACAATCAATTCCGGCTACAGCGAGGGCAGCTTTAAGTGGCGCGTGCTGCCATACAATCGAGCCATGTTGTCACAGGCGGTCGGGCGCGTGGAGACTTCGACTGGCTTGACCAATCTCGACGGCAGCGTGTTGCCGGTGATGGTGTTTCTCGAGGATCACAAGGCGAACACGCTGCGCCGCGTTGTCGCTGCCGTGAAGGGGTTCGATGAAAAGCACGGAACTGAAAAAACGCGATTTCGCCTGGCCGGCGGCAACGCCGGCGTGATGGCGGCGACCAACGAGGTAGTCGATGCGGCGCAGTTCCCAATTTTGATTTATGTGTACGTCGCGGTGGCGCTGCTGTGCTTTGCCAGCTACCGCTCAATCAAGGCGGTCGTGTGTATCGTACTGCCGTTGGCGCTGGTGTCTGTGTTGGCGCACAGTCTGATGTACGCGCTGGAGATAGGGCTGAAAACTTCGACGCTACCGGTGGTGGCACTGGGTGTCGGCGAGGGCGTGGACTACGGGATTTATCTGTTCAGCTGCTTCATGGCGCAGCGGCGCAAAGGTCTTTCGTTTACCGAGTCGATGGACGCAGCGATGACACAGGTCGGCAGCGCGGTGGTATTCACCGGTTTGACGCTTTCCATCGGGGTCGGCACGTGGGCATTCTCAGCGCTGCAGTTTCAGGCCGACATGGGCATCCTGCTTATGTTCATGTTTTTGATGAACATGGTTTTCGCAATCCTCCTGCTGCCAGCGATCGCGCGGCTACTGTTCCGTTCATAACGGGGTCATCCGTTCCTCGACGAATTTTTGGATCACCTCCATCTCGCCTTCGCCTTGGATGGTGTGTTCCTTCTCAAACACTTCCCACTGCATGCGGATGCCGCCGGCCTGCAGTTGCTCCATCTGCGCCTGGGTCTGGGCCAGCGGCAGCAGCGGATCGGCCGTGCCGTGGGTGATAAGGAACGACTGCTCTGCCGCGACCGGCGATTGTTTGGCGACGAGCCGCTCCGGCTCGTGCGCGTATCCGCTGATGCCGATCAGACCGGCGAACCGGTGCGGATAGCGAATACCCACCTCGTGCGTCATCAAGCAGCCCTGCGAAAAACCCAACACAAAAGTCTGCTTTGTAGCGAAGCCATCGGCGCGCTGTCGGTCGAGCAGATCGAACAACAATCTACGACTGCGCTCCACGCCGATGCCCGGTTTGTCATAAATGTTGTACCACGAAAAGCCGCCGTGGTAGTCGTCCGGCGCATTGGCGAGTAGGATGTTGAGTCTTGGGTTGTTCAGGGCGCTTGGCAGCCAGCGGAACCCCTCCATGCTGTCGCCCAGCCCGTGTAGTACCACCATTAGCCATTTAGAATCCGCCTCGGCGGCGGGAATCAGTTCCGTGTTAAGCACGGCGGCAGTTTAGCGAGCCGGGGACGCGAGCCAAGTCGGGAAAAACTTAAGTTTTTCAAGCTCATGCCGACAATGAGAGAAGTTATACAGGTTGCAGCAGTAAAGTTTTTCTTACGGAAGTTATTCCAATTGGCATAGAGCAACTTGAGGCAGTCGTTGACGGTTTAACCAGCGAAGGCGACGCAACTATGTGTAAGAACACGGGGACAGTAAGCCCTTGAATCAAAGCTGTTTCAGGGCGTCAAGGAGAACGATAAGCGTGTTCTCGACCTGATTGCTTGAGTGTGGATTGCACCTAACCGAGACCGTCTTCGTAGTCCGCGTTTGCCAAGGCCGCTTGGGCAAGCGCGTGCTTTAACGGGTCGAACTCTTCGGCGCTGAAGCCAAGGTGCGAGTGCCTCCGCCATCCCTCGGCGTGCTGAAATTTCCCCGATGCCTGGCCAAGCGCCAGCGACATTTCCTCCATCGTTTGCAGGTACGAGTCCATCCCTTGGCTCACATCGAGCCACTCCTTTTGGCTGCGATGCGCGGCGAGCGCCTGCCGCTTGGTTTCGAGCACATTCGTCGTGTCGACGAACAGCCCGGGCACGACCCGTCGCCACAGGGCATCGCGCAAACCGTGAGGCATTCCGTGGTACACTGCGACCTCGCCGTCCACCGCCGGGCGTGCGGGCGAGACCCCGAAGTTTGGCATGCCGCGCGAGAAGGCGGCCGTCACGGTCAGGCGTGAGGTGTTGGTGTGATCCTCCATGTAATCATCCGGAGAATGCGTCAGCACGATAGACGGTTTCACATCGCGGATGATCGAGGCCAAATGCCGGAGATGCCGGAGGTCATAAAAAATCTCGAGATCGCGCGAAAACGGCTGGTGAAAAGTTGCTCCAAGTATGGCAGCGGCCTCTCTAGCCTCGGACAGTCGCTTGGCCTCGGTTTCCTCCGCACTCAAGCTGACGCTGCCGCAGTTGCCGCTCGAGATGTTGAGGCAGTGCGTCTTCCAACCGGCCTCACTCAGCAACAGTAGCGTGCCGGCCATCATGAATTCAATGTCGTCCGGGTGAGCGGCGATAGCGATGGCAACTCGCCGGGGCTTTTCGGTCGGGTCAGGCACGCAACTCGGAAAGTTTCACTGGCCGGTTTTTCTTCGCGGACAAGTCTGCGGCGAAGATGATCTCGTGTGACTTGGCCGCCGTGGCGAGGTCGGTCAACGGCATCGACTTGCCCTTGGCCAAGGCGGCAAAAAACGCCTCGAACTGGGACTGGAACGGGTGGTCGCTCACATCGCCCGAGTCAACCATTTTCATCGACAAGTCGCTCCACTTGTTTTTATCGAGACCGCTTGGCCCGCCTAGTTTGTTAGAGTGAAACTTGTTGTCCAGCAAGCTGCCTTCGCTGCCGACTAGGTGCGTGTGAACATAATATGGCTGGAGACAGTCGATGATCGACGCGGTCTTGCCGACGCGGCCATCCTTGAATTTGAGAATCGTCACGCTACTCGTATCGTACTCGTATTTTTTGAAATCCTTGTTTGCCGATCCGGTCGAGTAACTGCTGACACTCTCAACATCATTTCCCATGTAGAGCAGCAGCGCGTCTAGCGCGTGGCAGCCTGCCGAGAGCAGACTGCTGCCACCGGCGTTGCGCTTGGTGTTCCAGCGGAACTGCGCGTACCACGGGCCGATACCGTGGTAGTAGTCCACCTCACCGTAGTGGATGGCTCCCAGCAACCCACGATCGATCACGCTCTTCGTGGCGATGAGTTGGCTCGAAAAGCGCAACTCGAAACAGACGCACGCCTTGACGCCGGCCCTGGCCACCGCCTTTTGCATTGCGCGCAAATCCTTCAAGTTCAGCGCGAGCGGCTTCTCGATGATCAGGTCTTTGCCAGCCTCGGCGGCGGCGATGACTTGGCGTGCGTGCTGGTACGGGTAACTGCACACCGAGATTACGTCGATAGCCGGGTCGGCTAGCATCTTTTTGAGGTTCGTGTGGCATTGGATTTCGCCGCCGTGTTTGGAACTGAGTTCCGCCGGGTCGAGTTTGCGTGACGAGCAAACTGCCGTGACCTGCCCTTGGCCGGTGGCGTTGATTGAATCGATGTGCGCGCCGGCGACCCATCCATAGCCAATGACGCCAATATTGAATTTTTTCATAAGTCTCGAATGATCCGTAGGCCCGATGCCACAACGAACCCGACCACTTGTCAACTATTGCGTGGCGGCGCGAATCGTGGAATGTTTCTCTCTCGTCTGGTTGTGCGGTGTAACCGATCGGCTGTTTGCGCCGTCTTTACCTAATTACGCGGAAAAACCGAATCAAGCTTATGTCAAAATCCAAAACGAACTCCAACCCCGACTGCGATTGTTCCACCGGCGAATGCCTCCCCTCGCGCCGCCAGTTTTTCAGCCGCGGCGCCCAGTCCTTCGCTGCCATCGGCGTGGCGGTGCAATCCGGCGCGACCGCCCGTGCAGCGCGGCTCAAGCCAAGCGGCTGGCTGCCGACCGGCCTCGGGCAGACGCGCGACATGACTGTGGCCGACGGCTTGGTTTATGTCGCCGGCGACTCGGCGGTGGCCGTATTCAAGCCAGGCGGCGAGCCGGTGCGGCGGATGGAGTTCGCCGAGGCACCGCGTTGCATCGCGGTGGCCAAGCGGCGTTTGGTTGTCGGCCTTCGCGACCGGGTGTTGCTCTGCGATCTCGACGGCGAAACGCAGGCCGAGACCAAGCGCTTGGCCAAGGGCGCCGCGTTGACCAGTCTGGCCGTGGCGGAGGACGCCACGATTTTTGCGGCCGACGGCGGCAGCAGTTCCATTTGGCGCATCAGCCCTGACGGCGAGGTGCTCGATCGTTTGGCCGGTGGTAAGGGCGGGCGGTTTGCCGTGCCCAAGTCGTTCTTCCCTATCACGTGGGCCGACGGCGGCCTGGTCGTCGCGCACCCGGGCCGGCACCGCGTCGAGCGTTACGATGCCGATGGCGAGTTGATGGCTCGCTGGGGCAAACGCTCCCGCGGGCTCACCGGTTTTTCCGGCTGCTGCAACCCGGTGAGCGTGGCGGTGACCGGCAGCGGCGAGTTCGTGACCGCCGAGCGCGGCCAGCCGCGCATCAAGCTGTTCGGTAAGGACGGCAAGTTCCGCTCGGTGATCGCCGGGCCGGAGGCTTTCGATGCCGAGGAACACGAGCAGGTGGAGACAGACGCGGAATTGGTTACCTGCCAAAACGGTGGCATCGAGGTGGGGCTGCTCGGCGACCAGGTCGTCGCGCTCGATCACACCACCGCGTCGTTCCGGTTGTTCGACTTGGCGTAACTGGCTTCGATACCCGACGTGAAATTGAACACGAAACTTTCCGTGTGGCTCGCTGCGCTTGGCATTGGCACCGCGCTTGGCCAGGCGGCGGAGGAGGACGCTAAGCCGGAAGGCACGCACGCCGAGATCGAGCCAATCCGTTTCGGCACGCACCCCAGCGGAAAGCCGATCACCATCAAGACCATCGCGATGAACCGCGACGGCGACTTGCTCGTCGGCATCTCGTGGGGGGAAGGTAAGATGGAATTCGCGCAGCCACGCGGTGAAGATGGCGGCAGCAGAGCTGACAGAGCTGACAGAGGTGACAGAGGTGACAGAGGTGACAGAGGTGACAGAGGTGACAGAGGTGACAGGGGTGGCAGGGGTGGCAGGGGTGGCA
>Ga0115011_10000879_pt1 | contig 22719 bp, 25 predicted proteins | sample TroAtlMetagenome_2_FD_88705 | JGI IMG/M metagenome (GOLD analysis project Ga0115011, IMG submission 88705) | Marine eukaryotic phytoplankton communities from Atlantic Ocean - Tropical Atlantic ANT8 Metagenome | ecosystem: Environmental > Aquatic > Marine > Oceanic | place: Tropical Atlantic...
ACCTCGAATGAGGCCAAACCGGTCGAGGCCAAGTCGTTGCGCATCCTTGTCGCCGAGGACAACACAGTGAACCAGAAGGTGATCCTGCTACAGTTGAAAAAATTAGGCTACAACGCGGACGCCGTGGCCAACGGGCTCGAGGCGGTCGATGGCGTGCGCAAGATTCCATATGATGTCGTGTTGATGGACTGCCACATGCCGGAGATGAACGGGTACGAGGCAACGCGTGCCATCCGGCAGATGAGCGGCCGTGCCCAACTCACACGGATTATTGCGGTCACGGCCAACGCCGACCCCGAGGAACGCCGCAAGTGCCTCGACGTGGGGATGGACGATTACCTGATCAAGCCGATCAATCTGGAAAAACTGAAGAACGCGATGGGCGGAATCGCAAGCGACGTCGGCGCGGCGCAGGGGGTCGTGACGGCCTCCGATGCTGATGCGATTGTTGAGGGGCTAAAGTCGTTCGGGGATGCCGCCGTGATTGGTGAATTGATCGATCTTTTCCTGGGCGATGCCCCCGGGAAAATTGCCCAGGCACAAAAGGCGATTGACTCGGAGAACGCCGCCGAGACACGGGAGGCGATTCATTCGCTCAAGGGCAGTGCGCGCAACCTGCACGCAGAAGCGTTGGCCCGTGCGTGTGAAAATCTGGAGCAACAATCGAAGAACGGGAGACTTGAGTCAGCCGCAGCCGACCTCAAGCGTATCGAGGAGGAGTTGCAAAAGGTCATTGCCGTGCTTGAGGGAGAGAAGGTCCGGCTAGGTCTGTAGCAGCTTGTTGCGTCGGCGCCGTAGGAGATGCCAAACGGCCAGTCCTGCCAGGGCTGCCCAGCCAAGCGATTGGCCAAGCGGCGCACCGAACACCACAGTGGCATTAATCCACATGAACGCCATGAACCCATGGGTGACGCCTCCAAGCCAGACGGGCCGCGCCTCATGACCGCGCTTAGCCAAGTGCCACCAGACGCAGTCCCCCAGCCAGACAAGCGTGAAGGCGTAGTTGAAATACAGCCCCACGCCTGTGTTTGTTCCGGTGACTTTGGCGGTTTGCCGGGCAGTGGCGGCGAGCGCTTGGCTGTGGCTCCATCCGTGCTCAAAGTGAAAGGCGCAGACGAAGTGGGCCAGGAAGATTCCAAGGCCAAGCGACCACAGGCAGAGGGCGCTTGGCCAGGCGCCTGGCTCACGGCGATCCGGCCATTTGGCCAAGGCGCCCACATAGCATGCCAAGGCTATGAAAGCCGTTAGTCGAATTGCCAAATCCGCACCGCTCATGCGTGTGAAATAATCAACCCGGCCGTAGGGAGCGAGTTTTTTTGCGGCCACGGGATAAACCCCTTGACGGGCTGAAAAAATAGTTTCACTAATTGGTTGCACGAGGAGGTTTGCTCGCTTCATAAACCAATTATAAAGGGAATGTTATTTCGAGGATCACCAAATTGCTGCAACTTCAGCCGATCTTCGGCCAACTTGTTTTTGTGCCAGCGCATCTTCTAAAACCAATTTTTTAGCAAAAACCCATGAATAGCATAAGCATCTTTATATCCATTATCTAATTCAAGGTTACCTCTAACACAAGCTGTTTCAAATGAGTCTTGTAAACCGAATCCCGATCGGAAAAGAGAGTCCTGATGTTATCAACTGCATCATTGAGATTCCTAAAGACACAAACGCCAAATACGAGTACGACGAGGAGCTGGATATCTTCAGGCTGAATCGCTGCCTCTACAGCTCCATGCGCTACACGTCGTCCTATGGGTTCATCCCGCAGACTTTTGCATTGGACAATGACCCACTCGACATTGTCATTTACAATAATATCCCTATCCAAACTGGCACATTGGTGCAGGTGAAACCGATCGCCGTGTTGGACATGACCGACAACGGCGACGAGGACTACAAGATCGTGGGCGTTCCGATGAGCCATGTGCGCGAATACAAGTCGCTGCGCGATCTTGATGCGCACTGGGTCACCACCACCGCGAATTTCTTTTCCCACTACAAGAGTCTGGAAAACAAGGAAGTGGAGGTAAAAGGCTGGCTTTCCAAGACCGCCGCAAAGAAGAGCATAAAAAATGCTCACCGCCGTTGGTGCGACTTATTGCACAACGGATGATCCGAACCGAAGCCGACAGACCGTCGAGATTCTGGCGCAATACCAGCCTTGAGCGAACCCGGCAATAATCCAATCGACTTGAAAATAGCGACGGGCGTTGATCCTGAGGCACTTGACCGAGCGGTGGAGTTGCTAGGTCAAGGGCAGCTTGTCGCCATACCGACTGAGACCGTCTATGGGTTGGCTGCCAATGCACTTTCTCCCGAGGCAGTTAACCGCGTTTTCAATGCCAAGGGCCGACCGGCGAACAACCCGCTCATTGTGCATGTTGAATCCGCCGAGATGGCGCGAAGCTGCGTGTCAGCTTGGCCAAGCGCCGCGGATCGTCTAGCCGAGGTATTTTGGCCTGGTCCGTTGTCAATAGTTCTACCCAAAGCTGACTTGGTACCGGACATCGTCACGGCTGGCGGAGAAACCGTTGCCGTTCGTTGTCCAGCACATCCCGTTATGTTGGCTGTGCTAAGCCGGTGTGGTTTTCCACTGGCCGCGCCAAGCGCCAATCTTTCAAATCGAGTCTCCCCAACACGGGCTAGGCACGTTGCCGCACAACTTGCCGACCGTATCCCTATGATCCTAGACGGGGGGGCTTGTGAAGTCGGGATCGAATCCACCGTGGTGGACTTGACCGGGGAGATCGCGACAGTTCTCCGCCCGGGCATGGTCAGCCCTGAACAGATTCGCGATGTACTGGGCGAGGTTCGTACGGCAGCAGCAGGGCCGCGATCGGGTGACGCTCTTAAAAGCCCCGGGCAGTTGCCGTTGCACTACTCGCCAAAAGCAAGAGTCATTCTCGTGGGGGAGGATTGGAAAAAGTCACTTGGCCAATCCGGCCCGAAAGCGTACATCATTTCCACCGAGCCGCCACCGGCGGACTTTGATTTGGAAAATTGGCACCAACTTCCAGCATCTCCGGACGGTTACGCCCGAAGCCTCTATGATACGTTGAACCAATGTGACCAAACCGGGGCGGAACTTATTCTGATTCAGTCACTTCCGTCCGGAGCAGGGTGGGATGCCATCCGGGATCGCCTGTCGAGGGCGGCAAGCGGGAGCTAACTCATTAATAATAAAAAAAGTACGGGCGCCCCTCTCGGGACGCCCGTCAACCCAAACAACCAAACCAACCTCCTTTGACTGAGGTAACAGCCATCTCTTCACAACGAAGAAGTCGCTGCCGACACCCACATTGCAGGCATCAGGTTTCAGACCCCAACCAAGCGGGTTTTGTTCAATCTTATAGAAAAAAAGTCTACAAGCTACTGGCGTTCGTATTCGCCTTTGCTTGTTTTTTTCAGCACAGTGAAGCCGGCTTTTTTGGCGTCGCTGATGGAGAGCGGCTTGAGGATGGAGGGGGTGTTAAAGCTGGAGATGATCTTCTGGACCGGACGCTTGCAGGCCGGGCATTTATCCAGCGGCTTGGCAGACACGGGGCGGCGTAGTGTGAAGCCCGGGCCGCCGCACGGTTTGCAGTCGCCCTTGTCGTCGCACAGTTCGTATTCGTAAATCGGCATCGCCGCTTGGCCAAGCTACCACCAAACCAAGCGCTTGGCCAAGCGCGGCCGAGGTCGTAGCCTTTTGCCCATGGGGATCGTTCGAATCCTTGTGGACGGGTACAGTCTGCTTCATCACTGGCCGGAGTTGGCACCAGGGAAACCGCGTCATTCATTCTACGCGCGGGACGCCCTCGTCTCCGTGCTGACGCAGTATCAGGATGCCTCCGGCACACCGGTGACGGTGATTTTCGACGGAGGCGGGGCCCCTCCCGGTACTCCGAAAAACGAGTCGGCGAAGAGCGGGATTGAAGTTTTGTATTCCAAAAAAGGCCAGACAGCCGACCAGGTCATCGAGCGGGTGTCGCACCTGATGAAACCGTACGGGGAGGTCATGGCAGTGACCAACGACTACGCTGAGCGTGAGACGGTAATCAGTCTTGGAAGCTCGGCTTGTAGCTGTGAAAATTTCATTCGGATGATCGACGAAAACGTGGGCGGCATGCAGGTGAACCTGAAGGAATTGAACGCACGGGAGCGCAAGGGCTACCGGCGTCCCCGTTGACACTCCGCCTGCCAACTCCTACGCTCGGCCCCGCATGCGTGGACTCAGGGAGTCATTGATAGAATTGATACGGCGCACCTCAGCGGAGATTCCCGACGATGTGCAGCGCGGCATTTTGCGCGGGTTGGAGCAGGAAAAAGAGGGGACAATCGCCAAGTCAGCACTGGAGATCATCGAGAAGAATATCGAGTTGGCCAAGCGCAAGTCGCAGCCGCTCTGTCAGGACACCGGCAGCATTCTTTTTTATGTGGACTGCCCGGTTGGCTTGAATCAGGTCGAGTTCGAGGCCGAGGCCCGGGATGCGGTCGTGGAGGCCACGAAGCGGGGCTATCTCCGCCAAAACTCGGTGGACTCGATCACCGGCAAAAATGATGGCACGAACCTTGGCCCCGGGTCGCCTAACATGCATTTTCATCAGCATGCCACCGATAAGATTCAGGTGCGCCTGATGCTCAAGGGAGGCGGCTGCGAAAATGTCGGTGCCCAGTTTTCTTTGCCGAACACCGCGCTCAAGGCGAACCGCGATCTCGACGGCTGCCGTAAGGTGATCCTCGAGGCGGTGCATCAAGCACAGGGCAAGGGTTGCGGCCCGGGCATCCTCGGCGTGTGCATCGGCGGCGACCGGGCATCGGGTTATGAGTTTTCGAAGCGCGAGTTTCTGCGCATGCTCGATGACCGCAATCCGAACCCGAAACTGGACGAACTCGAGCAGGATATTTTGAAAACAGCCAACGAGTTGGGAATCGGCCCGATGGGGTTTGGCGGGAAAACCACTTTACTCGGTGTGAAAATTGGCGCGGCTAACCGTGTGCCGGCATCGTATTTTGTCAGCATCAGCTACATGTGCTGGGCCTTCCGCCGACACGGCGCATCACTGGCACAGGACGGTACAATCAGGGACTGGCTGTACTAGAAAATTCTATCCATGACCCATCATTTGACTTCGCCCGTTTCCGAGGAGGCCATTCGTGAGCTAAAGGTTGGCGATCAGGTTTTGATTTCCGGTGTGGTGTTCACCGGGCGCGATGCCGTGCATAAGTATCTTCACGAGGGAGGGGAGTTGCCTTCGGGCGTCAACCTCGAGGGTGGCATCATTTATCACTGCGGCCCTGTTGTGTTGAAAGATGAAAACGACGAGTGGAAAGTGGTGGCTGCCGGCCCCACGACCTCCATTCGTGAGGAGCCGTATCAGGGCGACATCATGAAACAGTTCGGCGTGCGAGGGGTGATCGGCAAGGGAGGCATGGCTGACAAGACGCTGGCTGCGTGCAAGGACCACGGGGCTGTTTATTTGCATGCCATCGGGGGGGCGGCACAGGTGCTAGCCGAGTGCATTGTTCGCGTGCGCAATGTGTACATGCTCGAGGAGTTCGGCTCCCCGGAGGCAATTTGGGAGTTGGAGGTCAATGAATTCCCGGCCGTGGTGACGATGGATTCTCACGGCGAATCACTGCACAAGGACGTCCGCTCACAGAGCGAGGAGGCCTTGGCCGACCGGCGTTAAGTTGGGCGGTTACGGGTTGACTGCGCGATAAAACTCCGCTGCTCCAAGGTCTTCAGGTTTAACTGCAGCGGCGCCTCAACATTTTCCCACGGGCCGTTTACACTTGGAGAGGCCTGCAGCGTACCAACGGTGGTGTTGATAATCAGAATGCCATCTCCCGTCTCGATCGTCACCAACGGCGCCTCAGCCGGGCCGTCCTGTTTGACCGGTACGGTGAATTGCATTCCCTCCATCTCGTTGTTGCCGGCGTCCCGGATGCCACTCATCTTAACCTGAACTTCTCTGCTCAACTCGCCATAAACGGTGGCTCTCATCGAACTTCCATCCGCGAAGTACTCGATGGATTCAATTTCGCCGCCCTCCACCGCCACCGTTAGGGCGGAACCAACGGTAGGTGTTCGGTTCACCGGAGGCTTCCGCCTTGAGGCTTGCCGAGCTTTCCGCCGGGGCGGAAATATCGCTTGGCTGGGTGACGATCTTGGCCGGGTCGGCGTGGGAGACAGTTGCCAAGCCCAGGCCAAGGCCAAGGCAAAAGAACTTTGCCAAGCGCCGAGAGGAGACGGGAATAGTTTTCATAAGATGAATGGCTTGGAGGCGTAATTCTCAATGGAACCCAATTTTGACAAGAAGTAAAGTGCGCTTGGCCAGGCGGAGTTTTGTCGATAGTTTGAATCGAGTATGCACGGGAAAAAACTGATTTTCTTAATGGCGCTTGGCCTGTGTTGTTTTGCATCCGCCGGCTTGGCCAAGCCGAATGTTGTCCTCATTTACATTGATGACTACGGGTGGCGTGACGTGGGCTTCAACGGCACCAAATTTTACGAGACTCCGAACGCGGATCGCATCGCCCGCGAGGGAATGAACTTTCGAAGTGCCTACGCAAATGCCCCGAACTGTGCCCCCAGCCGGGCCTGCCTGATGAGCGGACTCTACTCTCCCCGGCACGGCGTCTACACTGTGGCCAATTCAGATCGCGGCAAGGCAGCACTGCGAAAAATCATCCCTACGAAAAATACGACAGTGCTCGCGGACGAATTCGTCACCCTCGCCGAGGCGCTCAAGGCCGGCGGGTACAAAACGGCGACGATGGGCAAATGGCATCTCGGCGATGACCCGACCACACAGGGATTCGACATCAACATTGCCGGGCGCGAATGGGGAAGCCCAAGCGGCGGTGGTTATCACAGCCCTTACAAGTACCCCAATCTAGTGAACCGAAAAAAAGGCGAATACCTCACCGACCGTCTGGGTACCGAGGCGGCCCAATTCATGGAGGCAAACAAGGAGCGTCTGTTTTTCCTCTACCTCACCCACTACGCTGTGCATACGCCGATTCAGGCCAAGCCAGAGCTGACTGCAAAGTACGAACAAAAAACACCGACCGACAAACAGACCAACGCAAAGTACGCTGCGATGATCGAGAGCATGGACGACAGCGTTGGCACGGTGCTCGACACGCTCGATCGACTCAAGCTGGCCGACAACACCATAGTGATATTTTATGCTGACAACGGTGGCCATGGCGGCGTGACCTCCAACGCTCCGTTGCGGGGTTCAAAGGGGATGCTGTACGAGGGGGGCATCCGAGTGCCAATGGCGGTTCGATGGCCGGGCGTGGTGAAGTCGGGCACCACCAGCGACGAGCCAGTCATCGGCATCGACCTTTACCCGACGCTGCTCGAAGCGACTCAAACCAAGCTTCCGCCCAGAGTGAAGCTCGACGGCACCAGCCTGCTGCCGCTTTTTAGTGATGCCGGCGCGAGTTTGTTTCGGCCGGCAATTTACTGGCATTTCCCTGCTTATCTTCAGGGCTACACCAAGCGGCACGGCCCATTCCGCACCACGCCGGCTGGTGCCATCCGGATGGGTGATTGGAAGCTGATCGAGTACCTTGAGGACGGGGCGCTCGAGCTTTACAACTTGGCCGACGACATCGGGGAAGAACAAAACCTGACCAAGCGGGAGGCCAAACGGACGGCCGAAATGCATTCAATAATGAAGGCGTGGCGTCGCGCCACAAACGCCCCGGTTCCGACGGAAATGAATCCGGAATTCGACCCGGCTGCGTACAAAGCGGCGTTTAATCGGCGATAAAACGGCCCGGCAACTCGACCGTTTGGTTCAGCGAAAACAGACCGAAACGTGACTCCATCGCTTGGCCAAGCGCGTTAGCTTCGCCTGCACTCGCGCAGATGGCAAATACCGTGGAGCCGCTCCCGCACATCAATGCCGCCTGAGCGCCGTTGTCCAGAGCGTGTTCCTTCAGCAGCTTGAGCAGAGGATATTTTTCGAACGCGGGTAGTTCGAGCGAGTTGTAAAACAGATCGGCTGAATCAATCAGGTCGCCCTTGGCCAAGCACTTGGCCAGTTCCTCCGCTTGGCCAAGCGGCCGGTTCCGGGCCTCGGGAAAATTGGCCAAGCTCTTGTAGGCCCACGGTGTTGAAATACCAAAATCGGGTCGCACAAGCAGCAGAGCCTTCCCATCCAGCGAAGCCAGCCCCCCAACCGGTTCGATGATTTCACCCCGGCCCTTGGCGATGGCCGGTTGTGACTGCAAAAAAAACGGGACGTCGCTGCCAAGTTCGGCTGCTAGTTCATGAAGATCCGCCTGGCCAAGCGCCTGGCCAAGGAGCGCGTTTAGCGCGAGCAATGTGCCGGTTGCATTGCCGCTGCCGCCGCCGAGGCCACCCTCGGCCGGGATATTTTTTTCGAGATGAATGCGAACGCCAGTTTCGCTTCCCACCTTAGCCAGAAATCGTTCGGCGGCTCGCCACACGAGGTTGCTGGAATCGGTGGGGATGCCGGGCTCGCTGCAGGTCAGTTCGATGCCGCTTTCGATCAACTCGATCTCGAGGCGATCAAAAATCGGCACCGGCAACATGAGCATTTCCAGCTCATGAAAACCATCCTCCCGCCTGCCGACGACGTTGAGCAGGAGGTTGATTTTGCAGTGCGTTGTCTGTGTCCGTTTCAAGTCACAAAAAAGGCGCCGGCCGTGAGGCGGGCGCCGTGAAATTGGATGGAGACCGGCTTAGTGGTCAAACACCTTGAACCGGCTGCCGGGCAGAAATGGGGCCACGTCGCCACCCCCAAATCCGATGGCGGAGTTCGGGTGAAAGATTCCATCGTCCCACAGGCCGGGCGTATAGCTGGCCGGGAAAAGCGCGTCATCCGGGAGCACCATGCCGCCCCAAGGGTAGTCCAGCGTGGCCACGGATGGGTCAGGATAAACGGTTGCGCCCTGCAACCACGGCTCGTAGTCCGGGGTGGGGATAGCGAAGGTAACAATCTCGGCGAAGCCGATCGCGGTCCGTGCCATGGTGCGGCTGAGTCCGCGAACCACGCCGGTGGTGTAGGCGTGCTGCGGGCCGTCCCAGAGGGCGGTCTGCTCGACAGAGCGGCTGAATTCACCCAAGCGGGTGAATTCGGTAAAGTTGCGGACGCCGCGGCCCAATTTGTTTTCCGGTCCGGCGCAGCCCACGGAAAGGACAGCAATCAAGGATGCGACGGCGGTTGTTTTTGCAATGTTTCGCATTGGTTCAGTCAAAAAAGCGACGGACAGAGTAGTAAAAAAATGGCCGGTGTAAAGTCTTTTGGCGTTATTTTTCCGGCTCTTCGGGTGGGTTTTCGGCGGCCTCGGCTTCTTCTTTCAAGCGCTGTTCCTCCCGCTTTTTGTCCCGCCGATACCAAATCCATGCAATGAGCACACTTAACTCGTAGAAGAGTTGCATCGGCAGCGCCATCAATACCTGGGTGATGATATCCGGCGGGGTGAGGACGGAGGCCAGCACGAGGTTGATGACTACCCAGTACATCCGGAACTTGGCCAGTTTCTTGTAGTCGAGCACGCCGATCTTGACCAAAAGCAGGATGACGACCGGCAGCTCGAAGGCGAGGCCCATGCCGATCATGAATTTACAGACGAACTTGATGTAGTCTTCCGCACGCCACATGTCAGCCCCGAAGTTCAGCCAGTTGGCGAAGAGCGCAGCGGTACTGAGCGCAATCTTCATCAGCAGGAAATAACAAAAGGCGGCGCCAAGGAAAAACAACCCTCCTCCGATGATGACGGACATAGTGAGATATTTTTTCTCCTTCTTACGTAGTGCTGGGAAAATGAATTGCCCGAGGAAATACAGGATGAATGGCAAGGCGACCATGATACCTCCATAAAACGCCATCTGCAGCGCCACGAGAAATCCGCTGAGTGGACTCATCGACTTAAGCTCGGGACCGGCTGTGCTGGCTTCGTCCGCAGCCGAGATCGCATTGGTGTCAGGCTGCAGCATCAGTTGAAGTTTGCCCTTCTCGACCACAGGCTGGAGACTGAATGGCTGAGGCTTAGTGACGTTCGTTAAGTTGAGTAACTGGTATGCTTCCGCGAGGAGGTTGGTCTCGACCGGAATCCTGAATACCTCGTCCTCGGTCATCCGGACGAGGATTTCACTTTTACTTTCCGCAAGGAGGTTTTCCTTGCGGTTTTCGGTGAGAAATTGTTTGGCCTCACCGAGGGGGCGGGAGAGGAAATCTACGATCAACGGGGCACCGGCCAGGCAGGCGACCATGGCTACGCCAAGTGCGGCAACGCACCGTATGAGCACCCAGCGCAAGTCTTCCATGTGCGCAAGAAAGGATTTGACTGGTCCACCGTATTCGGAGCCGTCATTATCAACATCCGGTTCCCATCCGTTGCCGTCATTTCCACCTCCGCTGCTTTGGTCACCGGAGCGCGGAACCGGTACGGGTGCATTTACCGCGTGGGCGGCTTGGTATTCGTCGCCCTGATATTCCCCGTGGTCGTAGTGATGATGATCGTCGTGATGCTCATCATGGTAATGGTCGTGTGCGTGATGATCCTCGTGTTCGTAGTCGTGGTGATAGGGATCGTCTTGATGCCAATCCTCCTCGTGGGAGGTTACGAGGTAGTCAGGGTCGTCGGTGTAATGGGAGGCGGATTCCCCGTCGTGCGGCGAGTCCTCGCCATCGATTGGCTTCGGTTCCTCCGCTTGGCCAAGCGATTGGCTTTCGGCATCGTCCGCGTCGGGGGCGGGCGGATGCTCCGGCTGGGTTGGTTCCTGGGATTGGTCAGGCGCCTCCACTTGGCCGTCGGGAGTGTTCTCCGGCGGCTCGGGAGCGCCCTCAGTCTCCTTGGGCATGGTCTAGAGCCAAGTCACTCAGGGAAGGACGACTCGAAATTCAGGCGTCCTTTTTGCTGTCGCCGCTCTCGTTTGTTTCCGAGGTTTGCTCGGTGATCTGTGGAGCGGGGGGCGGGGAGTAGGTGGGCTGGTCATCCATGGCCCGGTCGAGTTCGCCTTGTACGTCTCGTGAGGCTTTTTTGAATTCCTTGATCCCTTGGCCCATGCCCTTGGCCAGTTCAGGCAGTTTTTTGGCCCCGAACAGCACCAATACGACGGCAAGAATCAAAATGATTTCCCATGGGCCGAGCCCGCCGATTGCCAGTTGCAAATGAGTTGTCATATCTCGTCAAAAAGGCCGGAAAACCTAGCCTTATTTTTTTGAATGTAAAGAGCCAACTCCCGGTTAATGGGTTGGGTGGGGGTTAATCAATTGCCCGGTTTGGGCGTGAGCAGCACAAATTCGCCGCGTCGGTTAAGGCGATAGGCTGATTCTGTCAGGCTCGGATCGGCAGGCCGATCTTCGCCCAAAGTCATAGTGCGGATGCGGTCGGCACTTACGCCGCGCTCGACCAAAATATCACGGATGCTCAGGGCACGACGTTCGCCGAGTGCCCGGTTGTACTCCTCGGTGCCGCGCTCGTCGCAGTGTCCTTCAATGAGCACCTTGTTTTGTGGATTGCTGGAAAGGGCCTCGGCCACGGCGTTGACCTTGTCGGTGCCGCCCGGCTCGATCTCGGAGCGGTCGAACCCAAAGTAGACTGTCTGAGTCGCGAACGCCTCGCGATACATCAGCATGTTTTCGAAATCCTCCAGCCCGGTCAGGCCGACCTCGCCACCGTCTGTGGAGGTGACTCCGCCTTCCTCCCCGATCTTGCCACCCTGTCCGGTCTCCGATTCATTCCCGTTGCCGGTCGTCCCTCCGCCCTTAATGCTCGGGAGGAAGGTGTTGGGTTTGTCCGTTTTTTTGCAGCCCACGGAAAACGCCATGACCAGTGTGGCCAAGGCGAGAGAAATGTAATTTGTGGGCTTCATGGGTGGAGGTGCTTTTTGCTTAAGACTTGGGTTTCAGGAGAACAAATTCGCCGCGGCGATTAGCCTGATAGGCGTCCTCGGAAAAGCCGGGGTCGGCCGGGCGATCCTCGCCCAGGCTCATGGTGCGGATACGGTCGGCGCCAACGCCAAGTTCGACCAAGCGATCTCGGACGCTCAGTGCGCGACGTTCGCCGAGCGCGCGATTGTATTCCTCGGTGCCTCGTTCATCGCAGTGGCCCTCGATCAACACCTTGTTTTGTGGGCTTTGAGCAAGGGCGCTGGCCACCGCGCCGACTTTGCTATCGTCGTCCGGATGAATCTCGGAGCGGTCGAAGCCGAAGTAAACCGTTTCCGCTGCGAAGGCCTCACGATCCATCAGCATGTTTTCAAATTCATCCAGCCCGGCCAGCCCGATGTTGCCGTCGCCGTCCACGGTGACCACGTCACCGCCGCCACCGACCCGGCCGCCGGGAGTGGTGTCGAGCAGGCCGCCGTTGCCTGTCACGTTGGAGTTGCCACCGGGAATTTGGGTGATGTTTTTTGGGCCGTGCTTACACCCGACAGAGAGGGTCGCGACAAGGGCTGCGAGGGTCAAACCAGTGAATTTCACGAGGGTCATTTTAGTAAAGTTAAGTTCCGTCAATTACTCCATGCGGCCTGGGAGCAATTCCCCGGAAAGCTTCTTGGGAGAGTCTTGACGCGTTTGGTGGGCACGTCAAGTACCGATAAGATACGCTTGCCGCGGGAGCGGTTAGTAAAAATCAACGTGCGCGAGTTGAGCGCCCACGAGGGGTCCTCCCCGGTGGCGACGACCTGTGCGCTTCCGCCGCTCGACGGGACGATACAGATGTCAAACCGACCTCCGCGCTGGGTGGTGAAGGCGATCGCCTTGCCGTCCGGCGACCAGTCCGGCTCGGTGGCGTTGGAGACGTGAATGGTGGAGATTCGCGACATGGCCCCGCCGTTGGCCGGTATTTTATACAGGGCGGAACGGCCCCCGGCACGTGAGACGAAGCAGATGAACCGTCCGTCCGGCGACCAGCAAGGGGAGGACTCCGCCGCCTTGGTCGTGGTCAGCCGCCGAAAACCGGTCCCGTTGACGCTGGCCACCCAGATGTCCGGGCTGCCTGCCTTGCTGAGCACCATCGCCACGCGTTTTCCGTCCGGGGAAACGGCCGGGCTAATGTTTGAACCGGAAAAACGGGCCACAGTCCGGCGTTGCCCCGTCCGGATGTTATGGGAGTAAATGTCCGGGTTGTGCTTGAGATACGAGTAGTAAAACAGCGTGTCCCCGTTTGGTGCCCAGTCCGGTCCGGCTGAGATGGAGTTGTCGCTGGTCAAGCGCTGCGCGTTGAAGCCGTCAAAGTCCGCGACGTGAATCTCGGTATTGCGCCCGTGGAATTGCCGGAAGGCAATCTTGGTGAGGCCGATGCCGGGCGAGCCGGTGACTGCCTCGACGACGTTGTTCGCGAAGGTGTGGCCCTGCAACCGGAGGTTGCCCCCCTGATATCGTTTGTTGAGGATGAATCCGCGTTTCAGTTGGTCGTACACCGCGCCCGAGACGCTGCCGCCGGTGTTGCTTCCCTTGATGGTGAACTGCGCCTTGCTTCGTTCTACGAATTCGAACCCCTGCACGAAGAGGTCGAATTTCAGTAGTGAGAGAACATCGCCGGTGAAGCCCTCGATGTGAACCGGGATCGCCTTAACCTCGCCGGTGTTGAAGATGTCGACGTCGATGACGTTTTGCGCTTGGCCAAGCGCTTGGCCAAGCCCGAGCACGGCGGCCATGACGGCCAGAGAGAGACGAATGGATTTCCTCATTGAAAACTGCGTGAGTTAAAATTTAGGTTAAAGGTTTTCTTCGCGCCGCTCATCCCGGCCGGAAACGGGGCGATCCGCTTCACGCGGTCGAGCGCCTTTTGCACGGCGCGATCCCAGCTCGCCAAGCCGGACTCCCCGATGATGCGGGCGGAGATGACGTTGCCGTTTCGCGCAATGACCAGTTGCACCTTCACGACCGGGTCACCGGAGATGGTGCCTGGATGAATGGTGGCATCCACATACTTGCGGCGAATGAGCGATTCGTAATTGGCGGCAGCGTACCGGCCCTGCGGCACATTGACCGAGGTGCGACCGGAGAGTTTCGAGTCGAGGTTGTTGAGCGACTGTTTGAGTGCAGCCTGGCGCTTGGCTTCTGCCTGGCGGGCGCGCTCGGCAGAGGCCTGCTGGGCCTTGACTTTCTGCGTGTCCGGCTGGCGCATGGTCGAGTTCAGGTTGACCTTGATCTTCGGCTTGACCGGTTTTGGCTTGGGCTTGGGTTTTACCACCTCCACCGGTTTCGGCTTGGGTTTTACCGGCTTGGGCTTGGGAGGAGTGGGATCCGGGGGTGTTGGCTTGGGCTTTGGTGGAGTCGGCTTCGGCGGGGTGGGCTTGGGTGGGGTGGGAGTCGGCGGAGTCGGGGGTGCGACCGGAGCCGGGGGAGCCATGATCTGATCGACAATCTCCGACGGGATCAGGTCAATCACCTGTACTTTTTCCACGCGCTTGGCCAAAAGCACCGGCGCAAGAACCAATAGGGCCAGCGTCAGTGCATGAAATACAACTGACCCAACCACGCAACTGCGCTTCAGTCTGCCCATTTTTTTACTAACCTCCTTTTTATTCCGGCTCCGTTCTCAACGAGACCCTTGTAATCTCGTTTTGTTTGCAGCGGTTCAATACCGCCACCACGGAACCGTAGCTGCCCGCGTGATCAGCGCGGACGTACACCAAAAGATTCGGGTTGTTTCGATGATCGTCAACCAGTTTTTGTTCAATCTGTTCGAGCGACATCTTTTCGCCGTCGAGCATGTAGCCCCCAGCCTTGTCGACTTCTACCGTGCGGATGTCCTCTTTTTTGAGCGCCCGGTCCGGCTGACCGCCGTCCGGCAGATCCAGCGACAACCCCTGCTCCAGCAGCGGTGTCGTGATCATGAAAATGATCAGCAGCACAAACGCAAGGTCGATCAACGGCGTTACGTTGAGGTCACTGAGCGTGACGAGCGAGTTGCGTTGTGAAAAGCGGCGCATGACGAATTACAGTTTACCCGAGGCCATTTGAATTGCCTTGTACGCGACAAATGCCACCACGATGAGCAGAGCGAACTGCCCAATTGTGATCTTGCGAGACCGGCGAAACATCTTTCGCTTCAGTTTCCGGAACGGGCTTTTCTTGAGCCTGTGATTGCATTCTCCACAGCGTGAGAGCACGCGCTGCACCTTGGCCCCGCAACTCTTGCATTTGACGAAAAGCTGGGAGTTGCAGTACTCGCACTCCTTCAGGTCGCCCGGGTTCAAGTGGGCGCACTTGGGGCAAAGCAACCCCTTATCCCCTTGAATTGCGTTTTTTGAGTGCATACCGGCTATTCATCCTTGAGGAATTCGCTTTCCATTCGCGAGGCAAGTTCCTGTGCAAAGTTATCCAGCTCCACGGTGAACACCCGCAGGTTGTGCACCAGCCAGTTGTAGCCGACCATGGACGGGATGGCCACGAGCAGACCGGCGACGGTCGTTGCCAATGCCGCCGCCACGCCGGGCGCGACGGTGGTCAGGTTCGCGTTACCCTCCTGCGCAGCGGCACTGAATACGTCCATCACGCCCCAGACCGTGCCCAGCAGCCCGACGAACGGTGCTCCACTCACGGCGATGGCCAGCAGGATCAGCCCGCTCTCGAGCTTGAGTGACTCCTTGGCCACATCGCTCTCGAGGGTTCGCTTGACGTGTTCCATCGTCTTGAGCGTGGCATATTTTTTGGAGCCCAGTTCGCCCTCGTTGCCGCTGTTTTTCAGGCGGCCCAACAGATCCTTGCAGCCGTTGTCGTAAAGGTTGAACAGCGGGCAACCTTCGACGTGGATATTCCGGTCGTGGATCACCAGCACTCCGTCGTGTTGATGAAATTCGTCGACAAAGAGCCGGTTGAGCTTGCGTGCCTTGCGGGTCTGGAGCGCTTTTTGAAGCATAACCGACCATACAAAAATGGACAACAGGGCAAGCAGGATGATGATCGATTTTCCGGGCGCCCCTGCCTGATCCCACACGTAGGGTGTGGCGGACGCTGCGGCAGTTTCCGCTCCGGCCTGTAACAACATGATCATCTTCAAACGGGTTCGCTGGGCGAACCCACTCCTTGGGCAGAAATTTTTATCGCTTGGCCAAGCGCGGGTCAAAGGCAAACAAGCCCTTTTTCGCGAATTGTCTGCCTCCGGCCTTGGCCAAGTGCATGCGTCGGTGATTTAATCGCCGGATGCAAAAGGACGAAATCGCGGATATCCTCAAGGAGATCGGGGTGTTCCTCGAGTTGAAGGGGGAAAACCCGTTCAAGACTCGTGCCTACCAAAATGGCGCCCGCACGCTGGAGGGCCTGACCGAGCCTCTGGAGGTGCTGATCGAGGAGGAGCGCCTGGGCAAGGTGAAGGGCATCGGCAACGCGTTGGCCGACAAAATCACCGAGCTGTCCACCACCGGCAAGCTGGCGTATTACGATGACTTGAAGGCATCCATCCCGGAGGGGTTGATCGCGATGCTCAATATCCCCGGCCTTGGCCCGAAGAAGGTCAAGGCCGTGCACGAAAAACTGGGCATCGATTCGGTCGAGGCGCTAGAGGAGGCCTGCAAGGAAAACCGCCTTGCGGAGCTGCCCGGTTTTGGAAAAAAGACCGAGACGAAGATTCTCGAGGGCATTGAGTTTCGCCGCAACTACGCCTCCCACCATCACATCAGTGCTGCTCTGACGCTGGCTGATCCCATTTTGGATCAACTCCGCGCACACCCCGATGTCATCCGCTGTAGCACCGCCGGCAGCCTACGGCGGCACAAGGAAATCATCCGTGACATCGACTTTCTCGTCTCTTCGAAAAACCCTGAATCGATCATCGAGTTTTTCACCACTCAACCCGGGATCATTTCCATTTCCGCCAAGGGCGACACAAAGGCGAGCGTGATCCTCGAGGGCGGCATTCAGGGAGACCTGCGCGTGGTGAGCGATGCCGAGTATCCGTTTGCGCAGGCGTACTTCACCGGCAGCAAGGAGCATAACATCGTCATGCGCCAGCGGGCGATCGCCCGCGGCCTGCGGCTTAACGAATACGGCCTGTTCAAAAGCAAGGAGGAAACGCGCGATCCCAAGCTGCGCGTCGCCTGCAACACGGAGGAGGATATTTTTGCTGCTCTCGATCTGGCATACATCCCGCCCGAGTTGCGTGAGGACAAGGGCGAATTTGAGGCGGGTGAGGCCAATTCAATCCCGAGACTCATAGAGTGGACCAACCTTAAAGGCTCGCTGCATAATCACTCAAACTGGAGTGACGGCGCGGAGTCGCTCGAGGAGATAGCCGAGTACATGAGCGAGCTGGGTTGCGAGTACTGGGCGATCACCGACCACTCTCGCTCCTCATTTCAGGCTAATGGCCTCGACGAGGCGCGCCTGAGAAAACAGATCGACGAGGTTGCTGCGGTGAATCGCAAATTGGAGGACGAGGGGAATGACTTTCGACTACTCTCCGGCACCGAGGTGGACATCCTCAAGGAACGACTCGATTTTGATGACGAATTGCTTGGCAAACTCGACGTGGTCGTCGCCAGCCTGCACGTCGCCGGCAGCAACGAGGCCGACAACACCAAGCGGCTGATCGCTGCTGCTGAGAATCCCCAGGTGCACATGATAGGCCATCTGACCGGCCGGCTGCTTCTCCGCCGGGCTGCCTACCCGATCAATCAGGACGCCGTCATCGATGCCTGCGCCGAGAGTGGCACCTGGCTTGAGCTGAACGCCAATCCATACCGCTTCGATCTTGACTGGCGGCTGTGGCAGCAGGCCAAGGCCAAGGGCATCAAGTGCGTTATCAACAGCGACGCACATCGCAATGAGCATGCCGGTTTTCTGCGTCTAGGCAACGGCATCGCGCGCAAGGGCTGGCTCACCGCCAAGGACGTCATCAACACACTCCCCTTGGCTAAGCTCCGCAAGGAACTCTCCAAAAAACGCAGTAAAAAATAGCGCTTGGCCCAAGCGCGTTAATTAAATAAATCCTTGGCGTCACGCATTCGTGACTCAATGTGTTTCACGACCGGCATGGTGCGAGCGATGGAGGCTTTCTGGGTTTGGCCACGGAAGCGGCGCATCTTGACTTTGACGGCGGCAACCGGTTCTCCGTTTCGGTCGCGAACAGGGGCGGTTACTGTCACGGTTTTTTTCTCCTTGGCGTATCCAAACTGGGTGGTTTCGAGGACTCCTTCCGTCACTTTACTGGCCGTTTGACCAAGCTTGGCTGAATCCATGCTGCCAACGATTTTGAGTGGGGCATCCGGATTGGCTCGGGCGAAAATCTGCACGTCCTCAATGCGTTCCCACTGGGTTTTGATGGACTCGATCAACTGCTGGGCGAGGATGATTTTCCTTTTATGTATGACTTTCGGGTGAGCGAAACTGGCCGTTGTGTCGAGGAATGTGATGAAACCCACTTTGCCCGCCTGGCGTCCCCGGTCGGAAAACGTGTTGATCGGTATGCCGTTATGATAGCATTCAAAGCGGTCCGCTTTACAAACCACTCGCAGCGTGTGCCACTCGTTTTTGGGTATGGTCAGATCACCGATGGTATTCCAACTGCTTGTTTGCTTTTCATCAACAACTTTGGTCAGGGTCAACTTGTTGTCGATTGTGTCGATCGTCAGTGCGAAAAAGTTTTTGGCATCCTTTGCCCTAAACACGATGCCGGCCATCTGCTTAAACGCACCGGAGTCGATCCTCAGTCGGGTTGAAAAAGTGAAGTCTCCGTATTCTTCCCCTTCATAAAGGCAGATTGCTGCCCCTTTCCGGAAGGAACTGCTGGAGGATTGTGAGAGCGCCTGACTTTTGGCCAGATTGTTATTACCGGAGTTTTCCTTGGCAAGGGATGACGGAGTCCGCGTCTCGGTGACCTGCCACTTGGCTGGACTGGAGAGATCGTCCTTACCCAGGAATGTCGCCGAAAACTTGTCCGGGCGTTTGCCAACCTTGGTTTGGCTGAAGTCGAATTTGAGTTCCTCCGCAGCCGGGCCAAGCGGCCAAGCGGCTGTGATCAGGAATGCGAGAGCCAATCGGATCATGACGCACGAAGGCTACCAAAAGAAAATCGGGCCGCTAGTGCGACCCGTTGTAAAATCCGCCTGGCCAAGCGCTTTGGCTATTCCTTCCAGATCATGTCTGCGACGGTATGGCCGGCCGGAATGAACGGCAGCACGTGTTCGGTGTACGGCACGACGACGTCAAGCACGTAGGCCTCATCCGACTCGAGCATCCGCTGCAGGGCCGCCTTGAGATCGCGCTTGTAAATCACGCGCTCGACCGGCAGGCCGAAGCCCTTGATCATCTCGACGTAGTCTGGATAGATCTGCTTCATGTCGTCCGGGTTGCCGAGGTAGGTGTGGCCGCGGTTGCTGTCGTAAAAACGATCCTCCCATTGCACTACCATGCCGAGGTGCTGGTTGTTGAGGATGATCGCCTTGGCGGCGATTTTCTCGATCTTGGCCGTGGCCAGCTCCTGAACGTTCATCAGGAATGATCCATCGCCGTCGATGTCGATGACCTCCTTGTCCGGCCGGGCGACCTTGGCGCCAATCGCGGCCGGATAGCCAAAACCCATCGCACCGAGGCCGGCGCTGGTGAGCACTTGCCGGGGGTTGTCTGATAGAAAATATTGGCAGCCCCACATCTGGTGTTGGCCAACGCCGGTGGTCAAAATCGCGTCGCCCCCGGTCAGCTTGTACAGTTCCTCAATCACCATCTGAGGCAGGATGACCTCGCTCTCGGAGCCGGCGAGATGATCCTTCATGTGCTGCGATTGCATCACCTCTTCGGTCACGCGGTAGCCGAATGGCGCCTTCTCCTTCCACGCGGCGACCTGCTTTTTCCAGTTGGCAAAATCGTTTTGCAACGGCCTCTCAGTGATCATTTCCGCGAGGCGTTCCAAGGCGTATTTCACGTCGCTGACCACCGGCAGGGCGACCTTTCGGTTTTTATTGATCTCGGAAGAGTCGATGTCGATGTGGACGATCGTTCCGTTTTCGCAGAATTTCTCGACCTTGCCGGTCACGCGGTCGTCGAATCGCACGCCGCACGCCAGCAGCAGGTCGGCTCCATCGGCGATCTTGACCGGGTTGCCTTCCGCGTCCTTTTCGAATTCACCGCTCACAGCCCAGTTGGAGTAGGCCGAGCCATGCATCCCGAGCCAACGGAGCGACAGTTCGTGCGTCTCGGGGAATGCGCCCAGCCCCATGACGGTCGAGGTCACCGGGATGCCAGTGGCGTCTACCAGTTTGCGCAGCGCCTCGCTGGCATCTGCACTGATGATGCCGCCGCCGACGTAGAGCACCGGTCGCTCGCTCTTTTCGATCAGCCCAACGATCTCATTCAGCTCAAGGTCGCTCGCTTTTTTGCTCTCGGGATCAAATCCCTTGATGTCGACCTCGTCCGGGAAGAAAACCTGTGCGCGTGTCTGCTGGATGTTCTTCGGCACATCAACGACCACCGGGCCGGGCCGGCCGCTGGTGGCGATCTTGAATGCCTGCTTCACCACGGTCGGGATCTCATTGATGTCGGTGACGAGAAAACTGTGTTTCACCACCGGTAGGGTCATCCCGTAAAAATCAGTCTCCTGAAATCCGCCCTTGCCGATCATCGCCTGCGGGACCTGTCCGGTGATGGACACCAGCGGGATGGAGTCCATGTACGCGTCGGCGATGCCGGTGACGAGGTTCGTGGCGCCGGGGCCACTGGTGGCCATGCAGACGCCTGCCTTGCCGGTGGCACGGGCGTAGCCCTCAGCGGCAAAGACGCCGCCCTGTTCGTGCCGGGGCAGGATGGTGCGAATCTGCTCGGAGCGGGTCAGCGCCTGGTGGAATTCCATGCTGGCACCTCCCGGGTAGGCGAAGATCGTGTCCACGCCTTCGCGCTCAAGTGCCCGGACGAGGATCTCGCAGCCCAGCAGGCTGGGGCCCAGTTCGCCCTTGGTTTCCGTTTGCGGATTCGTTTTTGTTTCAGTTGTTTCGCTCATTTTCTGTGCGTTGAGTTGCAAAAAAAAACCCACGACCGAGTTGGTCGTGGGCTTTTTGGAAATTCGGTGTTATTCGCAACAAGCCCCCGACCGGTCGGGTAGTACCACGACCAGTTCTACAAGTACTGCTGTTACGACGTTTACTGCCATAAACGGGCGGATTCGTAGCGTGCAGGCCCCGGGGCGTCAAGCGATAAATTCGCCCTTCCACTTGGCCAAGCGCTTGGCCTTGGGGTTATTCCTCAGCCTCTGCCGTGGCTTCGGGTTCGACGGCTTCCTCTGCAGGTTCCTCAATCGACTCCGGTTTGCCATCGGTGATCTCGGAGTAGATGCGTGCGGCCAGCTCCTTGTCTTCCTCCAGCGCACGGCGGGAGGCTTCCTTGCCCTGACCGATCATTTCGCCGTCGTACTGTAGCCAGGCGCCCTTCTTTTGGATCACGCCACGCGCGAGGCCGACGGCGATGAGGTCGCCCTCCCAGTTGATGCCCTGCCCGTACATGATGTCGAACTCCGCCTCGGTGAACGGCGGGGACACCTTGTTTTTGACGACCTTGGCGCGGACATGGTTGCCGACGACGTTGCCGGTGTTGTCCTTGAGTTGTTCGCGGCGACGGATGTCGATGCGCACGCTGGAATAAAATTTCAGCGCCTTGCCACCCGGGGTGGTCTCGGGGCTGCCAAACATCACGCCGACCTTTTCGCGCATCTGATTGGTGAACAGGCACATGGTCTTGGATTTGCCGAGGATGGCTGTGAGCTTGCGCAGCGCCTGGCTCATCAAACGCGCTTGCATGCCCATGGTGGCCATGCCCATGTCGCCCTCAAGCTCTGCCTTGGGCACGAGCGCTGCGACGGAGTCAACGACGATCACGTCGAGCGCACCGGAGCGCGCCAGCGTTTCACAAATCGTCAACGCCTCCTCGCCGCTGTCCGGCTGGGAGATCAGCAGCTCGTCTAGGTTCACGCCCAGCTTGGCCGCGTAGGAGGGGTCGAGTGCGTGCTCCGCATCGATGAACGCCGCCGTGCCGCCGTTCTTCTGCGCGTTGGCCACGATGTGCAGCATGATGGTGGTTTTGCCGGAGGATTCCGGGCCGTAAATCTCGATGACCCGGCCGCGTGGCACGCCTCCCACCCCAAGCGCCATGTCGAGTCCGAGTGACCCGGTGGAGATTGCCTCAATCTTGAGGTTCGCTCCCTCGTCGCCCAACCGCATGATGGAGCCTTCGCCAAAGCTCTTGGTGATGGAGGCGATTGCGGCCTCGAGATCTGCGGTGCGTTTGTCGAGTCCGCCCGACGCGGTTTTTTGGGTTGCCTTTGCTGCCATGATTTATCGTTTTCTGATGCCCGTCTTGACTACTGGATGTCTGCACAAAAGTCAATCCTTCCCGCCCGCGCTTCGCTCCGGTAAACCTTGGCCAAGCGATATGGGGCAGTTTGATTTTGATGTGGCCGTGATCGGGGGAGGCAGTGCCGGGTACGCCACGGCACGAACCGTGACAGCGGCGGGCAAACGCACGGCGGTCATCGAGGGAGGCCAAGCGCTTGGAGGGCTATGCATCTTGCGCGGGTGCATGCCGACCAAGGCGCTGCTGCACGCGGCGGACGTCCGGTTTCAGGCCAAGCGCTCCGGCATATGGGGGCTTGAGCCGGGCGAGATCGGGTTCGACTTTGGCAAAGTCATGAAGCGGCGTGCCGACATGGTCGAGGAGTTTGCGAGCTACCGGCGCGGCCAGTTGCAGGACGGGCGGTTTGCGCTGATCCGCGGCTTTGCCAAGTTCCGCGTCCCGCACACGCTAGAGGGCGACA
>Ga0115011_10000880_pt1 | contig 22684 bp, 19 predicted proteins | sample TroAtlMetagenome_2_FD_88705 | JGI IMG/M metagenome (GOLD analysis project Ga0115011, IMG submission 88705) | Marine eukaryotic phytoplankton communities from Atlantic Ocean - Tropical Atlantic ANT8 Metagenome | ecosystem: Environmental > Aquatic > Marine > Oceanic | place: Tropical Atlantic...
AAATGAAGAGCTTTCCAATCAAGATTCTTTTAATTTAGGAGCCAATGAATCAATAAATATAACAACAAAAATATTCATTCCTGAAATTGAAAATGGATTGCCTCTTTCTGGAATTGAATATCCTTTCAAAATTAAAGTTTCAAATTTATCTGGTGCAATGAAATTCTGGGAGTATGCAATTTCAATTTTACCAAAATATTCTCTCTCAATCGATGAAATATCTGAAAAACCATATATTGAACCTTCTGGGACGATAATTCATGAAATTAAAATTAGAAATTCTGGAAATATAGAAACACAATTCAATTCTCAAATATTACCAATAGATCTTGATGGAAATATAATAATCACTAACGAAACAAACCGATTTGCGATAAATGGGTGGAATGCCACCCTCTCAGGATGGGTAGAAGCATTATCTCTAGGTCCAAATGAAAGTAATATTTTCAAAATTACACTAAATTCACCATATTCATCTAATAGTAATTTACCATTATTATTGCGTATTAATTCAAACATGGGAGGTATTTCAGAAGATATTTACTTGAATACATCCATACTTACAACAAAAAGCTCAGAGATAATACTTACAAATATTAATTGTGAAAATATAATCTTGAGTGAATCCTGTAAATTAAATTTAAAAATAACAAATACTGGAAATTATAAAGAAAAAATTCAAGAAACTAATTGTATTTCAAATTCAAATATTATCTCTTTCAATAGCACAAATCCTTCAAATGAAATTCAACTAACTGAATATAAGCAAACTAATGAGTTTTTAAATCCAAATGAATTCCGAAATATAGAATTTGAACTTAAATTAAATTACTTGAAATCTGAAGTGACTGCTGGAGATTTAATTCCCATCATATGCAATTACAAGTGGGAAAATTCAACAATAATTGATTCAATTGAACTAAACATAACGATTGGCGAATATTTTGAAATCGAATATAATTTAAGCTCAAATTCATGGATAGATGAAGAAAAGTTATTCATCTCAACAAATTTACAAAACAAAGGAAATGTTCCAGAAAGTTTTGCAGTGAGCATAAGTGTTAGTCATGAAGGAAATCATGGGCTATTAATTCCAGAAAATGCAATATATGATCTGAATTCTACAAGAATAAGAGGCTTTGACCTATTAGAATTAAAACCACATGAAAATTTAAACATAACTGGATGGATGGATATTCCACCATCAAACATTGAAAATGAAACCGTGTGGATTTCTGTAACAGTATACACATATTCTAATTCCTTTGAAAATACATGGAAAGAATATTTGACAACTATTGGAACTGGATTTGAAAATAATCAAATTGAAGAGAGCAGTAGCAAATCTAATTTTAATAGCCTTAAAAATTTGTTTAATGCGTATGGATACTCCTTATTAGCCGTAATTATTTCATCAATCATGATTTATAATGCGCTAAAAATCAGAGCACAAAGAAAAGACATAGTCCCAAATAATCCAAGTACCAAAAATAAGGATTGGATGTCCACCTTCCATGATAAAAAAAATCAAGAGATAATTCCAAATTCACCAACAATGAACAAAAATGAGTTTAAACAAATATTTTCTGAGAAATCAGGACATAAAAATATTGAAAATACACCTATGCCTGGAAAAGAAGTCCTAAAAAATGCAAATGAAAAAATCAACAAAATTAATCAAAAGCAAGAAAGTAAATTGATTGACGATTTATTAGATGACATCAATATAGATGATGAATATGATTACTAGGTGAAAAAATGTACCACATAGGCGTTGATGAAGCAGGGAGAGGTCCAATGATTGGACCATTAGTTGTTGCAGCAATGGCAATTCCTAAAAAGGACCTGAAATTACTTGAGGAGAATAACATTACAGATTCAAAGAAATTGAGTCCAAAGAAAAGAGACATAGCTTTTAAGCAAATTGAAAAATTCATTGAAAAAAGAGGATGGGTCAAACATATTACGATTTGTAACCCTATAAATATTGATTTTGCCATGGAATCTAGTAATCTAAATATTCTTGAAACAGAATTATTTGCTAATTCGATAAATAACCTAGAAATTGATTTTTCAGGCAAAGGAAAATTGATTCTTGATGCTTGTGATGTAAATCAAGAACGGTTTGGAGAAAGAGTAACTAACCTTGTAAATAAATGGCCTTGGAACTCTTGGGATTTAATCAGCATTCATGGAGCAGATCACATTCATAGATCCGTTGGTGCCGCGAGCATTATTGCCAAAGTAACTCGAGATAACATTATCAAAGAAATAGGGAAAAATTTAGGTATAAATATAGGTTCAGGATATCCCTCTGATCCAACTAGTAAAAAAGCACTCTATGAGTTATGCAAGGGAGATGTGCCCAATGATTGCCTTAGATGGAACTGGGCAAGTATTCGTAATCATTGGGAAAAAGAAAAAGGCACAAAAGTTCCAAAAAGAGATTTTAATAATATAGACAGAGGAATTACAAGTCAGTATCGTTTAAGCGATTATTGAATTATTTTAAGCATCCATTTCAATAATAAGAGCCATGTGGAATGTACAATGCCTTGGGTGCCTGACTCGAAATTGATGGAAAATATTTTTCATCTTGCTATTCAAAACTCATTACAATACGAAGGAAAAGGGCAATTATCATCTGTAATGGGGAAAGTGATGGGTACATTTCCTGAAGCAAGAAAACATGCAAAAGAACTAACTGCAATCATTAAAGATACTGTTGAAGAAGCAAACAATTTAGCAGAAGAAAAGGGAATTGCACATTTGAAAAGCATACTAGAGGAAAATGCACCAGAACTTCTTGAAAAAAGGGTTAAAGAAAAGAGAACTGGACTTCCTGATTTGAAAAATGTAGAGAACGGAAAAGTAGTACTCAGATTTGCTCCGAACCCAAATGGTCCTCTTTCATTCGGTCATTCACGCGGCGTTGTAATCAATAGCGAATATGCAAAAAGATATGATGGGAAATGGATTTTGAGATTTGACGATACTGACACAGTAAGAAAGCCACCATTGCCAGAGGCGTACCAATTAATTCAAGACGAAGTTCAATGGCTTACAGGGAAGCCCGCAGACAAAGTTGTTATTGCATCAAATCGTATTGAAACATATTATGAATTTGCATCTAAATTAATCAAAAAGGGGGGAGCATATGTATGCACACTTAGTGCAGATGCTTTCAGAGAATTTCGTCAAAATAAAACTAATTCACCCGACAGGACAAGATCACCTGAAGAAAATTTAAAGCTGTGGGAAAAAATGCTCAATGGTGATTTTTCACCAGGAGAAGCAGTAGTGCGTATAAAAACTGATATGACATTACCAAATCCTGCATTAAGAGATTGGCCTGCTTTAAGAATTCAAGATACTGAAAACAACCCTCATCCTAGAAATGAAATAAAATCAAAATACAAAGTATGGCCATTATTAGATTTCCAAAGTGCTATTGAAGATCATTTACAAGGAGTCACCCATATAATAAGAGGTAAAGATTTAATGGATTCAACAAGAAAACAAACTCTATTATACAATCATTTTGAATGGACTTATCCTGAAACGGTATATTGGGGAAGAGTAAAAATTCATGAATTTGGGGGTTTTTCTACTTCAGGGATGAGAAATGATATCGAAGAGGGAAAATACATGGGATGGGATGATTCTAGACTTCCTACCCTTGCAAGCATGCGCAGAAGAGGTTTTTCTGCGGAAGGATTACGAAATTTCTGGATTGAATTAGCATTAACTCAAAAAGATATTTCTGCATCAATGGCAACAATATATTCACATAACGTAAAAGTAATTGATGAATCAACACCACGATTATTTTTTGTAAGAGAACCAATAGAAATCAAATTAGAAAATGGAAATGAAGAAATTCCACATGTTTTTGAGACGCAAGTACATCCTGAAAACATTAAACTAGGATTAAGAAAATGGGAGATTTCAAAAGAAAATACTACGATTTATCTTGAAAAGAAGGATTTAGAATTAGCAAAGAACAATAATTATAAAATTCGCCTTAAAGATTTTGCAGACATCGAAATAAATGGAAATAAAGCAAAAATAAACAGTATCACTCCTAGCGAGAAATTACCAATTATTCATTGGTTAGATTCTAATAATTGCACAAAAGCAACATTAGAAACTACTATTGAAGACGAATTAGAATTAATTCATGGAATGCTAGAAAAATCTAACCATGAAAAAGTACAAAGTATAGTACAACTAGAAAGAATAGGCTACGCTAAACTAGAAAATAAAAATGAATTAATCTTTCTCCACGATTAGTTAGAAAGTGCTTCTCTGTAATCATTTGGACTGAAATATCCTGCGAAACCACCATCACCATCTACTGCAACAACTGCATGAGGTTTTCTGGCATTCATTTCAGCAACAATTTCTGAAACTTCAGTATCAAGACCTACAGCCATAATATCAGTATTCATATGAGATGCACAAGTTTCCTTATGGCAATCTAAACCTTCTGAAACTGCTCTTAATATCTGAGCGTCTGCAAGTACGCCTTTTGGTGTTTTATCTTTCCCTAAAACAATTAAAACACCTCTAGGAAGTGATAATAATTTCTTAGTTGCCTCTACCAAAGATGTGTCTGGTAAGATTGTGTCGTGTTCATCAGTAAGAACTAATTCTGATACCTTCATGTAAATCCCCTATGGTACACCTCAGCAAGAATGGCATTATGAACCTTGTCAAAGTAAAGAGCAATAATTCGTAAGGTTGAAACGGTGTAGCACCTACCGCACACCATGGCAATAGAACGATTGTTAAGCGGATCTATTCAAGAACGTATAGAAGAATTGCTTAGACCAGAAGATTTAATCATGGAAGCAGCGAGAGATTTAGTAAAGGATGAAATCAAAGGATATATTAAACAAAAAATTGATGAAAGCCCAGAATTAAAAGGTGAATTAAAAGACACTATTGAAAACTATTTTGAAGCAAAAGCACGTTCAGCTTTTGCAGAAGTTAAAGCTAGTCGTTCAGCGTTAAAATTAGGCATGAATTTACTTCCTGAAGAAATGCAACATGAATTCGCAGAATTGGTGATGAATATGTTTGAGAAAGAATTAGGCGAATTACTAGAAAGAGCATTATAACTTAGGACTTAGTAATCTTTAATGGGTTTATTTCATATTCTCTTTACACACCCCGAATCATAAAGAGGTAAGAATATTGAAACGAATTTCAGCAATATTATTCATTTTAATGTGCTCTTCGATAGTTGCCCCATTTTCTAATGTAGGAGTTGTTTCAAGTGAAGTAATATGCTGTGAATCAATACAATATGATTTAATTTTTAGTGGAAGTTCATCAAATGGATTACTATCGCCCTTTGAATCAAGTTTAGGAACCGAACAAAACTCAGAGGTTGGTTCTTCGATTACACAATCAACAGAAGTTGGACGATGGTCTGGACAAACTAATTTTGGAGGTTCATACCCAAGTCATACTGCAACATTTATTCTACCATATCGTATAAATGATGGTGCAGGAGTTACAATAAATGCAACTGTAGAGCTAAGATTAGGAAGTGAATCAAATACAGGTTCAACTGCACTACCTCAAACATTTCTTCCTGGTGAAGAAGGTGTTTTAGAACTTGATATTGATGTATCTGGAGGAACATTACTAGCTGAAGAGTCAATAGTTGTTATTTTCTCCGTACAAGAATTATTACTTCCAACTGGTCAAAATCCATCAATTAAATTCTTGTGGGGTACAATAGAACACAGAGGTTCAATCAGCATAGACACTCCACTATTTGAAATAGATGTAGATGAACCAATAATAGAAGGTCGTTCTGCTCACATACCTGTCAAATTTAATTCTGGATATGGAGCACAACTTATTGCTGAATCAAATTTTGAATTCTACGCAAATGGGAATTTAATTGAACAATCTCCAGTTTCTACTCAGGGAAATCTTCTAACTTGGACTTGGGCTACAGACATAAGTATTGAAGATGGAAAATATCCATTCAGCATTAAAATTAATTTTCAAAATGGAACTACAGTCAATGCAGAAATTGAATATGACATAGAATTCGGAGAAAGTGAAGGTAATAGTTACTTTTACCCTCTAACTGAACCAATAAGAACTGGTGGTACAGATTTAGATGTAAATGTCGAAGTAGATCTATCTACGGATATAGAAAAAACAATTACGCTTCAATTAGAAGAAAATGTTGCTTTTTGGATAAGATGGGGATTAGACAATATGGGGAACCCAAGCTTGAATTCAACATCATGGCTTAGAAATCTTGATCCTGCAAATTCTGATTATTATCAAAATAGAGTAATAGATAATGCAGAAGTTAGTAGTTTTGAAACACAAATAAGGCAAACGGAACTAAACAATTTCCTAAGTCAAGGTCTTGGCATTGATTCAAGACGATTACTAGGCTTAGAAAGAGCTGATTTTGATTACGTCGGTGTTGAAGTAGTCCTTAATGGAGACGATACTGTAAGCAATACTCCTGTAACTTTAACTTTCAAAACAAGGCAAACAAATACTGGCGGTCAAGAACATCTTATGCTGGATAATTTCATCAAACCTTATTTTGACGAAAGTGATCGTATATGGAGTTCAATTAATTATAATTTCGTATTAAATACAGATGCCATTAATAGCGTCTTTGTCATGGATTTTACTGATGTTGAAGTAACTCAAACAAGATTAATATTTACGCAGAAAATTACAGCAACTACAACATTTAGTCAATCCGATTCCCCATTATTATGGGTACAACAAGGAGGAACTCCGATTGAATCTCCATTGGCGATCTTTTTAATCGGTTCAGGAATTGTAATTGCTGGTTTAATAATCTCATTGGTTATTTCAAGAGAAAAAAATAAGATTATTCTAATTAGTGAAATTATCATCTTCAATGCAGTTGGATTCTTAATATATTTCTTATCCCTAGAATTTATAATTGTATTAATTAGTGCTGTTTCTAGTTCTGGTTTATGGATCTTAACTGCAATGATGTCGGGATCAAAAGAGAGTGGAGTATATTCGGATTCAAGTACTGATTCTTTGAATTCAGATTACCCATCATTTGACTGTCCTAATTGTTCAACAGCAATTAGCATTACATCAAATGAAAGGCCATTAAGAATCACCTGCTCTGGATGCGATAAAGTTTTGAAAATTGTAGATTAAGAAATAATTCCAGTTCTTATAACAGTATCAATCAATCTACTTGCTGAAACTAACTTCTGAGAACTACTCCTTAATTCTCTTTGTGCTTTACTACATTGACTGGCTAAATCTAAATTCCAATTTTCAGTAATAATTCTATGCCAAATTAGTTCTTCTAACCTTGCAACCCCTATCGAACTTTTTAGTAAGGGTTTTACAATATCCGACAACATTACTGATTGCTCTTCTAAATCTATTTCATTCCACCTATTTTTTAAATTATTTAATTTGTTAGAGTCAATTCCAGGTAATTCAATTAAATCTAGTTCGGAAACTTCCGCAATTGTAACTACTGATATTTCACCCTTTTTCCTAAGAGAATCTCTAAGAGATGTGAATACAGGATCATAAGTAAAATCAAGGTTTTCTCTTAGCCAATTACCTGCTAAAATCAAAGGTAATAATCTGTTAACTCTACCTCCTCCAATCATTAAAGATAAACACGCAGAAAACCCGACAACATCTAATCTACCAACTCTATTTGTTTTATTTTGACCTAGTTGAAGATTAATTTCTTTCGATTCAATTACTTTAATAATTTCGCCATCACGTGAGTTTCCATTAAATAAAATATGTAAATTATCCTCAAAGAGGATTTCTGAATTGGAATCTTCAACTAATTTTCGATTATATAATATCCCGTGATCCAAAAACGAGGCCTCTAAAAAAGACAGTGAAAGTAACTGATTTAATTTTGGTTCGGCTACTAATGTAACTCTTTTTGCGTTCATAATCGATTCAAAAAACATATCTAATTCTGATTTAATCTCTGAAGCAAAAGGAAATAAATCAAATGGTTCCATAATCCTATTGGGGTGAATTAGGTTCTTGAATATTAACTTATCAAGCAACCATTAAACGCACTTGCTTCCGGTCATATTTCCAATCTTCTGGCAATTTTCCTTTTGATTTGTAATACTTTACTAATCTACGAATTTTGGCTTCTGTCAATTCAAGTTGGCGTGAATTATGTAAATCTTTACGATTAAGTTCTAAATGATTAACTAATGACAATACTTTATGAAGTAAATTCATTAAATCTTCTGGAGTTTCTGCAGCCTTACCTTTTTCGGAAAGTATCTGATTAATCCTCATCCCACATGCCCTTCTTACATCAGGAACAGCATGCTGATCTCTTAATATTGTACCAATAACTGCGGTGCTATGTCCTTTTTCAGACAATTCTAAAACTAATGATTTGATTTTCTTTCCATCTGTTAATGCCCATTTCGGAAGATCATCTGAATGTGGTTTTGTTGACCCACTTCTACCTTTTCTACCGTTGTGTATACGTGCCATACAAATCCCTTAGCGACTCGGCGAGAAACTTCCCCTTTATGAACGGTTGCCTTAAATTGCCTTGATTGTTTTTCTAAAGTCTATGTCTTACCTTAGCTAACCTTCCACACCCATTATTCCATTCCCAAGCTGGTGCTTGAGCAATTCCTGAGCCAATTAAGACATTGTCTTCAGAAAATAATAATACTACATCCCCAACTCTAATCGAATTATCAAAAGAGATAACCATTGGAGCAAATACATCACCATTCCAATCCCCATTTAATTTTATAATTGCTCTAGGCAAGATGTTTTTTTCAGCAAGTACTGGCAAGGCAGCCTTAGAAAAAGAAAAACTTGAATTCAAATGATTCCATCTTGCAAATGGTTTACCTGTTTTTTCAATTTTCCAGTGAGGGGGTTTACCTGCTAATTTGGTTCCTTCCAACCAACTGAAACTACCATAATGCCATTTAGAAATCATTTGGTATTCTATCATTCTTTTAACTTTGATACTTTGTTCTTGAATACCTAATTTTTCTTTGGCCTTTTTTACTTCATCTGCAAATGTTTCTTTATTGGTTTCTATTACTTTAATTCCAGAAAATTCAACACCTAAATCGAAACCAGAATTATTTATTATTAATTCATACTTTACACGTTCTAATATTCCTGAAAGTGTATTCTTTACAACCATAATTTCTTCTGCATCCCAATGGCCTGTCACTGGAATATCGTAATTTGCAGCAGGCCATAATTCTTCTAACTCCCTTGGAACTAATCCTAATGGAGAGGTGATACTAATCTCTGTAGCAGAAATATTTCCAATCTCGTATCTAAATTTTTTATGTGATCTTGAAACCCTATACGGCTTTTTTGCAGAACAGGGCAATAAAATTAGTAGTTTTTGTCTTGACTTATGAGGTACATATTCAGAAGAAATCTTTTTGCTCCATTCTCTGATTATTGGATCTGATCTAACAGAAAGTGAATTACACTGGAAAACATGATCCCTAGAAACATGACGAGACAAGGATTCAACGTCCCGTTTTTCTATAAGATGATCGTGACATCTTAATTGTTCAACTAATTTAGGATAATTAAGCACTCTTTTTTCTACTAATTCTCTTAATTTTAATTTCCTAATCGATTCACGAATTGTAACAACTTCATTTTTCCACTCTTCAACCTGTAATTCAAATAATAATTCACCTTCTAAATCTGGCTCTATATTCCGAGGTCCGTTAGAGGTTAATAATAATCCCGCGGAATGAGCTTGTCTAGAACGTGATAAATCATGTAAATCTACACCTAGCCAAGTAAGTAATGCAAGGTTATCTGGGCCAGACAAACCAGGACACCAAATTAATGCTGAGGGATATGTCTCCCTTACAATCAACATTGCCTCTACAAACTCCTTAGAACGATTAGCCAATTGAACTGCATCAGTAACTATCACCATAGAAGGTTGTTCAAGATTTACAATCTTTGAATCCTGCATCATTCTTTGTAAAGATAATGACAAGACTGGATTCGAAGACCCATCACTCCTAATTTCAGTCTCACTAAGTGTAGGGGGAAGTACATGACCTTGATTAAATTCCCAAATAGGAGAAAAATCATCAAATGGGGGTGAAAGTGCTGCTCTTCCCTTAATTAAAAACTTAGGCGGCAATGATTCTCCAACTCTTGTACATTGGAATGGTGCTAAATTAACAGGTAAATTATAATCCTCATCATACAATATTAATGCTGGTGTTCTTGCCGAAGGATCCTTTCTATTCCCTAATTTAAAAACTCTAGCATATCTCTGTCTCGCGGAAATATCAAGCCCGAGTCCATCTCCGCCCATAGACCCCCCATCTGACTCATTACTTTGAATCATTTGAAAAAGTGAATCACATGGGGTAACTATGAACTGGAGAAATTTATGCTTAATTTCAGTAATTCTCTGTTCTATAATTTTGCCGATGGCAAGTACCAATAGTGGTGCGGAAATAATTGTAGAATCTACAGATGCTCCAGAAAGTATCCCTAGTCCTCAAGTAAATCATAATATTTCAGCAATTACAATTAATGCTTGTGAGCCTGTAACATGTGTATTAAATAACTCCATTTCAAATTATCAAGAAATTAATGGTGAATTTATAAATTCTGAAGACAAGGACGTATACTGGATTAAATCAAATAGTTTAAACAAACAAGTTTCTTATGAATTATGTATTAATACATCAACTGTACCAATCTCAGTTAATACATATTCAAGAAATCAAAATGAAAATCTTATTCAAGAATTAAATGAACCGCTTATTTCTGAAATTCCAACTACAACTCTCATTTGCAATAAAATTACCACTGTTGATGAAACTAATGAAGAACTTTGGATAAAAATAAAATCATTATCTACCTCTGGAAACTATTCAATATTAGTTAAAAGTAACCAAATAGGAGACGTGGGTCAAGAATTTATTGAAAATAGCACCCATATCTCATATAAAAATAAAGGAATAAATTTGAATTCATCTAATGGTAATAATTGTAATAATGATCTGGTTTGTATTAATGTACTAAATCATTCAATTAAACAAGGTCAATTATGGAATTTAGATATTTCTAGTGATTTCAATTATTCTATTCAATTAAATTGTATTATGATTAATGGTGAAAAAATAAATGAATGTATTACTTTTGATTTTCAATATGAAGTGAATGAAATATTTTTATCATATTTTAATTACTATACTCCAAAAAATGTCGGTGAAATTGAAGTAATATTAGCTTTTTTCCAAGAAGATGAGGACAAAAGAATACCATTTAGTTGGGAAATTAAACATTCATTAAATAAGAATGGAGACCCATTTATGGGTAATGCTGGTGATGCACCAGGAAATCTTACACAATTTAATTGTGATATCTACGAATGTAACGAATTTGAAACAAATACAGGATTAAAATATATTGGAAGTATGCCGCTAAGTGTTTTTGATGAAGCAGATGCATGGATTTTAACAATTAGTGGTGAGGAATATGAAACATTTTTAGTTGAAATTGAATTACTATGTGATGCAGGTTCTATTATGCTAGAAATGCATTCGCCAAATTCAGAGGGAACTATGAATATCACCTATATTGTACCTACTACTTCAACATTAGAGAAGTTACAAACTGAAGTTTCTCCAGGGACACATTATATCAAATTAATTAATCTAAGATTAGGAAATATTCAAAATTGGTCTTATGGAGATTTGAATCAATCAATAACTACCTATGAAATTCAAATTAAATCAATTAAAAACCAAACAAATAATAATACATATGTTGTAAGTGAAGAATTATTATTTTGGGATAATATCCTACTTTGGTTTATGGGTTTCTGTTTCATTTCTCCAATGATATGGGTTTTATTTAACATAAAAAAGGATTCAAAACGTATGGAACTAATATTACACGATAGGGCAAGGTTAGCAAGATTAAGGACAATGAAATCTACATCTGCTTCTGAAATTAATGAAGTAAGATCTGATTTGTCAATATTTATTCGAGCAATAACAAAACTTGATTGGAATATACTATTGGAAACTTGGGGAGTACCAGACATAAGTTATGTTACAAAATCAATTAGCATTAACTCATGGAAATTAGATCCTGCATTAGCTAATAAGAATGGGATTCCATTACTAATCATTATTGAAACACATGAAGTTGACTGGGAGATTGCGGCACTAAAATTAGAATCTACAAACAACATTGAATGGAACGTTGTTTCAATACAACCTAATTTACTCTCTCGGAATCACGAAGTATTTCTTGACACAGTAAAAGTAGGAAATAAGGTGATTTTAGAAGTTGAATTAATAGGTAAAGGCAGAGACATTCAAATGCATATTTCTGGAATGTCTGAAGGAAAACCAGTTGCTGTAAAAACTCCTAATTCAATGGCGATTTTTGAAGAAGAATGAAATTATTCTTCGTTTTCAATTGACTTATTCCATGATTTATGTATTTGCAACCAATATACAAATGGAAGACTCCAGAAAGTACCTCCCGCCAGCCCAAGAACAATTAATGTAGCCAATGAACCTAAATCATTGTTTGGTAATCCAAATGTAGCTCCAAATAATGGCATTATCGAGGTAAGGAATCCTACTGAAATAAGTATCTTAAGGTCTACTTCAGGCTGCCCTATCTGTTTCATAATTTGATTAGATATTACTGCAGAAATAGCAACTAGTAAGAAAAAACCACCACATAGACCAGCAAAAGATCCAGGGTCAATCTCCGCAAGAACAAATACAACTATGAATATCGCAGCAAACATTCCTGTGAGGGCGCCTGAAACGAGAATGTTCTTCCAATTCATTCCAATCAATTTGCTCCGATTCCAGCAATGAAATTAATTGCACTACCATCGAATAACATATTTGAAAGCAAATACAAAGTACCAATCATCATTGTAATTCTTAAACTATTTGACATCTCTTTTGAATTATCATTTAAACAAAATACAAGCAATCCTAGTACTATAAATCCAGGTCCTACTGATGCCCAATATACCGCATTACCAGTATCTTGGTTTCTATCTTTTAGATGCTGTGTTTGTAGATCTTCATATACTTCGTAATCAGCAGTAAAATTTTCTATTTCACCTGCTTCTAATCCATTATCATCTACATCATAATCATTTTGATCTGGAGCAGTAGGCCCATCTGTGTATGCTGCAGAATGTGCATAACCAGCAGACATGATCATCATTATAAAACCAATTAAAATGAAAAATTGTGTAGTTCCTTGAGAGATCCACCAACCAAGGTCACTCTTTCTTTCAGTTCCAGAAGTTGGTTTTTTCATTGGCATTTTAGGTGCTCCACTCGGAGGATTTCCTGGCCCATTTAAGTCTGAGGGGACCCAATTATTTCCATCATACATCCATTGACCGTCTTCACTAAGGGTATTCATACCATTAGCGACACCTAGACATCATATTAATGTGTCCGAAATTACTTCTATTTCTCCATTGTTTATTGCTAACAATCTATCACACGGTATTTTTTCCCAATTTTCACTAGTTAATTTCTGAGTTGAAAAAAGAATCGCATCACCATATAATTTCGATCTTCTAAGCATATATATCGGTTTTCTTTCATAATGATTAAACACATACATCATATTTCCGTCACTCAAAATTAAATTAAGATTTATTGTACCCTTATATGAATTGAATATATTACGTATTGCATTTTTTATTGCGGGATACCTTCCTTTAATCTTATTGGAATTTTGATACTCAATTAGGTAATCTATGAGTTCATTAAAGATGCTTTCAGAGTCTGTATTTCCCTCTGCTTTAGGATGTCCTCCCGCTCCATCTACCCAGCCATTATGAATAAGTAACCAATCTCTTCCATTATGATGACGCTTAAACGGATGGCAATTACATTCACATTTTTCACCATGTGTTGCCCACCTTACATGAGAAATTATATTTTTACTACTTGCCTCATCTATAGTTTCAAAAAAACGTCTATCTAAATCTGCTCTTGTTGGAGCCCTATACACTATTGCTTCATTCTTATCAAACCAACCTATTCCCCAACCATGGGGGTTATTAATTCCAAATTCAGAAAAAATAGGAAGACTTTGAGTAGCCCTATCAATTCCATTACAACTTAATCCAAATAAATCACACATACATAACAATTAAACAGGGTCATATTTTAAGTCTACGATTTTATATCAAATACTCTTCCGTGTGTAATATTAGAGGAGTGTACCAATATGATTGACGAATTAGAGGGAGACCCCAGATGGTGGGGCGGACGAATTCCAGACAATCTCGTTCTTAATGAATTTCATCCAGAACAATTGAGTAAATGGAAAAGAAAACGTCTAGAACCCTTACTTCGCAAATTACTCTTCCCTGTTTGCTGGAGTCTACTATTACTTGGAATTGGAATCTTATTCTCTTTACTTAACTACAAAACAAACTTCCCTCGATCATTAGGACTTATAATTTTAATTTTAGGACCTTTTTCATTAGGATTTTCTATTCTATACATAAGCAATAAACATGAAAATTCAAAACCAATACATGTATTATTAAGTTTATTTGGAAGAAGTAGGATTTTGTGGTTTACGATAATTATTTTCATATTGATTACTAGTATAATACAAAAGCCAAATAATGCCATATTTTGGAACTTGGCAATTTTACCTTCGGTGATATTATGGATTGAATGGCTTGCATTTGGTTCATATTATTTCAGTTCGCCTTCTGCCATATGGATTATGAAATATAATTCAGAAATAGATTTACCAATGAATGAATTAAAATCAAAAGGATGGGATTGGCAATCAGATAGTCTAAAACCAAGAAATGAACCTTTTGCAATAAAAAGTAAAGAAGGAAATATTCTTGAATTGTCTTCAATAACTCTTGGTGATGAAAAAAATTTGGTGATTTCATGGTGGCAAAAGGGATGCATCAGAAGTGACCCATTTGTGACTAAAAAGATGAAAGCTTTGGCAATTCCGGGGTTAACAAATAAATTAGGCTATTCAACAAGTGATTTTGATTTAGAAATGCTAGACGGGATTGGATTTTTAGACGAATATTGTATAAATTAGCAATTATATTTCATTGAAATTTATTTCAACCTAATCACACTCGCTTGCAATATGGACGTAACAATACTACTTGGTTCCAAATCTGATATGCCAGTTGCTGATAAATGCACAAAGATACTCGATCAGTTCGAAGTACCTTACCAATTGCGTGTAGCGAGTGCACACCGCTCGCCCGCTTTTGTTGAACAAATTGTACATGATGCTGAAGCTGACGGTTGTACAGTCTTCATAGCAATGGCAGGACTTGCTGCTGCCCTACCAGGAGCAGTTGCAGCACTTACCACCAAACCTGTAATTGGTGTTCCTTGTGGGGGAAGAGTTCCTTATGACAGTCTACTATCAATCGCTCAGCTACCTCCTGGTGTTCCAGCGGCGACTGTAGGCGTAGATAGAGGAGATAATGCAGGATATTTGGCAACCCAAATTTTAGCACTTGGAAATGAAACATATGCTGCCGCTCTAAAGCAAAACAAACTTGATCAAATTGAAAGAGTAAAGAAAATGGATGCTGAGGTAAACGGTAGGGATGCTTGATGTTTGATTCTACATCATTCATTGAAGAGGCCGCTCAAAAGATGAAAGATGAGATTGAGGACATTGCAATTATTGCCTGCTCAGGAGGAATTGATTCTACTGTTGCCGCTTGTATTGCTAATTCAGCCATAGGTAATCTTCTCCATTGTGTGTATGTAGATACTGGTTTTATGAGGAAAGATGAAACCGAAGAAATTAAGGAAATGTTACATGATTTAGGCTTAAATCTCACAGTTGTTGAAGCTTCTGAAAGATATTTTGAAGCATTGAAAGGAGTAGAAGAGCCTGAGGCAAAACGTAAAATCATAGGAGAGGTATTTATTCGTATTTTCGAAGAAGAACAAATAAAAGTTGGTGCTAAATATCTTGTTCAAGGAACTATTGCTCCAGATTGGATTGAATCTGGAGGAGGGGTCAGAGATACGATAAAATCACACCATAATGTTGGAGGCCTTCCAGAAGATATGACATTAATTGTTGTTGAACCACTCAGGGATTTATACAAGGATGAAGTAAGGGAAGTTGGAAGAGAATTAAAAATCCCTTCTTCAAATAGACAACCGTTCCCTGGACCAGGACTTGCAATAAGATGTTTAGGGGAATTAACTAGGGAACGTGTAGAAATTGTCAGAGAATCTTGTGCAATAGTTGAAGAAGAACTTGAATTAGCCGCAAAAAATGGAGAAATTGAAATCCCCTGGCAATATTTTGCAGCATTATTGCCTGTAAAATCTGTAGGAGTACATGGTGATGTTCGTGCTTATGGAGAAACTGTTGTTGTTAGAGCAGTACAAAGTCTAGATGGCATGAGTGCAAGATATTCTCCTCTTACTCACAATGTTCTTCAAAAAATTTCAACACGAATTACGAACTCATTAAAAGATTCAGTAAATCGTGTTGTTTATGACATTACACATAAACCACCAGGTACAATAGAGTGGGAATAAGTGTACATTTATCCGAGGCATTCAAACGTATTTATCATTTCGGATTACTAAATGAATTGGAGGGGTGGCACAACAGTAATGCTAATCTTAGCATTATTTTTACCAATTTCTGTACTTTCAACAAGTATAGAATCTCATCCAAATGACTTAAATGATGTTAAGATAAATTATTTAAATTCAAATAATGATGATGTAATAGATAGCGCATTATGGAAAAAAATATCAATGGGAAAATATAGTGACATCATTGAAATTATTGTACAATTTGATTCAGGAGATACTGGAGAATTAGAAGAAGAAATATTACAATCTTATGGATTTACACCAACATATAAAACAAAAGTAATACCCTCAATTTTTGCTAAAGGCCCTGCTTCAAATATTAGTTTATTAGCTAATGTTTACGAAATTAAATGGGTCGAATGGAATGCTCCAATGAAATATTATATGGATCAGACAATTCATACAATTAAGGCAATTAATGCATGGGATAGGCAAATTATTGATTTGTACGGATATCCTTCATCAACTCAAATTATGGGAGATGGAGTTACTGTTGTAGTTGTAGATAGTGGCATAGATGCATCACATCCAGATTTAGATTATAATCCTCAAAGTCCAAATAACCCTACAAAACCTCAACCTGATGATAAAGTAATTTATAATGCAAAATTAAACCAAGGTTCTGGCTCAAATACACCTGATTTCCTATGGGTTCCTGCCTCAGACACAGATACGTCAAGTGGACACGGAACTCATTGTGCAGGTACTGTGGGAGGAAACGGAGATGCTTCAGCAGGTAATAGACTTGGAATTGCACCTAATTCATGGCTAATTGGACTTTCAATGGGAGAATTAGCATTTACCATCGATGAATACTCTGCTTTAGAACATGTATATGAATTATCAAAACCAGGTTCATCTACGCAACAAGCATGGAATATTAGAGTTGTTACAAATTCATGGGGACCTGGATTTCCATTTGACTCTATTGACGCAAATGATCTGACTGTACAAATTATTGAAAAAATCACTTATGAAAATAATGTTGCAGTAATTTTTGCTAATGGGAATGACGGAGGGGATGGTGAAGAAGACCAATCAAATATTTTTGCCAAAGTCCCAGTATCTATCGGTGTTGCTGCCTCAAATAGAGACGGTGTAGGCATGTCTGATTTTTCTAGTAGAGGAGACATGACTAATCGCGACACATGGCCTGATGTTAGTGCACCAGGAGTAGACATTTGGTCTGCTGCTGCTCGTGCAACAATGATTGGAGGAGGTACAGGGGCAGCAGACATAGGTTCTGGAGAATTAGATTACTATTATCTTGCAATTAGTGGCACAAGTATGGCAACACCGCATGTTGCTGGGTTAGCAGCATTATTATGGCAAGCAGCACCGTCTATGAAAATGAGTGATTACGATGAAGATCTTGATTCAATTGGAAACCCAACATTACATGATCCATCAGGAATTGCTCCACCACAAGAAGCAGAAAGGAAAATTCATGAACTTGAAGTTATTTTGAAATTAACTTCAGATTATATTACAAAAGGAGACAACCTAGCCGAAAATAATAGTATTGGCCTAAACAACCACACTCTAGATTATGCCCAAGGTTATGGCCTTGTTAATGCTGATAATGCTGTAGCACTAGCATTAACATTACAAAGATTAAGGGACTCTAATGGTGATGGATTAGTTGACAACGAAGAAATTGATATTATGGATGCCTTTTATATTTTTAAAGATACTATGATTACTAATTCTGAAACTTTTACAACATCAGGATTAAAAACAATTTGGGATGGGGATTTTGCAGTATTTACTAGTGAATCAGATTTACCACCTGCATCTTCACATAGAAAAGAATTTTTCGTACCAAAAGGGACTACTGTGGTTTATGCTGATTTAGAATATAATGCCATTGCTCCTTCTATCTTTTGCCCTACTTCAAGCATACTTCGTTTAGCATTAGATACTGATGGCGATGAAAATTACGAAGAAACTGACATTGATGAGCAAGAAATTACCATAGAAGGTGGTTCTGAAGAAGGTGTTTGGTGGGCAGTTGATGTACAAGGCACATCTATTGGTAGTTGCTTGACTGGAGGAGATTTAGGGCCTCGTGCGGCTTATACTGTAGAAATTAATCTCAGGTTTAATCCAACAACTATTAATCTAGATGTAAACGAATCTAGAGGCTGGAAATCATTAGGAGATGGCGTAGCTGAAATAACAATGGAAAAACTCCAATACATACATCCTGGTTTTGAAGAACCAGAAGAAAAATTAAGTGGTTTAGATGGAATGATTAAATGGCTTCAGGAAAATTGGCTTATTCCATTAATTATTGTTATTTTAATAATTATTACATCAATATTATTTAATGAAAGAAACCAAGAGATCATTAAAAAAATCATTAAGATGAACAAAGAAAATAGGAAAATCAAGAATATAAAGACTAATGAAAACATAATTAATGCCGAAATTCTTGAAGCCGAATTACTTTGATTTGAACGAAGGCATGAAATATCAAGGTCTGGTGGGCCGATTGCTTGCCGTATTAGCTTAGTTGGTGGAGCGGCGGACTGTTAATCCGCAGGTCGCAGGTTCGAGTCCTGCATACGGCGCTTTTTTTTAACAGAATCAGCTTCTTCTGTCTTTAGCTTCATCCAATATTGCATTTTCTAAATCTGATTCAGAGATACTTAATTCCGTTCTAAGTGACTCAACCTTTGACTTAACACCTTTATCTGTTTTTTTAGGCATATGTAATTTCAACAAGATTATCACATCACCTCTCCTTCCTCTACCAGTAGGAAGTCCTCGACCAGTAATATTCAGTGTATGTCCTGCTAATGAATTAGGAGGTATTTTCAACTTTAGTGGCTTTCCGTCAATGTGCGGTATTTCTAGAGTTTTTCCGAGCATCAAATCCGGAAAACCCACTGGAAGAGACATAAGTAATTCTGAACCATCTCTTTCAAACCAAGGATGTTGTTCAAGTTTCAATTCAATCTCTAAATCTCCAGCGACTCCGCCATGCTCTGAAACATGACCTTTACCTCGCATCCTTAATCTCATACCAGTATCTACTCCTGGAGGAACATTAAATCGAATCGTCTGCTTTTTCTTGATTCTGCCATCTCCTCTACAAGATTTACATGGATTGATTATTGTTTTCCCTCTACCATTACAACTTGGACAAATTCCACTTGTTTGTTGAACAAAGGGGCCTACTTGGCGTGTTTGGGTTACTTGTCCTTGCCCACGGCAAGTAGCACAAATATCTACATCATCTGGTTTAGCTCCACCCGTACCTGAGCATTGTTCACATGGCAAAAAGGTATCAACTGTAACTTCTTCTGATCCCCCTTCAAAAGCCATTTGGAAAGGTATTTTTTTTCTTACAAGTATACTCCTACCTCTACTTTGACGAGTACGAGAACTTCTGCCTCCTCCTCCAAAAAAACTTGAGAAAATATCCTCTAATCCAGAACCAAATAAATCTTCATATCTTATATCGAAACCTGAAAAACCTCCACCCATTCCAGGACCAGAATGGCCGAAACGATCATATTGAGCTCTTTTATCTGAATCTGAAAGAATTGCAAATGCTTCTTGAATCTCTTTAAACTTCTCATCTGCCCCAGGATCCGAGTTTTTATCAGGGTGATATTTCCTTGCTAATGAGCGAAATGCTTTCTTTAATTCCTTGTCATTGGCATCTTTACTAACGCCAAGCACCTCATAGTAATCCCGTTTACCTGCCATTACACTCAATCATGCGGACTACCCGGGTGCTATGAATAATTCGCTAAAAAATGTAAATTATTTAGATGAACCACACATCTCACAATAATTTGAATCTGTTGAATTCATATTACCGCATGCCCTACAATGCCAAGAATTAGCAATCATAGAGTCATACTCTGATGCCCCTCCAGATACATCTTGAAGATTTGCCACAACATTTGGTTCATTGTGAATAACAACATCAACTTTTTTTGTTGGTTTATCTTTTTTAGATAATTTCAATGCAGTCCAATCTAATAGTTTATCCATTAATGATTTTTTTTCCTTATCTGCCACGGTAACTTTTTTCGTTTTATCTTCAAGTGTTGTATCTCCCCTCATTCTTGCAGCAGCAAGATTAACATGATCCCTGTCTGAAAGTAATGATATCTCTGCATTAGTCTCTATTTCATTCCTAGCTTCTTGGTTATCCATCATTAAATCTCCAATTTTACCTTGCATTTTTTCAAGGGCTTTTTGAGTTAACTGTCCAACTTCTGCAGAACCTTCGGTGGTATGTAACCTGAAACTATTATCTTGTTCCCACGTACCTGAATCTTCATTTTTATAATGTTTTGAAAGTTTTTTCAATGCTTGGAGTCTATGCCATTCATGTCCTCTAACTGTTACTACTCTTTTGTAAAGAAGATATCCTGGTATTAAACCAACTAATGCTGCTGCCCATGCAGCCATAGGATCCCCCTCAGATATCGCTTGGGCTGGCACAAAACCAACACTAGGATGAAATAATGCAAACATTGCAATTGCAGGTGCAAGAAAATAAATTCCTCCAAAAATACTACTTTTTGTATCCTGCATATTAGTTACTAAAGCAATTAAACTGTTGAACCTTTCCCGTCAAAGTTTGTTTAATGAGATTATTAATGAACAAAAAAGATTTACCAGATTCAATATAATCATTACAACATGTTTGGAGCAAATAACAAATATACCTATATATTCACTTCAAATGGAACATATGATAGCATGACTGAAGACAGAAAAACAAAGACAGAATCAATCACAAAAGACATAGAAAAAACCACATTAAATGGATTTTTAGGTTTAGGACTACATTGTGGTTTAGGTGTATTTATAATTGCTCTTTTTATTGCAATTCCAGATGTAGGATGGATTTTTAATCTTTTGATTTTTGGACCAATATGGACTATTTATTGTAATTCATACATCATAATACATCCTAATGAGGGGGCAGCAGTGCTATTCTTTGGAAAGTATTCTGGCACAGTAAAAACTGAAGGATTCAGGTTTTTCTTAAATCCATTTTTCGAAAAACGGAAGATTTCACTACGTATAAGAAATTTTGAATCATCACAAATCAAAGTAAATGATGTTAATGCAAATCCAATATTAATTGGAGCCATTGTAGTTTGGAGAGTTTATGATGTTGCTGAAGCATTATTCGAAGTTGATCATTTCGAAGAGTATGTTCAAATTCAAAGTGAAGCTGCACTTCGAGCCATGGCTACAAAATATCCATATGACATTATTGAAGAAAAAGATAAAGGAGGAATTGCACTTTCTAGTCATCAAGAAGTTGTTGCTACAGAACTTCAAGTATCTGTAGAAGACAGATTAGAAAGGGCAGGCATAGAAGTACTAGAGGCAAGAATTAGCCATTTAGCCTATTCACAGGAAATTGCTCAAGCAATGCTACGCAGACAACAGGCTAGTGCTGTTGTAGCTGCAAGAAGAGAAATTGTAGATGGTGCTGTAGGAATGGTTGAATTAGCACTTGATCAATTAAGTACTAAAGGTATCATCACGCTAGATGAAGATAAAAAAGCCACAATGGTTAGTAACTTGCTAGTTGTTCTTTGTTCAGAAACAGATACTACTCCTGTGGTAAATACAGGTTCATTAAACCAATAGAATACAAAAAATGTCACATTAGCCGATAAAAAGGCTTTCAGTACGTCGTTCGGTAGGTTCGGGGTGTTCGTCATGCTAGCCAGTGTACTGGGGGACTGAACACCCATTGTACTCCTCCATAATGTCTTGAGGGGTTTGGAAGAACCCTTGCGATTTCGTGGAAATGATATGTCGTTTGATGCTAAAGTTGGAGGCAAATCTAAGTGATTAGAAATTCAGCAATAGATATGGGGGAAAAAAAGAAAAGAGGGTTATTTCGTTCAGCAGCAGGAGGTTTGGCTCGTGCTGGTGGCGCGACAATAAAAGGGACTGCCAAGGTTGCTGGCAAAACTGCTAAAGTTGCTGCAAAGGGCACATACGGCGCAGGCAAAGTCACTACT
>Ga0115011_10000881_pt1 | contig 22681 bp, 31 predicted proteins | sample TroAtlMetagenome_2_FD_88705 | JGI IMG/M metagenome (GOLD analysis project Ga0115011, IMG submission 88705) | Marine eukaryotic phytoplankton communities from Atlantic Ocean - Tropical Atlantic ANT8 Metagenome | ecosystem: Environmental > Aquatic > Marine > Oceanic | place: Tropical Atlantic...
GAAAACCACCCGCGCGGAGCGTCTGCCTTCGTCGAAACGGTAAACTCAACTCACTCCGGGCGAAGGCCCGGCGCTCCGCCTGCCCTCCAACCTCTGCCAAGCGCGGCGAGAGGCGCTTCCGCACATCACCTCTCCATCCTGATGGGGAGGGGGACCGTCCGAAGCCCGAAGGGCGAAGGAGGGTGGAGGGGGCGGCACCGCCGTCAGGAAGGAGCGCCCGATGCCCTCACTGCGCCAGCATGCCGCCGTCGATCTTGAATTCGCTGCCGGTCACGAATTTGGATTCGTCCGACGCCAGATAGACGACGCACCAGGCCACATCGTCGGGCTCGCCGATGCGCTTCATCGGAATGCCGCGCGCCAGTTTCTGATGGGCTGTGTCCTCGTCGCCTCCCGCCATGGCGATGAAGGGATCGAGGATCGGCGTCTTTATAAAGACCGGGTGCACCGAGTTGCTGCGCACGTTCCAGCCCTGTTTGGCCGCCTCGAGGGCGACGGTCTTGGTGTACATCCAGACGGCGGCCTTGGTGGCATTATAGGCGCCCATGCCCGGGGCGGCGGCCAGCCCCGCGACCGACGAGATATTGATGATGGAGGCTGGCGCCGAGGCCCTGAGATGCGGCATGGCGTGCTTGCAGCCCAGCATGATGCTCTCGACGTTGACGGCCTGGACCTTGCGCCAGTTTTCGAGACTGTCGGCCTCGGCATAGCGCAGCTCGCCGCCGATCCCGGCATTGTTGATCAGCACGGACAGCCCGCCCATGTCCTCGGTGGCTTCCGCGACAACCCGGACCCAGTCCTCTTCGCGGGCGACGTCGTGGGTAAAGGCGAATACCCGACCCGGGTGGTCGGCCAGCAGCCGTTCCCGCAAGGCCTCGACGGCGCCAGTATCCAGATCGGTCAGGGAGACCGTCGCGCCTTCTTCCAGCAGTCTCAGGGCCATGGCCTGGCCCAGTCCGCCTGCTGCGCCTGTAATCAGGACGCATTTGCCCTTCACGCGACCGGTCATGCGCGGACTCCACACTCGGCGGCGACCGCGTCCATGAAGCGGGCCAGATCGACGTCCTTGTCGGTTACGCCGCCGGCGTCATGGGTGGTCAGCCGCACCTCGACCCGATCGTACACATTGAACCATTCCGGGTGGTGGTCGCGCTTGTCCGCCATCAGGGCCACGCGGGTCATGAAGCCGAACGCCGCATTGAAGTCGGCAAAGCGGAAGGTCCGCCGGATGGCATCGCCCTCGCCCGCATCGACCGACCAGTCCGTGAGGGTCTGGACGGCCTTTTCGGCCCCGATCGTCTCGCCCATGGCGTCACTCCCTTGTTGTTCCGCCCTCTATAGACCGCCCTTCGCCGCTTCCGAAAGGCGGGAACCGAACGGTCAAGCTTGTCGTTGCTCCATCAGTTCGAGGGAGGTTCGCATGGATGCGTTCACCGACAATCTGTGGCTGGCGACGCTCCGCCCCGTCGATCGCCGGCGGCTGGCTCCGCACCTGACCGAGCGCCCGTTCGATACGGGCCTGATGCTGTACGACATCGGCGAGGCCGTGGACTGTATCTGGTTCCCCCTGCACGGGGTGGTCTCCCTGATGACCGTGCTGGACGAGGGCCATGCCGTGGAAACCGCCGCGATCGGTCGCGAGGGTCTGGTCGGCGTCACCTGTGGCCCGCTGAACGGGCGCGCCGCGACCCGCGCCATCTGCCAGATCGAGGGCGTGGCCGCCTGCTGCGATGCCGAGGCCTTTGCGGCAATCCTATCCGAGAGCGAGCCCATGCGGGTTGCCCTGTCCCGCTTCACCGAGGGGCTGATGGCCCAGGTCCAGCAATCCGCCGCCTGCAACGCCCAGCACCGGCTGGACCAGCGCTTCGCCCGCTGGCTGCTGGCGACCCAGGACCGTACCGACAGCACCCGTCTGGAGCTGACCCATGCCGATATGGCCGGCATGCTCGGCGTGCGTCGGGCCACCGTCAGCGAAGTCGGCGCCGAACTGGAAGGCCGTGGCCTGATCCGACGTGGCCGTGGCTGGGTCGAGATCGTGGACCGCGATGCCCTCGAGCGAGCCGCCTGCGGTTGCTATGGCCTCGTCCGCGGCGTCATGGCCGATCTGGGCCAGCCCCGGCGGGTCGCCGCCTGAGGCCCGCGCCTGTGTCCGCCGCCCGCGACCACACGGACCGGTGACGAGGCCGCACCGACAGGCTAAACCGCCCGCCATGAGCGCTTCCTCCCCCGATCCCTCCCTCTCGCCCTTTGGCTACCGCGACATGCCGCGCGACGAGAAGGTGCGCCGGGTGCGCGGCGTGTTCGACAGCGTCGCCCCCTCCTATGACCGGATGAACGACCTGATGAGCGGGGGCGTGCATCGCCTGTGGAAGGATGCGGCCGCGGCCCGCCTGAATCCGCAGCCGGGCGAGGTCATCCTTGATGTCGCCGGCGGTACGGGTGATCTCGCGCTGCGCTATGCGAAACTGGCCCGCAAGGCGGCTGCGCGGCGGGGGGGCGAGCCAGCCACGATCCTCGTGCTCGACTACAATGCCGAGATGATCGCCGCCGGCCGGGCGCGCGAGGCCGGCGCCCGCGAGGCCTCGCCCGAGCTGACCTGGATGGTCGGCGACGCCCTGTCCCTGCCGCTGCCGGACGCCTCGGTCGATGCGTATTCGATCGGCTTCGGCATCCGCAATGTGGCCCGCATCGAGGAGGCCCTGGCCGAGGCGCGCCGGGTGCTGAAGCCCGGCGGCCGCTTCCTGTGTCTCGAATTCTCGCACCCGACCAGCGAGGCGCTGTCGAAGGCCTATGACGCCTGGTCGTTCAACATGATCCCCCGCATCGGCGGCTGGGTCGCCGGCGACCGCGACAGCTACCAGTATCTGGTCGAGAGCATCCGACGCTTTCCCGACCAGCAGACCTTCAAGGGCATGATCGAGGCGGCCGGTTTTTCGAACGTCAGCGTCACCAACCTGTCCGGCGGCATCGCCGCCCTGCACCACGCCTGGGCGATCTGACCCTGGCCCGTCTGTTCCGACAGCCTCCGCCCCCGCCCCGGACCCTGCCGGTGCGCCACCCTGTGGCCGCGGCCCTGCGGCTGATCGGCTGGGGCTGGATTCTGGTCCGCCACGACGCGCTGATGCCGCGCGAGATCACCCCGTTGCTGCCGGCGTGGCTGCGACCGCTGGCGGCCTTCCTGCACCTGTTCTCGGGCCGTGAGGCCCGCACCGGTCGTCCCGGCGAACGACTGGGTCGGGCCTTCGAGCAGCTCGGCCCGGCGGCCATCAAACTGGGCCAGGTACTGGCCACCCGTGCCGACATCTTCGGCACGCAGTTCGCCCTCGATCTCGGTCGGCTCAAGGATCGCCTGCCGCCCTTCCCGCTGGAGCAGGCCCGGGCGGAGATCGAGCGGGCCCTCGGCCGGCCCGTCGAGAGCCTGTTCACCGATCTGCAGCCGGCCCTCGCCGCCGCCTCCCTCGCCCAGGCCCACGCCGCCCGGCTGCACGACGGCCGCAAGGTCGCCGTCAAGGTGCTGCGCCCCGGCGTCGAGGGGCGTGTGGCCGAGGGGCTCGACGCCCTGCGCCTCGCCGCCCGCTGGGCCGAGGGCCTTGTCGCGCCCGCCCGGCGTCTGGAGCCCCGCGCCTTCGTCGAGACCATCGCCCGCTCGATGGAGCTTGAGCTGGACATGCGTCTCGAGGCGGCCGCCGCCTCGGAAATGGCCGAGGTCATGCAGAAGGGCGAGTCGGACGGCGTCGTCCTGATGACGGCGCCCGGCGTCGTCTGGGACGGCGTCGGCAAACGCGTGCTGACGCTGGAATGGGCCGATGGCATCGCCATGACCGATCCGGCGTGCCGCGAGCAGCCGGGGCTCGACAGCGACGCCCTGGCTGACAATGTGGTGCGGGCCTTCCTGATCCAGGCGCTGGACCACGGCACCTTCCACGCCGACCTGCACGAGGGCAATCTGTTCGCCTCGGCCCCCGCCCGGCTGGTGGCGGTCGATTTCGGCATCGTCGGCCGGCTCGGCAAGGAGGAGCGCCGCTACCTCGCCGAAATCCTGTGGGGCTTCCTCAGCCGCGACTATGACCGCATCGCCCGCGTTCACTTCGAGGCCGGCTATGTGCCGCCCAGCCACTCGGTCGAGGCCTTTGCCCAGGCCCTGCGCGCCGTGGGCGAGCCGGTGATCGGCAAACAGGCCAGCCAGGTCTCCATGGGCCGGCTGCTGGGCCAGCTGTTCGAGATCACCGCCCTGTTCGACATGCGGCTCAGGCCCGAGCTGATCCTGCTGCAGAAGACCATGGTCTCGGTCGAGGGCGTGGCCCGCCGGCTGAACCCCGACCACGACCTGTGGGCGGCCGCCCGCCCGGTGGTCGAGCGCTGGATCCGACGCGAGCTCGGCCCCCAGGCCCAGGTGCGCGACGCCGTGGAGGAGGTCATCAGCGGCCTGCGCGCCCTGTCCCACCGCATCCGCAGCGAGACCGACACCGCCGCCCCCGCCCCGGTCGTCCTCCTCCCGCCCCGCTCGCCCTGGCCGGTGCTGTTCAGCCTGGCCGCCCTGGCGGTGGCGACCGCTGCCCTTGTTCTGTCGCTTTGAGCGGGCAAGGATAGGTCCGACCCCGTACCGCCAAAGCCGGAGGCAAAGGCATGCGTAACCCTTCACGGACCCTGACGCCCGCTGCGGCTCTGGCCCTCGCCGCGGGCCTGATGGCCACCCCGGCCCTCGCCCAGCAGACCCCCTCGACGGCGCCCGCCACCGCGACCGACGGAGAGGTGGCCGCCGCCCGCCTGCCCAACGCCTTTGACGGCCCGCCGCGCACCGCCCCGCCGGTCGCCGTTCAGGAGACCCCGACCGCCGAGGCCCCCGACGTCGCCCGCGGCCGCGAGACGCTGGAAGCCGTGATCGCCGACGCCCAGGACGGCACGCTCGACTTCACCGCCTTCAGCGACGACATGACCACCCGCCTGCGCCCGGTCGAGGCCGACCTGACCGCCGCCATCCGGGGCTTCGGCACGCTGGAAGCCATCGCCTATGTCGGCCGCCAGAACGGCGCCGACATGTTCGAGGCGCGCTTCGACACCGTCCTGACCCAGTGGGTGATCGGCTTTGACGCCGACGACCGGATCGCCGTCTTGCTGTTCCGCGAGGCGCCGCCGGCCGAGGCCGCGCCCGCCGGCAGCTAGTCCGATTCCGGCCGCCCCCGGCCGCTCTTGATCTGCGCGCGGCGCGTCTTGGCCTGCAAGCGGCGCTCCTTCGAGGCCCGCGTCGGCCGGGTGGCGATGCGCGGCCGCGGCGGCGCCGTCACCGAATCGATCAGGGCGTGCAGCCGGTCGATCGCGTCCTGGCGGTTGCGCTCCTGCGTCCGGAACCGCGTGGCCGTCAGCACCAGCACCCCGTCCAGCGTCAGCCGCCGTCCTGCCGCCTTCAGCAGCCGCGCCCGCACCCCCTCGGACAGGCTGGGCGAGCGCCCGGCGTCAAAGCGCAGCTCGACCGCCGTCGCCACCTTGTTGACGTTCTGCCCGCCCGGCCCGCCGGCGCGAAAGAAGCGGAACTCGAGCTCATTTTCGCCGATGCGGATCATGCCGACAGTCTAGCGCGCCGCCCGCGCCCGCACTATGGTCCGCCCGTCGCCGCGCCGCACGCGGGTGTAGCTCAATGGTAGAGCAGCAGCTTCCCAAGCTGACGACGAGGGTTCGATTCCCTTCACCCGCTCCAATACTTAGCCGGTTTTGGCGTCAGCTTTTTTCCGCACTTTTTTCCGATTCCGTTCCGGCGGTGTTCCGGTCTAGGCGTCGGATGCGGTCGCGCAGCAGGGCGTCGCGGGTGACGTAGCGGCGGATAATGCGGTCGACGCTCTCCTCATCCCAGGCGAGGGCCTCGGCGATTTCGCGCTGGGTCAGGCCGCCGAGATACATGCGGGTGGCGGCTGTGCCCCGGAAGTCGTTGAAATGCAGATCCGCATCCTTCAGGCCCGCATCGGTCATGGCCTTGGTCCAGCTCGACCCGAACCCGTTTCGCCAGGGCCGCTTTTCGCTGGTGGTCAGGACGATGGGCGAGACCTTGGGGATCTGGGCCAGCAGGGCCTTCAGCTCGGTATAAACCGGGATCAGCGCCGCCTTGCCCGTCTTGCCCGTGCTGGGCAGGTCGATCGCCAGATCCGTGACGTGGCCCCATGACAGGCGCAGCAGGTCGCCGCGGCGCAGGCCGGTGAGCGAGGCTAGGCGCGCGGCGAGGAAGACGTGAGGCGCGGCGGCCGCCTCGAGGCGCGCCATGTCGGCCGGCGTCCAGATCCGGTCGGCGCGATTGTTGTGATAGCGGTTCTTCAGCCCGATGCAGGGGTTGGCCGAGATCAGGTCCTGATCGACGGCAAAGGTCATCAGGGCTGACAGCACCTGTTTGGCCATGTCGGCCTGGCGGGGGTGGGCCTTCCAGTTCTTGTCCAGCCACTGTTTGATCCTGGGCCGGATAGTGGTGGTGCGGTCGAACTGGACGATGCGCAGCGGGCCGAAGTGGATCTGGATCGCATCGAGGAAGGGCCGCCAGTTCTTCTTGGTGCTGTCGGCCATGCCGCCTTTTTCACGCGGCAGGGCCCAGGCGTCGCTGGACCGCCACAAGGCGCACAGTCCGCTGATGCGGGTCCGGTCGCCTGTCTTGCGAGAGGCCAGGGCGGCGGCCAGCTCCTCGACGAACTCGGCCGATCCGGGCTCGGCATGAAGGCGCGGCGCGCCCTTGCCCTTCCAGGCGTAGTAATAGGCCACGCCCTTCTTCGAGACGACGCGATAGACCGAGTCCAGATTGACGGTGGCGGCCATGCCTAGCCCCGCTGCTGCGCTTCCCATTCCGCCAGCTCCTGGTCGAGATCATCGTCGGTCGGATCCCCTGCCGGGCGGGCGGCCGCACCCTGCTCTGAAATGCCCGGTCCGGGCAAGATCAGGATGTCACCGGTGCGCCGCTCGATGCGCAGGTGGAAGGGTCCGCCCGCCTTGGCGGCCGCGCGCAGGGCGCGGGCCACATCGGTTTCCTTGAAGGCGAGCGGGCCGCGGGACATGGTCAGGCGCGGGCCTCTTGTTGTGCCGTGCGGTTCTGACAACGACCGTGCGTCGAAACGGGGTCGAGGAGAGGCTTGGGTGGGCGCGGCGTTGCGCTCCAGAAATCTGACGGAGGCTGTGACGACCACTCACTCTTGAGGATCGTTATGGACCCCGCTTCAGAACTCCCGGACTTTGAACTCGCCTGGCTTCGTGTGGCCCTGCAGCTGGTTAGGATTCTTCGCATTGTCGTCCCTTGGGCGCGGCTGTTGTGGCTTCAGTGGCGGACAAGGCAGAGGCGTCCGTCACCTTGTGGCGACAGCTAGGATGGTGCGGCGCGCGAGGCGGACCCGGAGGGTGTCGCTGGGTCGGTTCTGGTGAGTGGCGCGATCGGCGCGCTGGCCGGCGCGCAGCAGGGCCTGTTGCAAGGCCTCGAGGCCCGCGCCGTTGAGCCAGGCCCAGCCGAGGCAGCGATCGCGGCTGCCGTCCAGCAGGCGGGTCCAGACCTGGACGCCGAGGTCGCGCTCGGGCGCGTCGATACCCTTGGCGCCGCCGGCGGCGCGCCAGAGGAAGTGGAGATCCTCGACCTCGACCAGTTCCAGCTGCTGGCCGTGGCGTTCGCGCTCGAGGCGGTCGGCGAGGGCCTGCAGGTGCGGGAAGACGATCGGGCGGGTCCGGTCGTCCAGCCGGGTCAGCAGGGCGTAGGGTGCGGGTGTCATGGCGTGTCGGCTCCAGATGGATTGACGATCGGTCGGGTCGGCAAGGCGGTGGCCGTGGGCGCCCAGGAGGGCGGCGGCCTCGATGTGCGGGGGGCGCATCAGGCGGCCCTCTCTGTGGGGGCGCTAACGCTCGCCTCGCGGAGGCTCGCTGCTTGAGCGCGGGCGAGGTACAGGGCTTGCAGCGCCTCCCGGCCCTCGGCCGTGGCGGTCCAGCCCCAGTCATTCACCGCTCCGACAAGGCCAGCCCGGGCCATGGCAGTCAGGGCACGCAGGATCCGCTGTCGCTCGACCTTGCGGCTGTGTTTGCGCGGATCTGTTGCGCGGAGGAGTTCGCCCGGCGTCAGGCACTGGGTCGCCAGAGCCGTCAGCAGGCGCTCCCAGCGCCCGCCAGGCTGGAGGGTGAAGTCCAGCGGGCGAATGGGCGGCACGGAGAGGGGGTGAGGAGGGCGTGGGTCTTCGGTCCGGCGGACGTGACGTTCCATGTCAGGCCCTGCCGATCGTGGTCATGGCCCAGTCCTGCAGGGCCGCTGCGCGGGCCGCGCTAATGGCCTCAGCAGCGGTCGCGCGGCGCGCGGTGAACGATTTGCCGGTGCCGTCGACGGGATGGAAGTCGCGCGTATGGACGGAGGCGAAGAAGGAGTCGCCGTGGCAGGACAGGGTCCAGTTGTGGGTCGGCAGTTCCCCCCGGATCCGGGCGAGCTGGTCCGCCAGGGCAAGGTCAGGCGGCGGTCCCCCGAACACGGCGGTCCACAGCTCGTCCTTGCTGTCGAAGCTATTGAAGATCGCGCCCGTGGACAGGCCCGCTAGAGCGGCAATCTCGCGCATGGTGGCCTGGGCAAAGCCGACCGTGGTGAAGGCTTCCCGTGCGGCCTCGATCACCTTGGCGCGGCTCGCGGCCTTTGCCTGCTCGCGTCGATTGAGGGGGCGGGTCGGCGGCGTTCCGTCGGCCATCAGGCAGCCTCCTCTTCGTCGGTTGCCCCATCGTCGCCGTCGTCGTCCGGATCGTCGGCGGGCAGGGGAACGAGGGGCGGGGTTTCCATTCCGGCGGCGGCATTGACGACCGTGGCCATCAGGATCGCGAGGGTCAGCTCCTCGTCCGTCGCCGGGCCCCAGCCGTTGAAATCCGCGACCAAGGTGTCGGCGGCGTCGATGACGGCCCCGGCGGCGGTGGCCCGCAGGGGCAGGGTCATGCCCATGGCCCGGACGACGTCGGCGGCGTCCGGCAGAACCGGCATCGCGGGGGCAACGGCGGCCTTGGCCAGCATGGCCTCGGCATGGGTGCGGGCCATGGCCATCCGCTCAGCCTCGGCCTTAAGGTCGGCCTGAGCTTTCTCGCGCTGTGCTCTCCACTCTTCTTCCCGGGCCTGCTGGGCGGCGCGCTGTTCGTCGATGCGGGCCCGGAGCTCGGGCGCGACCTCGAAGGGGCCATTGAGCCAAGGCGTCGACCACTCGCCCTCAGCCGGGGGATCCAGTTCCAACTCGCCGCGCAAGGCGGCGGCATAGTCGGCGGCAGTGCTACCCTGCCAGAGGGTTTGGCACAGCGACCAGGCCGTCGATTCGCACCGGGCCAGGGCCTTGCCCTCATGATTGAGGGCGGTGGGCACATGGATGATGCCGGCCTTGTCGAGGGCGATGGCATCCGGGTCAGCCAGCATGGCGTCGCCGTCAACCTCGACGGAGAGACAGATGTAGCCCTCGTCGGCCGCGGCGCGCAGTTCGGCAAGGATCAGGCGCTGGCGAGGGGTGTAGTCGGCCAGCGCCTTGTCGAGGGCCTTGCGGTGCGCCTCGGCCTTCTGGACCAGCAGGCGGGCATCGGAGACGGAGAGATAGGCGGGATCATCGCGCGACAGGGTCATGCGCTGCTGATCGGCCTCGGACAGGTGCTCGAGCAGCTGCAGTCGCATCTGGACGTGTCGCTGCGTCAGGCCGATGCGCCCGGCAATCTGATCGGTCGAGAGGCCCGCCTCGCGCAGGCCGCGATAGGCGCCCGCCTCCTCGATCGGATTGAGGTTCCGGCGCTGCAGGTTCTCGGACAGGGCCGCAAGGCGAACTCCCAGATCGTCGGTCGCCAGCAGGCGGCAAGGGATGGGCCAGTCGGCCGCCAGACGGCCGCTCTCGATCAGCTGGCCGATGGCGCGCCAGCGCCGCTCACCGCCGACCAGGATGAAGTCGCCGTCGGCCGGCCGGCCGTCCCGCACCACCAGGTTCTGCAACAGGCCGTTGTCGGCAATGTCATTGGCGAGGGCCCGAAGGTCCGCCTGGGCGCAGTCGCTGTCCCAGTCGCGGCGAGCGTTGTCGGGATCCGGGCGGATCTGGTCGTGAACAAGGGTAAAGCCCTGGCCGGATCCCGCCGCCCCTTCGGCTCGGTCGAGGGCCGCCAGCTGGGCGCGGCCGGCGTCGGTCAGGGCGCGGGGCTGCAACGTCACCAGCCCGGCTTCATCCAGGGCCTTCAGAGTCTTGGACAGGTTCGACCCGTCCCGGTTCAGGCTGCGGGCCAGATCGGCGATGCTGAGCCCCGAGGCGTCGGGCGTCAGGGCCCTGAGGACGGCGGCGTTCTGGACGGCAAGCAGGTTGAGTTCGGTCATTGCGACCTCCGGATCAGGCGGCGCGGGCCGCGGTTCGTGACAGGGTGTGAAGAAGGGCGGGGACGTCATCGGCGCCGGGTCCGGCCGCGAGGGCGAGGAAGGTGTCGGGATGCCCGGCCCGGCGGCACCAGACGAAGACACAGGCGAACAGCGTCCCCCCATCGATCGAGGCCGCGCCCGGGGTGCAGTGCAGCCCCCTCCCGGCGCGCAGCTGGTGAAGGCGCAGGCCGAGGTCGGTCGAGCCGGCCAGACGGACCGGTTCGGACTGCCCGTCCCAGAGGAGCGGGGCAGCCGAGGGCGAACCGGGTTCGCGGGGGTGGGGGACGGTCACGCCAATCCCCTCCTCGTCTCACGAAGGAGGGCCTTCCCGGGCGGCGTCGAAGCGCAGCGAGACACCGGCACTGGTCTCTCGGTCGTCCTCGACATAATCTTCAGCGGGGAGGAATCGGCATGGGCGGGATCAAACTCGAACACTGGTGGATCGGTCTGGTCGTGGCCGGTGTCGCAGTCTTGGGTGCCGGAAGCATTGCGCCCGACTCCAAGGTCACCTCGGCCATCGGTCTGGGCCTTCTGTTCCTCGGGATCGGCGAATGGATGAACCATCCAATCCAGACCCACATTGAACCCGGGCTGGGCGGCCTGTGGCAGCTCACCGGCCACCCACGGAAGCCGACCCTCCTCGGCAGTGCCTTCAGCCTGGTCGGCATAGTATTGCTGGCGGGCGGCACGCTCCGCGTCGGCATCGCGCTTTTCCAGTAGGGTGACGCCGACCGCGGCGGCAGTCAGAGCCAACAGGGAGACGACGTCGGACGCGTCGCCCTGGCCCACGCCCAAACGACCCGCGGCCGCGCCCGCACCCGCGCAAGCGGTGGCGATGGCGAGGACGGCAAAGGGCCGGAAGCCGACATCAAGGGGTGTAGATGGGAACATCCTAAACCCCCGCCCCGACCGGCCAGAGGCTGATGCCGATCGCCAGAGCGAGGGCCGCGATGGCAAGGGCGGTGACGGTGCGGACCGGGCGGCCCTGCGGCGCGAGGAAGGTCGCCAGAGGGGTATCACCGGCGGCCGCCGAGGCCGGGGCAACGTCGAAGCTGGCATTCAGCAGGGCGTCGAGCTGGCGGGCTTCCAGCGCCCGGTCCTCAAAGGCGCGGGCGAGGGTGTCGGCCCCCTGAAAGGCCTGTTCGGCGCGCAGGGCGGCGGCAACGTCGACGGCCTCGGCCGGGTTGAGGAACCAGGTGCCCCGGTCAGCCCGAACGCAGACGGTCGCCTGATCGTCGCCGGTCTCGCGCAGGACCGTCAGGCCAAAGGCCAGGGCGGGTGTGCGCTCAAGCGCCAGCAGGATGTCGGCCGTGGTCTCAATGGCCGGGTGGCAGGGTTGGGTTTGCATGATGCTCTCCGTGATCGCCCCGGACAGGAGCGAAATCGGAGTTACGCGATTCGTAATCTAACGTCGAGCAAAAAGTTACGCAGCGAGAAACTGCGGCCGCGCGGCCTGTCGGCTAAGCTACGTCTCGGGAGGAGTATTCGATGGGAAGCGCCAAGTTCTGGTCTTATGGGTTGTCGATCGTGGTCATCGGCTTTCTCGCCCTGACCATGTACGCGTACAGCGCGGCCAAGAGTCGCCACGAGCGCGAAGAACTGGCGCTTGAGATCGCGCAGATCGGCGGCAATCAGTACTGTGCTCTCGCTTGGATTGTCGCTCGGGAGGAGGGCGTCGACGCGGGGCGGACACCCAGCGCTTATTCTCCAGACGTCCTTACCCAAGGTCCGCCGCAGGTGATGTCGTGTGGAATGTTGAGAACCGGCGGCGTCGCCGCTGAGCCTTTGGTATTCATTCGCAGGTGCCGTGAGCTCGACCGTCGATGCATCGCACTTCAGCCATGAGGAAGCCGATCGTTGTGCTGGCCGGAGTGTTGTTAGCCTGCTGCGCGCCGGCGCCGGGCGAGAAATTTCGCGCCGCCTGCGTTGAAGTAGCGGCACCCGGCGACGTCGAGATCTGTATGCAGCACCTGTACGAGGTGTATCGGGGCCCCGATCAGGATCGATACAAGCGCAATGCCGCAGAGCAGTGGGCGGTAGATCTTTACGGGCCTAATCCGACCCCTCAGGCGGGGGGGTAATAGGCTCGCACTGGCCGTGCGGAGACGATGCGAACGCCCTCGATCGGCGCGGCGTTGAGAGATAGAAGGTCGTAGCGATCCAAGGCCGCCCCTCGCCTGACTTCTTTGACCATTGAAGTCCCGTCGGAAAGGTGCACCTGGCAGACCTTGCCAACGGCGGTTATCGGATCAAAGTGCTGCTCGCCGCGAACGATCAGGATGCCGCCATCCTGATAGAGTGGGAGCATCGAATCCCCGGATACTCTCAAGGCAATCGCGTCCTGCCAGCTGGCGGGCACTTCTATGCCGCCCAGATCGAGGTCGTTGTCGACGGGCATGACAGCTGCGCCCGCGCCAACAATACCAACAATCGGGGCGCGGCGGACGCTTTCGTCCCCGTCGCGGATGTAAGCCTTGGTCACCTGAAATATGTCGGCCAGGCGCTCTACGACCGGATCTGGCGGACTGAAGTCGTTAGTCTCGTACCGGCTGATCGTTGCCTTGGTCGTGTTAACCGCCGCCGCGAGATCATCCTGGGTCATACGATCCCGCACGCGAAGATGCCGCACGCGGGCTCCAATCGAGCCCGGTGTCGGAGTGACCGAACGGCCACGGGGGCGACGCGGGGAGTGGTCAGGCATGGGCCTGAATCTATCCCGAGTTACGCACAACGAAATTTCGTATCCCGTAATCAAGCGGCTTGCTCGTAGTTACGAATCACGAAACTTAAAGCCGTCATGAACGGCAAAGTCACTCCATTTCGTCACATCCGCGAGTTCGTCTTCGGCGAACCGAAGGCCGCGCCCTTTGCAGACGCGCTCGGAATCAGCCGTCCACACCTCTCGCGGCTCGAGAAGGGCGAGAGTCCCTCCCACGCTCTTTTGATCCGGGTTCGCAGCTTGGCCGCCAAGCGCGGCATCACATGGGAGGACCGCTACTTCTTCGAGGTACCAGCCCACATCCGCGCCGCCGAGGACCTTCAATGAGGCGCCCGGTCCTGTCAGCGCCCACCCTCGCGCACCCCGGCGTCTCGCATCAGGTCGCCCAGGCTTCGGTTCCCGAGGGTGCAGTGTGCCACCACCCGATCCCACGACCGGCGACCCGCCCGGCAGGTGACCGTGCGGCCCATGGTCAGCCGCGAGAGGGTGTCACGCGCCGCGCGGCCATCGTGCTCGGAAAGTTCGGGGGCGTTGAAGTCGGCCAGTCGAACCTCGACCCAGCCGCGGCCGCCGATGCCCGGGAGGGTCTGGACGCAGAGGCTGTCGCCGTCGCCGACGTAAACGACCGGCCCGCTGAAGGTGGATCCGGCGCGCAGCTCGGCGGGCATGCTGCCCCGGTCGGGGATACGCGTGCACGGGTCGGCGAGGGCGGGGGCGGAGAGGGCCGCGAGGGCCAGGGCGAGAACGGCAGGTCGGATCATCCCTGCAGCGTAGCACAGGGGGGTGAGCGATGAGCCGCGTCGTTCACGCTGAGGGCGCGGTGCCCCGCTTTCCCCCGTATCATCTGATCGAGTTGATCGCCGAGGCCCTAGAACTTGAGGGTCTTGGGGAAGTTCGCAATCGCCTGGTCGATCTTCTTCAGGTCCCGGGCAAGCTCTTTCGCGTCCACATCGAAGCTGTGTCCGGCCGGACAGCGCAATGTCGGGCTTCGCTTGAGTTGACCGATGCGGGCAGCAACCTTGCGGCTGCACTCGGGGCAAGGGAAGTCGATCTTCTGGTCGTCGAGAATGCCCTTGGTCATCCTGATCTCTCCTGTGTGTCGGAACCGGGAGTAGATGCCGAGTCGCCGGAGGGGTCACCCGCCCCTTCGGCGGCGGAGCGGGGGCCGGGCCAATGACGCACCGGCACCGGTTCCGGCGGGGCGTCGCGCCCCGTCCGTCCGCCAAGGATGTCCGGCTGTGGGACCGCTTGATGAAGCGGGCCGATGCGGTCGGGCGTGCAGGCGACGGCTGGGTCCGGCCCTTTGCCGTCGCGGTCGAGAAGGCCCGGCGGGCGGTGATGCCGGTTGGACATCAGCAGGCCGGCAGCGTGTTTGATCGCCTGATCAAGCTGGGCCTCGGCTGGGGGGAGCTGTCGCCGGAGGAGCGGAGGACCCGCGCCCCCGAGGTGACGACACTGGTGGCCGAGTGCCGGGCGATCCTGGCGACCGTCGTGCCCTCGGCGCCGACGGAGGGCCGCCCTGCGCCCCGGATGCGCAAGCCCGCCGGCGGCAGGCCGTTCGCGGCCCGTCTGCCCTATCGGGAGGATTGAGGGTGGCGCGGCTGACCGAGTTTGAGCGCGGGATGCTGATGTCGTCGATGGCCGACAGCAGTGTGGCCCGGACCCTGGGCCGGTCGCTGCGCTGGGTGGTTCGGGTGCGCGGTGCGCTGGATGTCGACCCCACGCCGGCCCCGGAGCCGGTGCAGGCGCGGGCCGGGCAGTCGGTCGAGGCCTGGGAGGCGCAGCAGATCGCCGCCGAGTGCCCGGCCCCGCCGCCGGCCGCGCCCGGTGGAGAGCCGAAGTCGGCCGGGCGGCGGCTGAAGGCCCCGGCGATCCCGCCGCGCCAGCGCGCTCGCCCCATCCCCGGGGTGAAGTCAGAGGATCTGCGTTCGGCGTCCTCGGTCACTGTGTTGCGCCCGCTGAAGCCGCGGGTTGTGGGCTGGGCCTGGTGGTTTGTCGCTGCCGGTTGGCCGCTCGAAGAGGTGGCTGACCTGTTCGATCTGGCTGCTGATCGGCTGGAAGCGGCCCTGGCCGATCGGGAGGTGTCCCGTGCGACCTGAGGGATTCAGCGCCGTGATGGCGCATCGGGTGAGTGACCCCGACAGTCTGGACTATTTCCCGACGCCGCCCTGGGCGGCGCGCGCGGGGGGTGAGCTGATCCGGATGCTGGATCCCGGCGCGGTGACGGCCTGGGAGCCGGCCTGCGGCGGCGGGCACATGGTGCACGGGCTGTCCGACTATTTCGGAACGGTCCGGGCGTCGGACATCCACGATTACGGCGCGGGGGAGATCCTGGACTTCCTGAGCGCGCCTCTGGCGGACGAACCGGGTTCGTCGGCGTCGGTCGACTGGGTGGTGACCAATCCGCCGTTTGTGCACGGCGAGGCCTTTGTCCGGGCGGCCTGGCCCCGCGCTCGGCGGGGAGTAGCCCTGTTGCTGCGGCTGCAGTTCCGGGAAGGCGCCGGCCGGGCCAGCGGTCTGTTCCGCGAGATCCCGCTGGCGGTCAAGGCGACCTTTGCCGAGCGCGTGCCGATGGTGAAGGGCCGCTGGGATCCGGAGGCCTCGAGCGCCACGGCCTATGCCTGGTTCGTCTGGATGAAGCCGGAGGTGCTGGCCGCCAGCCCCTGGGGCGCGGCGATCGCTGCCGCCCGGCCCTTTGGCGCGGCGCTGGATGTGCTGATCCCGCCCGGCAGTTGTGCGCGCCTGACCCGCCGGTCCGACCTGATCCGGTTCGCGGCCTGTGCGCCCGCCCCCCTGTTTGATCCGCCAACCCCTGAAGGAGACGCCTGAGAATGAGACCGATCACCGATGTGCTGCGCGAGATGCGCAAGGGCCGCATTGTCGAGGATGCGACCGAGGCCCTGACCGAGCTGGTCAAGGCGGTCGACGCGACGAACAAGCCCGGGACCCTGACCCTGAAGCTGACAGTCAAGCCGGCGAAGGACGGGGGCTGGGAGAAGACGCTGAGCGCGGCGATCTCGACCTCGGTGCCGAGGCATGACCTGCCGGATGCGGTGTTCTTCTCGAACGCGGACGGCCAGCTGGTCAGGGACGACCCCGATCAGCGGGAGCTGTTCACGGACACCGAACGGCCCCGCGCGGTCCGGCCGGCCGAGGCCTGAGCCCTTGCGCCCGTTCCGTGGCGCCCGGGCGCGCAACCCCAGCCACTGATGCAATGAAGAGGAGACCTGTCATGGACGACAGGACGAATGCCGACGCGGTCGCCGAGCTGGCCCGCGCGGGGGTGGTGAAGCCCGAGATCCTGAAGACCGTCAGCGGTCGTGAGCTGTTGGTGCTGCCCGTGGCCGGCGGCGGAGCCACCCACGTCGACGTGACCGAGGATGCCGCGCAGACAGCGCCCAAGCCTGGCTGGATCGATCAGCGCGTGGTGGTGCAGACGACGGATTCGCTGATCGACTACGTCAACCGGTTCAAGGGGGCCGAGAGTGTCCTGTTCGCCGACATCCAGGCCAGCCGGATTGTCGGCGGGCTGGATTACCATGGCCCTGAGGCGGCCGCCCGGGTGGCGCACCGGGTGACACTGGACCTGCCGTTCTCGATCGAGTGGAAGACCTGGACCGAGATCGACGGCGTGCTGATGCCGCAGCTGGAGTTTGCGCGCTTCCTCGAGGAGAACGCCGCCGACATCGTCGCGCCCGACGCGGCGGATCTGCTGGAAGTGTGCCGGGATCTGCAGGCCCGGCGGAAGGTCAATTTCACCAAGGCCGTCCGCACGGCGACCGACAACGAGAACTTTGAGTACGAGGATGAGACGACGGCAACGACCCGCAAGGGCAATGTCGAGATCCCGACCCAGTTCATGCTGCGGATCCCGGTCTATTTCGGGGGGCTGACCTATTCGATCAACGCCTTCCTGCGGTGGCGGCTGGTGGAAGGCGAGGGCCTGAAGCTGGGCATCAAGCTGCATAACCGCGAGCATGTGCGGCAGGCGGTGTTCAAGGAGGCGGTCGATTCCGCTGCCTCGGCGACCGACTGCCCGGCCTATTTCGGCCGGATCTAGGAGCCACCGGGCGGTCCGCGAAGGCGGTCCGCCCGGGCCCGACCATGACCCATTCCGATCGTCTGTTCCAGGAGGCCCGCGACCGCGTGAAGGTCGAGGCTCTGGCCGGTGTGAAGCTGGCCAGGCTGGGATTCCGCCTGCGCGGCCAGTGCCCGGTCTGTCAGGCGGGCAAGGGCAAGCTGAAGGACGGGCCGTTCTGGATCGATCCCGGAAAGCAGGTCTGGGGCTGTTTCGCGGGGCAGGGCGATTGCGCGCGCGGCGGGGATGCCGTGCGGCTGGAACAGCTGTTGCGCGGGGGCAGCCCGCGCGAGGCAGCAGAGCGCATTCTGGGCCCCGGCTATCAGGCTCCGGCTGAGGCCGAGATCGTCGGTCCGTCGGCGCGCGCGGCACCCCGCGATTCCGGGAGTGAGCCCGATGCCAAGGCGGCCTCGGCGGCGCGGCTCTGGCGCGAGGGGCGGCGGGTTTCGGCCGGGTCGCTGGTGGATCTGTATCTGGCGGCGCGGGGCCTGGATGAAGCGATCCGGGCGGTGATGTGCGCCGAGCTGAGGTTTCACCCCGAGGCCTTTTGGGGTGTAGTCGAGGACTCGTCCCGACTGCCGCCGGGGGCGAACACGATACGTTTGAGGTCCGGCGAGACGGGCCTGTTGCTGCCGGCCATGCTGGCCGCGCCGGCCACGCCCGAGGGGCGGACCGGCGGGGTGCACGCGACCTATCTGAAGCGGGACGGATCGGGCAAGGCGCGCCTTTCGCCCGCCAAGCGGATGCTGGGCCCGCAGCAGGGGCATGGGCGGCCGGGCGGGGCCTGGCTGTCGCCCCGGGGCGGGGCGTTTTCCGGACGGCCCCTGATCGTCGGGGAAGGGATTGAGACGGTCGGCTCGGCCGCCGCGCTCTATTACCGGCATACGGGGAAGGTGCCGCGGATGGCGGCCGCCCTGTCGCTGGGGGCGCTGTCGGGCGGCTGGCTGGCCGATGCCAAGGGCCGATACGACGTCGATCAACCCGAGGCCGATCCGGCCCGTCCCGCCTTTACATGGCCCGATGCCGGGGAGGTCTGGGTGGCGGTGGATCGGGACATGTCGCCCGTCGATGTGACGGTTCGCGGGCCGGGTGGCCGGCGACGGAAGCGGCGGCTTGAGGCCGACGACCGCGCGCGGGTGAGCGGCAGCCTGGCCGTGCAGGCCTGGAAACGCGCGGGAGCGGCATCAGCGCGCGTGATCGCGCCAGGGGCCGGCCGGGATTTCAATGACGAACTGACGGAGGGCGCCGGGTGAGCGCAGACGGATTCAATGCATTCGGCCAGCTGCCGGCGGCGCCTTCGCCGCAGGAGCTGATGTTCTATGAGCTGAACGATCTGGGCAATGCCAAGCGGCTGATCCGGCTGGCGGGGGCGCAGTTTGGCGACAATGACGCGGTGGATCTGCGGGGTGCTCGGCTGCTGTATCTGCGCGACCACGGCTGGATCGCCTTTGACGGAGTGCGCTGGGATCTGGCGCGCGGGCCGGCGCTGGCGCGCAAGCTGGCGCACCGGGTGGCCGAGGGCCTGTGGGCCCAGGCGGCGGCCTTTGCCCGGTCGCGGTCGGGCAAGAAGGGCGAGGAGGCTGATCCGGCCCAGGCGGCGGCCGAGGGGGACCCGTCCGTCAAGGTGAAGCCGAAGAAGGACCGGCAGGATCCGGCCATTGCGGACTTCTATGAGTTTGCCCGATCGAGCGGCAATGCGGGGCGGACCAATGCCCTGCTGCAGCAGGCGGAGTCCTATCTGCTGGTCGAGCTGGACGCCTTTGACCGGGACCCCCTGGCCTTCAATGTCCGGAACGGGACTCTGCGCTTTGCCAAGGTCTCGGGCGGCTGGGAGATGCGGTTCTCGGCCGCCCACGACCCCGCTGATCGGATCACCCGGGTGATGGAGGTGGACTACGATCCGCAGGCGAAAGCGCCGCGCTGGGACAAGGCCATTGCCGCCTGGCAGCCGTCGGCGCCGATGCGCAACTTCCTCGCCCGGATCTCGGGATACGGGGCGACCGGCGACACTTCGGAACAGGCCTTCTTCATCTATCAGGGGCTGGGCGGCGACGGGAAGTCGACGTTCATCGGCGCGCTCCGGCGGATCATGGGGGACTATGCCGCCACGGCCGATGTGAAGACGTTTCTGGACACCGGCCAGAGGTCCGGCTCGGACGCGTCGTCTGACGTGGCGCGGCTGGCGGGCGAGACGCGGATGGTCTGTACGGCCGAGCCGCCGCGCGGGGCCAAGCTGAATGAGGCCATGATCAAGAGCTTTACCGGCGGGGCACCCCTGCCGGCCCGGCGGCTGAGGCAGGAACAGTTCGAGTTCCAGCCGAAGGGCAAGGTCTTCCTGGAATGCAACACCCGCCCGGTCATCAAGGGCGATGACGAGGGGATCTGGCGTCGCGTCTTCATCGTGCTGTGGGAGGTGCGGGTTTCGGCCCGCGACCGGATCAAGGATTACGACCGCATCCTGGCCACCGAGGAGGGCCCGGGCATCCTCAACTGGTTGCTGGCGGGCGTCGGCGACTGGTTGGAGCAGGGGCTGGATCCGCCCCGGCGGGTGTCGGAGGCGCTGAACGACTATCGGAAGGGGTCGAGCCCGTTCGGAGAGTGGCTGGCCGAATGCGTGGTGGTCGATCGGGAGGCCCGGACCCCGGCCTCCGACTTCTTCAAGTCGTACAAGGACTGGCTGGAAGCCCAGGACAGCGATGCCAAGCCGATGAGCCAGAGGGCGTTCGGGACCGCGTTGGGCGAGCGGCAGATCCTGCGCGACGGCAAGAATGCGGCCGGCAACATCATGCGGCGCGGGGCGCGGCTGAAGACCGAGCTCGAGCTGGCCGAGGATCGGGCCGCCGAGGCCGCGGCGCGCGAATCCGGTTCGCCTGAAGACGACCTCGGGCTGGCGCGGGGGCAGCTGGACGGCGCCGGCGGCGGCTATTTCCCGGGGGATGGAGAGGACGATGACCCGTTCGGGAACGGACGATGACGGACAGTCCGGACCTTTCAGTGGTGGGGTCCAGGGGGCCGGCGCCAGGGCGGGCGAGGGAACGGACAATCGGGACTGTCCGGAGGTCCGCGAAGGTCCGGTGGCAAGTAACTGATTTTACTGGCCTGACGGACAGACCGGACAGTCCGGACCTTGCCTTGGGGTTGAGCGGTTAGCGGGCGGGGGTGTGCGGGCGCGGGGCTGTGCGGATGCGGGGGCGTCCGTTTCGTCCGTAGCATCCGGTCGGGTGGCGAGCGGGGTGGTGCGGTGTCTGCGGTGGCGTCGAATGCGTTTGGATCGGGATTAGGATGATGATGGCTAAAGCCAAACAGACCGAAGGTAAGAAGAGAGGTCGTAAGGCCTCGGCCTTGAGAGGACTGCCGCCGGCGGCCGCTGCCCTGGCCATCAACCTTGAGGCCCTGGCTGTGGTGAAGCGGGCGCTGTCGACCCGTGAGCGGATGCGGGTCGAGACCGGCATGGCCGGCGGCCTGCCGACGCTTGAGCGGCTGATGCGGGACGATGTGGCGATGACCCAAATCAAGGTGCCAGAGGCGGGCGATGTGAGCCTGCACCCCGTGCTGCGTGCGGCCACTCTGGAACAGCAGCTGATCAAGGCTGGGCTGGATGAAGGTCGGGCGTGGACAGGCGAGCGGTTCGCCCGCGATGTCGAGGCCATGACCATCGGCAAGCTGACGGCGTCTTACGGCGAGGGGCTGGGCGGCGGCCAGTCGGCCGAGCCGATGCGGGTGGTGATCGCCATGGATCGAGTGGCTCTGGCGACGAAGAGCCTTAACCGGCAGGAACGGACGGCGGTCTGGGCCATCCTTGTCTTCGGGCTGTCTATGACGGATCTCGGCTGGTCGCTGTATGGGCACAGGGCTGGCGGCCGGCGGCAGCGGCTGGTGGACGCGGCGTGGCTGTTCCTCGATGCCGCCCTCGAAAAGATGCAGCCCTTCTACATGGCCGAGGGTGAGGGCAGGGGTTGACAATACGTCCGACTTAATAGACTTGAACTCTCTAGGCGTTGAACTGCGCCCGAAGGAACCCGCCCGGCCCCGGCTCGGCGGGTTTTCTTATGTCTCATCAAGCCCTTAGCCTCAATCGCGGGTCCTTTCCGGGGCCCCCCTCCCTATACGGTGGGGCAGAGCGCGATTTTGCAGCGCTTGGGCTGTGAATCGGATTTTGAACCCAGTGAACTCCCCGCGCTTCCTGAGCAAAAAGGACTTCGCGGCCCACAGGGGCGTCGGGAAGTCGGCTGTCTCAAACTGGGTGAAGAAGGGCTGGGTGGTCGAAGCCGAGGATCCGGCGGACGGCGTCATCAAGGTCGACGTGCCGAGGACCGAGGCCAAGCTGAACGCCTATCTGGATCCGGCGCGCGGGCGACCGAAGGCGGCGGACAGCCAGGCGCAGGGCGAGCTGCCGATATCGGCGGCGCCGGCGCGGAGCGAGCCGGCGGGCGGAAGCCTGGCGGATGTGCGGACGGACCTGATCCGGCAGCAGACCGAAAAGCTGCAGCTGGAGAACGCCCGCCGGGCGGGGGACCTGGTCCCGATCGAGGAGTTTACCCGCCGGGCGGCGGAATATGCCCGGGTCTCACGCGAGCGGATGGTGGCCATCGTCCGGACGCAGGCCGAATGGCTGGCCTCGGCCAAGGATCCGCGCGCGATCGTGGCCAGGCTGCAGGACGAGGTCGAGCGCGGCTTTGCCGATCTGGCCGACCAGATCGCCGCCGGCGGCCTGGCTGAGGAAGTCGAAGAGGGCAGGGAGGACGATGCCGCGGTCGAGGCCGAGGTGACGGCCGCCCTGGTCGAGGAGGAGGCAGACGAGCGGGAGGTCGGCTGATGGCGTTCGATCTCGAGGCGTTCGGCAGTACGGGGCACATTCTGGCGCGGAACGCCCGTCGACTGGACGCGGCCTTCGCGGCCGGCTTCCGGCCCGCCGAGCGGATGTCGGTCTCGGAGTGGGCGGCCCGGTACCGCCGCTTCAGCGACGACGCGCCGATCCCGGGCCGGTGGCGGCACGAGACCGCCCCCTATCTGGTCGAGATCATGGATGCGCTGTCACCCCATGATCCGTGCGAAGTGGTGATCATCCGCAAGTGCGCCCAGTCGGGCGGCACGGCGGCGGTCGAGAACTGGATCGGCTACATCTCGGACCTGCAACCGGGGCCGATGCTGTTCGTCCAGGCGACCCTGAAGGCGGCGCTGGAGTGGTCGGCGGAAAAGCTCTGGCCGATGATCGAGGCGACGCCCCGGCTGGACCCGGCCAAGGGCGGCACGATCCGCCCGCTGGGCGAAGCGACCGGTGACGGCTCGACGAAGAACAAGCTGAGGTTCCGGACCTCATCGTCCTATGTGGCCCTGGCCGGGGGCAACTCGGCCCCGACCCTGCGGTCGCGCACCATGCGCTATGCGGTCGAGGACGACCTGGACCAGTTTCCGGACAATCTGGATGGCCAGGGCTCGCCCGAGAGCATGGTCGACCAGAGGCTGAAGGTTTACCGGCGGCGGGGCCTGTCGAAGCGGGCCAAGATCTCGACGCCGACCATCAAGGGGGCCA
>Ga0115011_10000883_pt1 | contig 22643 bp, 19 predicted proteins | sample TroAtlMetagenome_2_FD_88705 | JGI IMG/M metagenome (GOLD analysis project Ga0115011, IMG submission 88705) | Marine eukaryotic phytoplankton communities from Atlantic Ocean - Tropical Atlantic ANT8 Metagenome | ecosystem: Environmental > Aquatic > Marine > Oceanic | place: Tropical Atlantic...
ACGGACAGGGTGGCCTGGAGTTGTCGGAGCACCTGCCGCACTTGGGTTCCGTCGCCGATGAGTTGGCGATTGTGAAAACGGTGCGAACGGAGCAGTTCAACCACGCGCCGGCGCAGTTGTTTTTGCATACAGGTTTCGAGCGGCTCGGCCGGCCGGGAATTGGCTCCTGGGTGAGCTATGGCTTGGGCACGGGGAACCGCGATCTGCCGGGCTACGTCGTGATGATCACCGGCAGTGTGGCCGGCGCGGGCAATAGCCTGTGGGGGAGCGGTTTCCTGCCGACACTGCACCAGGGCGTCGAGTTCCGGAGCCAAGGCGACCCGGTCTTGTTTTTGTCCAACCCAAAAGGGATCACGTCGCAGGGCAGGCGAGAGATCGTCGATGGGATTAATTTCCTCAACAAGACTGCGCTGGCAGACGTAGGCGACCCGGAGATTGCCACCCGCATCGCACAGTATGAATTGGCGTACCGCATGCAAAGCAGTGTGCCGGGGTTAATGGATATTAAGCGGGAAACCTCTGAGACATTAGAGGCTTACGGTGCCAAACTGGGCGCAACGAGTCTGGCGAACAACTGCCTGCTGGCGAGGAGACTGGTCGAGAAGGGGGTGCGTTTTGTGCAATTGTTTGACCAAGGATGGGATCACCACAGCGGTATTTTTGCTAGCATCCCAAAAAAGGCGCGACAGTTGGATCGGCCGGTGGCTGCGCTGATCGGTGACTTGAGAGAGCGCGGGTTGCTGGATGAAACATTGATCGTGATTGGTGAGGAGTTTGGCCGTACGCCGATGTTGCAGGGCAAAAGCAACGGAGGCGCTGCGAACAATGTGGGGCGGGACCATCACAAGGAGGCGTACTCGATGATTCTTGCAGGCGGCGGAGTGAAGGGCGGCATCAGTCATGGCCGGACAGATGAATTCGGATATCTACCGCTTGAGAACCCAGTTCATATTCACGATCTGAACGCCACGATACTGCATCTGCTTGGCTTGAACCACGAGCAGTTGACCTATAAAGTTCAGGGCCGTCACTTCCGGTTGACCGATGTTCATGGCGAAGTCGTGAAGGGTATTTTGGCTTAAACACTATATTTGATGAAATGCTTTCTGGTAAAAGCGGCGTTGGCTTGGGTCCTGATGCTTTGTCAGTGTGTAGTGGCGGTTGACGTGGAGATAATTGCCCATCGGGGCGCTTCACACGATGCGCCAGAGAACACACTCGAGTCGGTCAAACTGGGTTGGGGACAGGGCGCCGATGCTGTGGAGGTTGATGTATACCTGTCCAAGGACGGTTACATCGTGTTGCATCACGACGGCTCTACCAAGAAACTCGCGGGAGTGGATCGCAAGGTTGTCGACCAGACGCTGGCCGAGTTGCAGCAACTCGACGTCGGCGCATGGAAGGGCGATAAGTGGAAGGGCGTTTGCATTCCAAAACTCGCCGACGTGCTGGCGACCATCCCGGAGGGGCGCCGACTGTTCGTTGAGGTAAAGTGTGGGCCGGAGATAGTCCCTGACTTGGCCAAGGCGTTCAAGCGTTCCGGCAAGAAACCGAAGCAGTTGGTGGTGATTTCTTTCGACTACGAAGTGGTGAAGCAGGCCAAGGCCAGGCTGCCAAAGATCGAGTGCTTTTACCTTTCCAGTTTTAAGGTGGACGAAGAAACCGGCGAGCAAACGCCCAGCGCGGAGAAGTTGATCGCCTTGGCTAAGGCGGCTAAACTTGAGGGTATCAATGTTAGCTACAAGGGGCTTGGAGACAGGGCGTTCATAGATAAGGTGAAGGCCGCCGGGTTGGAGTTGTTCACGTGGACAGTGAACTCTCCGGCCGTGGCCAGCCGCCTGGCCAAACTCGGCATCAACGGCATCACCACCGACCGGCCAGCTTGGCTGCGTCGTGAACTCAGGAAGTAACCTGGTTTTATTGGTAACCTTGGCCAAGCGTTGTGCGTAAATAGCCGATTGGGGATGGCTAATTTTCTACTGCGGTTTTTAATTTTGGCGATGTTGTGTGTATGGCCGAGGGCCGTTGCGCAGGATGCCGACCTGGAGTTTTCGGATTACGATAAGGAGATTGCCGCCATCGAGAAGGAGTTGATGGAGGAACTTTCCGTGTGGGATTTCAGCACCGACCTGCGGCTTGGCGGCGGCTACAAGGAAAACGTCACACTGTCGGCCTTCGCCGAGGAGTCGAGTTCCTTCGCCTCAATTGGTTTCGACTTTATGGCCATCCGGATTCCACTCGCTGAAGACGGGATGGAGGTAACGGTGTTCGGGGCTTTGGATGAGCGCCGCTATCTCGACGCCGAGAGCGTGGGGTCGGAACAGACAGGCCTGCTCAATGTCAGTCTCAAAAAAAAACTGTCGGAGCATTGGCAACACAAGACCGACATCCGCGTCATTTACATCGACGAAATATTTGACGCGTCGTTGACCGAGGACGACATTGGGACTGTGCAGGTGGTCGGGAAGCAAATCAGCTTTGAACCGGGGCTGCGCCGTAGTCTGCCGGCGAACCTGTGGGTTGAGACCAAGCCGGAAGTCACTCGCCAATATTTCGCCGAGCCGTTGGATGACTATCTGGAAATTGGCGGCCGAATATCGCTCGGTGTCGACTACGGATTTCAATCTGAGCTGTTCCTTTACGTGGAGACGTTGCGGCGCGATTACAACACACGAAGCCAGCGGGATGAGATCGGGATATACATGCCGGAAACCGACCTGAGTTACGACCGCCCTGAGCGCGGCTTCGAGTGGGCGCATTACTGGGACAGCAGTCGACGATTGCGCATGCGCACGCGCTACTCAGTTCTCGAGAACGATGACAGTGGTACCGGGTATTTCGACTACCGGCGCGAGCGCATGTCACACGGTTGGCGCTATCGCGGTGATTCGTGGAGCATCTCTGCAACAGTGCGCAAGGCCGCCTACGAATATGACCTCCAGGGTTTATTCGCTTTCGGCGAACGTCGCCAGCGCAGTGACCTCTCGTGGGATATTACCGTCGGTTACGAGTACAATGACCACCTCACGTTTCAAATTGGCTACGAGCAGGAAATCATCAACTCGAATGTGCCGCTCAACCCCATTATCCCGCAGGACGAGTACCGTTACCGCGTTTACACAGCCGGCATCGACTGGGAGTTTTAGGCGGGAAGGCCTGGAAACCGGGCTTTAATTCTGAGCATCCGGCCAAGCGGGGCTGTTGCAAACTTCTGAATAGAACGGTAACTTTCGGCGTGCCAAAAAAGGTGATGCTTCATCACGGACCAAGCTTGAGTGATCATTTTTTTACGCGGCGGGAGTTCCTTTCCCGCTGCGGCATCGGCATGGGCGGCTTGGCTCTTGGCTCGATGCTGCCTAACGCCGCCAGCGCGTCGGCCTCGTCGTCGCTCTCGGTCAAAGTCGCGCATTTCACGCCCAAGGCAAAGCGGGTCATCCACATTTTCCTCAACGGAGGGCCGTCGCATGTCGATACGTTCGACCCAAAGCCGTCGCTGCAAAAACACGCTGGCAAACTGCTCCCGATGAGTAATCTGCGGACGGAGCGAAAAACGGGCGCGGCGTTTCCAAGCCCGTACAAATTCAAGCGGCACGGCCAGAGCGGCACAGAGGTGAGCGAGATCTTCCCGCATACGGCGAAGTGCGCCGACGACATTGCGGTCATCCGCTCGATGCACGCTGACGTGCCCAACCATGAGCCGTCGCTGATGCTGATGAACTGTGGCGAGGCGCGACTCATCCGGCCAAGCGTGGGCTCGTGGGTGACGTACGGGCTCGGCAGCGAGAACCAGAATCTACCTGGCTTTATAGTGATGTGTCCTGGAGGTTACCCGATTCAGGAGTCGCAAAACTGGCAATCTGGTTTTCTCCCCGGTATTTACCAGGGTACGCACATTGACACGCGACACACGGCGGTCGACAAACTTATAGAGCACATCAAGAATCGTGGGCTGTCGCTCACCGAGCAGCGGCGGCAACTCGATTTCATCCAGACGCTCAATCGCCGGCATGCGGATAGGCGGCAAAAGGACGCGCAGCTCGAGGCGCGCATCCAGTCGTTCGAGTTGGCTTATCGAATGCAGATGGAGGCGACCGATGCGTTCGACGTCGGCCGCGAGCCGAAGCACATCCGTGAGTTGTACGGTAAGGGAACGCAGGCGAGGCAGTTGCTCATCGCTCGGCGCTTGGTTGAGCGCGGCGTGCGCTTTGTGCAGGTATGGCACGGCTCCGGCCAGCCGTGGGACAACCACGACGATATCGAAGTGAACCATCGCCGCTTGGCCAAGCAGTGCGATCAAGGGATCGGTGCACTGCTAAAAGATCTCAAGCAGCGCGGATTGCTCGACGAGACGCTAGTGCTTTGGGGCGGGGAGTTTGGCCGAACGCCGACAGTCGAGTTGCCGACTCCCGGTGCGAATGCTGGCAAGATCAACGGCCGCGATCACAACCACCACGGCTTCACCATGTGGATGGCCGGCGGAGGCGCGAAGGGAGGGAGCGTTTACGGCGCGACAGATGAGTTTGGTTTCCGCTCAGAGGTGAACCGCATGCACGTGCACGACCTGCATGCCACGATGCTGGCGATGCTGGGGTTCGACCATGAAAAATTCACCTTCCGCCAGGCAGGCCGCGACTTCCGTCTGACCGACGTCCACGGCAAAGTTATCCACGACCTTATCGCCTAAGATCAGTTTTTGGTGCTCGGTTTTTTAACCATGAAGGGCACGAAGAGATAGGATTTGATTATTCGTGAACTTCGAGTTCCTCATGGTTAATCTACACTTGCTAGCCCCAGAGTTGGCGGTCGAGTGTTCGGTATTGAAGGGTTTCGGAGATGTGTTCCGAGTTGATGCTGTCAGCGGCAGCGAGGTCGGCGATGGTGCGGCTGACTTTCAAGATTCGGTCGTACGCCCGGGCGCTCAAGTCCAGCTCGTTCATCGCCATTCGTAGCAGGTCCTTCGGCTCGTCGCCGAGTTGACAATGCTGCTTGATGTCGCGCGCTTCCATGCGGGCGTTGCAAGTGACGCGGCCGTTTCCGTCGAAGCGCTGCTCCTGAAACTGTCGCGCGGAGATGACGCGGTCGCGAATGCTCGCCGACGGTTCACCGTCGCGCTTAGCTGTGATTTCCTGAAATTTCACCTGCGGCACCTCGACGTGCAAGTCGATCCGGTCGAGCAACGGGCCGCTGATCCGGCCGAGGTAGTTTTGAATCTCGCGCGGCGAATTGTTCGACTCGCCTGGCATCTTGCCATCCGGCGTCGGGTTCATCGCTGCGAGGAGCATGAACGCCGAAGGGAAAGTCATCGATCCGGCTGCGCGCGAGATGATCACATTGCCTTCCTCGAGCGGTTGGCGAAGGGTCTCAAGCACATTGCGCTTGAATTCCGGCAGCTCGTCGAGGAATAGCACGCCGTTGTGAGCCAGCGAAATTTCGCCTGGTGTTGGGTTGATGTTGCCGCCGAGCAAACCGGCGTCGCTGACAGTGTGGTGCGGCTTGCGGAAGGGCCGCTGCGTGACGAGTGCCTGGCCGGGCTGCAGTTGGCCGACGATGCTGTGGACGCGGGTGACTTCGAGCGCCTCCTCCAGTATCAGTGGCGGCAGGATGCCAGGGAGCCGCTTAGCCAACATCGATTTGCCGGTGCCGGGTGGGCCGATCATCAGCATGTTGTGGCCACCGGCGGCAGCGATCTCAAGCGCGCGCTTGACCGACTCCTGTCCCTTGACGTCGGCGAAGTCCGGGCCATCGATATCCTGCACGGCGAACAACTCGGCGAGATCGACCTGCTTTGGCTCTATCGTCTCGCTGCCCTCGAGGAACGCGGCGGCCTCGCGAAGGTTTGCGACGGGGTAAACTTTTAGTCCTTCGACGACGGCGGCCTCAGCAGCGTTGTCGCTTGGCACCATGATGCCATCCATGCCGATATCTCTCGCCTTGAGGGCGATAGGCAGTACTCCTTTCACGCGGCGCACGGCGCCGGTCAGCGCGAGTTCGCCGACCATCATGATGCGCTCGAGTTGGGTGGACTCGATTTGCTCGCTGGCGGCGAGTATGCCGACGCCGATAGCCAAGTCGAAGCTGGGGCCTTCCTTGCGGATATTGGCCGGGGCGAGGTTGATGGTGATGCGGCCCATTGGCATCTTGAATCCGGAGTTTGTGAGGGCGGTGGTAACGCGGTCGCGGGACTCTCGCACGGCGGCGTCAGGCAGGCCGACGATGACGACAAGTGTCTCCCCATAGCCGTCGTTGACTTCGACCTCGACCGCGTGGGCCGCAATTCCCTGGACGGCAGCGCAATGAATGTTGGCTAACATGGCTTGGGTTTACTAGAGTTTAGTTTTGCCGGCGACGCGCCTAGCGAACCTAGCCTTGTCGATGACGTTCAACTTGTGAAGCCCCTTTGCGATCTTTTCCAGTTCATCAAATGCCTCGAGCTTGAACAGGAACTGACTACCGTCAGAACTCAGCACTTGGGCATGGCATTTAACTGCATGACCAAGTGGTGTTGGGGCTAGGTGCTCAATATCAACTAGGATACCAACGGTGCTCTCGGTCGGTTCGAGATGAGGGAGCATGGCTTCGCGGGCGGTGTGCTCCATGAACCAGATTAGCCAGGGGGTCGCAAGGACAGTTGGCATGCCGTTCACGGCGAAGTCGATGATGTGTTTGGTCTCAACGACGAACCGAATTTCGGCGGCTAGGCCAGGCCTGGGGCGGGATTTCATGGCGATGGTTGCTTGGACTCTTCTCAGGAGCGGCCCCATTTAAGCCAAAACCTTCTGTTTGGCCAAGCGCTTGGCATGTGAAATTCTTCTTTTCAAACGACATTCGAATGGGTTGGATTGCCCATGTCGAGCGACTTGGGCTCGATGTTTGGCTACGGGCCATGAAATAAGTTGAGTCAATTTGATACATTGCAGCAGGGTTCAGGATGGGCAGCCCTGGGTTGGTCGTCCGTCTGCCGTGTCGCCAGTGAATCTTGCGTCCCAATGGAAACCCACGAATCATCCCTGTTTTTCGGGTCGATCCATTATCCCTGTCTCGGACGGCCGCTTAAACTTCGTATGTGGCATGGAGTAAAATTCACTCGATGAAAATCCTCCCAACAAGCTTATTTACGCTAACTAACGGCAAGTCATCGGGCTGGCGTAATGTCCGCCAGTTGATCAGTTTGGTTCTAATAGTTTTGGCCTTCATCCTAATCTCAAGTGTTGCGTTTCACTGGATCGCAGGACATGAGAATATGGTAACGGATAACAATAATAACGAGATCAAATGGTACGATGGTTTTTATTGGACTATGGTCACTATGTCCACACTTGGTTACGGGGATATCACTTTCAGTTCACCGTTGGGCAAGTTTTATTCATTAGGAGTGATGCTTTTCGGCATGTTTTCGATGTTCGTCATTCTTCCCTTTGCTTTCATTCGCTTTGCCTATGAGCCGTGGATGGAGGCACAGAACGCTGCTCGCACTCCCCGTGAATTAGCGAAGGATACACACGGCCATGTCATCCTCACTAATCTCGACCCAGTCTGCCAAACACTCATTCACAAGCTTGATCAGTACTCGATCCCGTACGTACTGTTGGTTAGTGACAAGGATGAGGCTCTGCGACTGCATGACCAGGGGTTCGTGGTTGCTGTGGGCGACACGGACGATCCGGAGGCTTTCCGAAATGTCCGTGTCGAGCAATCGGTGATGGTCGTTGCTACAGGCAAGGACGAGGCCAATGCCAACATCGCTTTCACAGTGCGCGAGTTGGTGGATAACCGGGTGAAGGTGGTTACCCTCGCCAAGGCGGAGGCATCAGTGGATATTCTGGAGTTGGCTGGGAGTCAGAATGTGATTCGGCTTGGTGATATGATGGGGCAGTTCCTTGCGCGCCGGACAATTGGCAACGACGCCATGGCACACGTGATCGGGCATTTTGACGAACTACTCATTGCCGAGGCTATGGTCACCGGCACGCCGATTGTAGGCAAAACTCTGGCCGAGTGTAACTTCAGCGAGATGACCCACACCAATGTGGTCGGCGTGTGGGATCGCGGTGAATATAAGGGTGCTGGCCCGGACACCCGGATTAGCGAAAGCACCGTCCTCGTGTTGGCTGGTTCGAAGGAGATGATTCAGCACTACAACCAGGTGTTTTGTATTTATCACGCTGAGGAATCCCACGTGGTCATTATCGGTGGCGGGCGCGTTGGCCGGGCCACCGCGCGGGCCTTGGCCAAGCGCGGTCTCCGGTACACGATAGTCGAGGAGTTGCCAGACCGCATTCGCAACGAGAAATACTACGTACACGGCAGTGCCGCCAGGATAGAGGTGCTCGAGGAGGCCAAAATCAGAGAAGCCTCCACGGTCATCATCACCACTGGCGAGAACGACACAAACATTTACCTTACCATTTATTGCCGCAAACTTTGCCCCGACATCCAAATAATCAGCCGGGCCAATTCCGAGCGCAATATTAGCACGTTTCACCGTGCCGGTGCCGACTTCGTCGTATCCTATGCCTCAATGGGGGGCAATATCATTTTCAATCTCCTCAAGCATAGCGACATCCTGATGGTGGCCGAGGGGCTGAACATCTTCCGGATCGAGTTGCCCGGGGACCTAGAAGGTAGATCACTTGTCGAGTCTGAGATTCGCCAGCGCACCGGTTGCAGCGTGATCGCGATTCAGCGCGAAATTAACGGCCGCGACACGCACTTGATCCACCTTGACCCGACGGAGTTGTTGCAGGCCGGTGACGAGTTGGTGCTCATTGGCAATATTGAGTCTGAGGAACTTTTCCTTAAGACTTACGTCAGTTCCTAGGACTCTCCATTTAAATAAACCAACTTCTTCACTGAATTAGTTTTGTTATCCTGTTGTGTTTCTTATTGGGAATAATGGAGGTTTCCAAACTAGGCCACTATCGAAGCGCCTAATTTGAGAATATTGACAGGCTGATTGAGTTGGGTTCGGGGAATGCAGAGTATTCGGGATTCAAAAAATATCTGCTACAAAATAACTGATTGTTAGGGGGATCATCGCCGGGCAGGGTGTTGGTGAGCGTTAGGGCTGTTTTAGCTTCAATAGATGGATTTTTAGTCGGTCGATCAGGACGGCGATGAGTATGACGGCGCCGTAGATGACTTTCTGCATGTGTGATTCGACACCGGTGAGGTTCATGCCGTTATTGATGACGGCGATGATGAATGCGCCGATAAGTGTTCCCGTAATTCTCCCTTGGCCACCGGCCAAACTGGTTCCCCCAACGACAACCGCTGCGATGACTTTTAATTCAACAAGGTCGCCGGACTTGGGGTCGCCGGTGGTGTGGAGGGACGCTTCCATCACGCCCCCCAAGCCGGCCAGCAATCCGGTGAGCGTGTACACGAAAAGCAGCACCCATTTCACCGGTACGCCCGAGAGGCGAGCGGCTTCCGGGTTGCCCCCGACGGCGTAGATGTAGCGACCGATAGAGGTGCGCATCATGAGAACATGGGCCATGACAAAAAGGATCAGCATGAGGATCACGCTGTTGGGCATTCCGAAAAAGTCGCGTCCTCGCCCAAGCCAACCGAAAGCCTCGTTGCCAACAGGGACCGGGGCTGAGTCAGAAAAAATGAAAGCCAAGCCCTTAGCGATGAACATAATGCCGAGCGTGGCAATGAAAGCGGGGATGCGGAACAGGGTGACTAGTCCACCGGTGAAAAGTCCGGCCAAGCCACAGACTAGAATCCCAACCATTGCGCCAAGCCAAAGATCACTCGATGTGGGGGCGCTGCCTCCGAGCGATTGAATCGTGAGAGCTGTGAGGACTCCTGAAAAGGCGATCAGGCTGCCGACTGAAAGATCGATACCCGCTGTAATTATAACCATGGTCATTCCGATGGCGATGATGGCTACCACGGAAATTTGTTTCATCACATTCAACAGGTTTTCCTTCTTCAGGAAGTTGGGCCACCGGTAGCTTTCCGGTTGGAAGATCTTGGCCTTGGCCAATCCTGGGTGCGCTTGGCCAAGATTTGCTAGGTTGGCATTTGCAAAGTTGGCCATGTGTTTGTCGGCAATGATGCCGGCAAGTTCATTGTCGGTGTTCCCGAAGTCGGTGAGTGCCTTGCGGGCATCAGTAGGTTTTCCAATCGTGGTTGATTCAACCGAAAAGCCTACTTGAGTCAATTGCTCGCTCAATGTCTCGGCAAACGATTCGCCTTCGCCGCCTTGACGGGCGAGTACGATGACCTTGGCTTCTGTCGACAGTTCGTCGCTAGCGCGCTTGGCCAAGCGCTCAGCAGCAGAAATGCTCGTTGGCGATTGTTCTTCAATCGTGACGTAACTAAACCAACCACACAGCAGGGTAAGAACGAGCAGAGTCCCGTAATCGAATAAAAATCTGATATAATTGAAATTTCTCATGCAGCAACAGCTTCTCGCTTAGTTGCAAGGTTCATAACATCTTCTTGTGTTGCACTGGCGATATCGTTGATTTCGCCGGTGACATGGCCTTCATTCATGACGAGAACGCGGTCGCTCACACCGAGAATTTCGGGTAACTCGGAACTGATCATGAGAATGGCTTTGCCTTGTTCGGCGAGTTGGTTGATAAGTTGGTAAATTTCGTACTTGGCGCCAACATCGATACCCCGGGTGGGTTCGTCAAAGATGATCACCTCGGCATTTCGCTGTAACCATTTGGCGAGGACGACTTTTTGTTGGTTGCCGCCGGAGAGGGTGCCTGTGATTTGTTCGGGGTCGGCGATCTTGATTTGGATTTGATCGACGTAACGAAGAAACTCCCTGGATTCCTCCCGTTGGCGGATAAAGCCTAGCGAGGCAAACTGCTTCAGGTTGGGTAGTCCGAAGTTTTCTCGGGCGGTCTGGCTAAGTACAAGGCCGTGAGTCTTGCGATCCTCGGTAAGCAGACAGATGCCCTGCCCAATGGCGTCGCGCGGTGACTTGATTTTAAGCGGTTTACCGTCGAGGCGGATGATACCATGTTCAGGGCGATCGGCACCAAATAGTAGTCGGGCGGTCTCGGTGCGACCGGCTCCCACAAGACCGGTGAGACCAAGCACCTCGCCCGCTCGGATGTTGAACGAAACGCCGCGCACTCGGGAGCCGCGTCGAAGGTTGGTAACTTCGAACCTCGCTTGGCCAAGCGTAGCCTCGCGCTTGGGGAATTCCTTCTCGAGACTGCGTCCGACCATTAATTCGATCATTTTCTCTCGACTGAGGTTGGTAATTGGCCGGGTATCAATGTGCTCGCCGTCGCGCAGGATGGTCACGCGGTCGGCAATCTCGAAAATTTCATCCAGCCGATGACTGATGTAGATGATGCCGATACCTTGTGACTTGAGTTCATCAATAACCCTAAATAGACCCTTGGTTTCGCGTGGCGAGAGGGCGGCGCTGGGTTCGTCCATGACGATGATGCGGGCATTCTGGGCGAGTGTCTTGGCGATCTCGACGATCTGTTGCTGGGCGACGCTAAGTTGATGGCACTCAGCTTCGATCGGGATATCGACACCAATACGCTCAAACAGATCTCTTGCCTTGGCTGACTCATCGCTTTTGGGGATGAAACTGATTCGGCCGGGTTCCTGCCCGAGGAAAATATTTTCGCGGGCGGTCAGGTAAGGAACAAGGTTGAACTCCTGATAAATAATTCCGATACCGGAGGACTGTGATAACTGTGGGGTGGCAACGCAGGCCGGTTGGCCACTGATTTCAATGGTACCTTCGTCCGTTTGATGTGCACCACCGAGTATCTTGATCAGTGTGCTTTTGCCTGCGCCATTTTCACCAAGCAAAGCCAGCACCTCACCGGCCTGGAGTGTGAGGCTGACCCCCTTGAGCGCCTTTACTCCGGGGAACGATTTTCGAATATCGCGCATACGAAGCAGCGGTGTTCCGCTAGGCAGGTCAGGCTCTGGGGGCATGTAGTTGGGTTAGTTCAAATCAGGATCCTGATCAGCCGCGGCTTTGTCGTAGAGCGTAGCTGGAATAAGGGTATCCTTTTCGTACTCCTCACCTGCAAGATACTTGATGATATTCTGGACAATCTGTTGACCCATCTTGTCGGGATGCTGGATCGGATCGGCAAAAATTTTACCGTCTTTGATGCCCTGCTTACCGTCCAACTGACCATCAAAACCAATGATCTTGATTTGGTCCTGTTTCTTGGCTTCCTCGATGGCAGTATAGGCCCCCAGCGCGGACGGATCGTTGATCGCGAAGACTGCATCTAGGTCGCTGTGAGCTTGGAGAGCGTCTGCGGTCGATTGGTATCCCTCGGTGCGGGCTCCATTGCCGTTCAGTTCGGCGACGATTTCAATTTTGCCTTTAGTGCGACTGGAATTGTGTGCGCTGATAACTTTCTTAAAACCGGCCACGCGTAGAACACAGGAGTTGGCTTTCTTGAAATCCAGAATAAGCACTTTGCCACCATTTTCCCCGAGGGCTTGAATCATTGCCTGACCGGCCAGTTCACCGCCCTGGAAATTGTCGGTGCCAACGTGTCCGGCAATTTCAGCGCCCTCTGCCGCGCACTTGGCATCGACGGTGAATACCGGGATACCCTTGGCATTGGCTGATTTCACGGCTGGCCCGATCGAGAGTCGGTCGCATGGTACGAGTATGATGGCGGTAACACCGCTCGAAATAAAATCGTCGAATTGGTCGGACTGTGTTTTTACGTTCATGTCTGGATCGACCATGAGTGTGTCGTACCCGTTTTTGGCTGCTTCCGCAGTGATATGGTCACCGATGACCTTAAAGAAAGGGTTGGAAAGCGTAAGCGGCGTGTAGGCGATAGTTCCTTTGGTTTTTGCTGGAGCATTGGTGTCACCACTGGCTTTGGTGGAGCCGTCGGTAGTCGGTTTCTCGATGGAAGGTGAGCAACCTGTTAAGGCGAACGTTAGAGCCGTTAAGCCAAGGTATTGAGCAATGTGTTTCATGATATCGTATGAATCTAAAAGTGTCGCCTGTGAATAGGGGAAATACGCCGGGTCTTCAAGCTTTGATCCACGCTTGGCCAAGCGCTGTGGAATCGTTGCTTGGCAGTCGCTGTGGCGGTCGGTATAAAAACCTTATGTTATTACATTCTGAACTGGTCCATCCGGAGATCAATGGAATACTTGGTCAAGCTGGACATCATTCCAAAGTTTTGATTAGCGATGGCAATTATCCAGCTTCGTCCAAAATCGGACCGGAAGCAGAGTTGGTGTCGCTGAATCTCTCGCCGGGAGTGGTGACCTGCAGTCAGGTGTTGAGGGCATTGGTTACGGCAATTCCGCTAGAGGCCATCAACACGATGGGTATTCCAGAGGATGATCCTTACGCCAAGCACGGTCCACCGCCAGTTTGGTCCGAGTACGAGCAAATCATTGGCGAGGCAAAGTTGGGTCTGAAACTGGAGCCGATCCAGAAGTGGGATTTCTACGATGCGGTCATGTCAGACGATCATGTGCTGACGATTCAAACCGCCGACCAGGCGCTTTGGGCAAACGTCCTCCTTACCATCGGGTGTCGCGTGCCGTAAGGAGTTCATTTATTTCTCGGGTTTACCTTCCTTATTTTTGGCTTTTTTTTGAAGCCACTCCTGGTGGACTCGCGCCACCTGACCCATGTATCCGTGAGCCTCGTACCCCTTGGCGGCCTTGGCAATATATTCGGCCGTCTTTGCTGCATTGCCCTGCGCCTCAAAGTACAGGCCAAGGTAGAGGTGGCCGTAGAATTGATTCCGGGCGAGTATGGCTGGACCTGGGTTGCCAGCCTTGATGGCATCCAGTACCTGCCGTTCGCTGCCTTTGCCGGCGAAGAGAGCGTGGATTTCTTTTAGGGGTACGCGCCGATCGGAGGTTATTTTTATGAACAGTTTCTCTGCTGCCTTCACGCCGTCCATTTTTGATACGCAGAGGTAATGCCACACTGCATTCTCGACGTCCTGCGTGTTGACGGTCTGGTGTGACTCGAATTGTTTGCGGCCGTCTTTGTATTTACCCGCGTAATAATGAACGAGTCCGCGTTGCCAATGGTACGGTTCGCGGTTGGGCGTCATCTCGATGAACTTGTCGAAGTCGGCCAGCGACTCGGTGAATTTGAGTTGAAAAAATCGCACCACTCCACGTTGTTGGTACAAGTTGGCGTTGTTGGGTTCGCTTTTCAGCGAGGCAGTGTAGTCGGCTTCCGCCTTTGCGTGGGCTTGGTGAACCTTGGTCAAGGCTTCGGCAGGGTTTTCGGCTTGGCCAAGTGCGGTCATGGTTGTTCCGGCGACGAATAATATGGCGGCTGTGGGGATACAGGTGAGTTGATTCACGGGTTGATAATGGGCAAGTAGTCTAGGCAAGGCAAGTTCGAGTGAGCTTGGCCAAGCTTAGTTTGGGCGGTAGATTTGCGCCGATGTTTAAGGTTGTTATCACAGACTACGTCTCTCCACCGGTTGAGCCTGAGGAGACGATTTTCTCCGGCTTGGCCAAGGTCGAGTGCCTGCAGGCCCGTTCAGTGGGCGAACTCGAGGGGCGTGTAGAGGATGCTGATGCGATTATTATTTTTCACGAAGTATCCCTCACCGCCAGGATCATTGACCGGTTGGAGAAATGCCAGGTGATTGTCCGCGGTGGAGTGGGGTACGATGCGGTTGATTATCGGCGAGCCGCCGAGCGCGCCATCCCGGTTTGCAACGTTCCGGACTACGGCGTGGACGAGGTCGCCGACCACGCGATTGGGATGATGATCGCTTGCAACCGGCGATTCCTGCGGCCAGAGCGTGAGTTAAAACAGTTGCTCGAGCCTTGGGATTGCCGGGCCGTTGAGCCGGTTCCGCGCCTGGCCGGGGCGACGCTTGGCATCATTGGCCTGGGGCGGATTGGGCAGGCAACAGCGCAACGAGCCAAGGCGATGCGGATGCGAGTAATCGCACATGACCCGTATATGCGTCCCGGCATCGAGAAGGTGCTCGGGGTGGAGATGGTTGACCTCAGGGAATTGCTTGAGACGAGCGACGCGGTATCGCTGCATGTGCCTTTGACTGACGAGACGAGGCAAATGATCGACGCTGACGCGCTTGGACGTATGAAGTCAAGTGCGATTCTCGTGAACACTGCGCGTGGTGCGGTGGTGGATACGGCGGCTTTGGCGGGATCGTTGCGAGAGGGCAAAATCGCCGGTGCAGGCGTTGACGTGCTTCCGGCGGAACCGGCCCGAGCCGACGAACCACTGATTCAGCTTTGGCGCGATGCTGATAAGTCGAATGTTAATTTGATCCTCACGCCGCACACGGCATTTTACTCCGTCGAGGGATTATTGGAAATGCGAACCAAGGCGGCGGAGGAGATTGTCCGGGCGTTGCACGGCGGGAAACTGTTCAACTGCGTAAACGCCCAGTGGCTGCCGGAAGCCGTGCGCGAGCGGGTTTTGGTTGGGACGCCTCCGACAGTCTGATATGCTGCGCCCACGTGGATATTAACCCGTCTCAACTGGCGAACGGAGTGGCGGTGTGGCTTTGCCTAGTCGCGCTTCTCTCGTTTCATGAGTTTGGCCACGCATGGGCGGCGCATAAGTGCGGTGATGACACGGCTCGGTTGATGGGCCGGATGACCATCAATCCGATCGTGCATATCGATCCGATTGGCACGGTACTGATTCCGCTGGCGATCTTTTTTTTCAGTCCAGGCATCGCTATCTTCGGCTGGGCCAAGCCGGTGCCAGTCAACCCAAGTAATTACGGCAACCGCAAACGTGATGATATTTTCGTCTCGATGGCCGGCCCGGCGATGAACGTGATTTTAGCCTTCGTCATCATGGCGGTGTATCGCTTGGCCATTGAGTTGCCGGTCGATGTCGGGACGGATTCGGTTGTTCACAAGCTGGGGTTGGTCGCTTTTATCAGCATGATTTTGTGCGTGTTTAACCTGATCCCGATCCCGCCGCTTGACGGATCACACGTGTTGCGGCAAGTCATTGGCATGAGTGAGGAAACCTATATGCAGATTGCACAATACGGCTTCATTATTCTGCTGCTCGCAATTAATTTGTTTCCGCAGTTATTCCGAATTGTCCATTCTGTTTCCTTTGGAGGGATTCAGTTGTTCCAGAAGATTCTCATGTTTTAGTGGATGAAAAAAAAGCCGGAGAAAACGTTTGCGCAGCTCGGCTATCCCGGGCGGTTGATTGCCGTGGAGGGGATCGACGGTTCCGGTAAATCGACGCAGCTCTACCTACTTAAGCGCTGGCTGGAGTTGCAGGGGCTCAAGGTGTTTTTCAGCGAGTGGAATTCGTCCGAGTTGGTCAAGAGCGCTACACGTCGGGGTAAGGCTGAACGACTGCTCACGCCAACGACCTTCAGCCTGATTCACGCCACCGACTTTGCCGACCGCTACGAGCGCCAGCTCGTACCGCTGCTCAAGGCCGGCTACATCGTGCTATGCGACCGGTACAAGTTCACCGCGTTCGCGCGTGACACAGTGCGCGGCTGCTCGCCGGACTGGGTGCGGCGTATTTACAATTTTGCCGCTCTGCCTGATTTGACATTTTTTTTCAAGGCCCCGCTCGAAGTCTCGCTGAATCGTATTTTGCAGGGGCGTCCGCAGCTCAAGTACCATGAGGCCGGGATGGACCTTGGCTTGTCGAGCGACATCGAGGAGAGTTTCAGACTATTTCAAGGTCGGATGCTGAAGGTTTATTCCGTTATGAAGAGCGAATTTGGACTGATTCAAATCAACGCCAATCAGCCAATCGAAAAACAGCAGGAACAGGTACGTCAACGGTTGGCCGCATCAATCGATCTCGGCCAATACGAACTCGATAAACTATCATGACGGCCAAACGCAAGCCCTCAGGCAATCGAAAAGCCACTTCGCGGGTGAAATCGCCGAAGCCACTGGCTAAATGCTTCATTGGGCACTCTTTGCCTGGGGTCAAGCCAGGCGAGTTGACTGGTCGGTTGATTGTTATCGAGGGAGCCGACGGTTCGGGGCGTTCGACGCAGATTCGGCGTCTGGTGGATTGGCTTGAGGCCAGCGGGCACGCCACAACGCAGGTCGGACTCAAGCGCTCGAATCTTGCCAGCGAGGAACTCGAGAGCGCCAAGAACGGGAATATCCTCAACCGCACGACGCTGAGTTTATTTTACGCGACCGACTTCGCGGATCAACTGGAGAACATTATCATCCCGTCACTTCGTGCCGGGGTCATCGTGCTGGCGGATCGGTACATTTACACGCTCATGGCGCGGGACATGGTGCGCGGACTCGACGCGGACTGGGTGAAAAGCCTCTACAGTATTGCCATCAAGCCGGACGCGGTGTTTTACCTCAAGCTGCCGCCGGAGAAACTGATCCAGCGCAACTTCATGAAAAACCACACGCTCGACTACTGGGAAAGCGGCATGGATCTCGGGCTGTCGCTCGACATGTTCGACAGCTTCGTCCAGTACCAGCAATTGATGGCTGACAAGTTTGCCGAACTCCGCAAGTCGTGGGGGTACACCACAATCGATGCCGACCAGTCGATGAATGGGCTCAACCGGGAGTTGCGTCGCAATGTCGAGGGCGTCCTTGGATAGCAGCCCAGACATCTCATGGAGGAACATTACATCGGAGTGGATCTTGGCGGGACGAAGATACTCGCAGGGGTTTTTGACACCGATTACCACTGTCTTGCCACGGAAAAAACCAAGACCAAGCCGGAGGAAGGCTACGATGTCGTCTGTGGCCGGATTGTAAAAACTGTCCGCGCAGCCGCCGAGTTAGCCGGCATCGACCCGGCAAAGGCCAGCGGTGTGGGAATCGGAGCGCCGGGCTCGATCAGCAGCGACGAGTCACACGTGTTGTTCGCCCCGAACCTCGATTGGCGTGATGTTGCGCTCAAGGCTGACCTCGAGGCGCAACTTGGCTGCCCCGTCTGGCTCGGCAACGACTGCAACCTTGCCGCGACCGGCATTCACCGGCTTGAGCTCGAGGCTAAGCCCAACGACATGGTCAGCATTTTTCTCGGCACCGGCATCGGTGCGGGCATCATCACAAACGGCGTATTTCTGACCGGTGCCACCCGAGCGGCCGGCGAAGTGGGGCACATGGTGCTCGACCCGGACGGGCCGGTTTGCGGTTGTGGCACTAGCGGCTGTTTTGAGGCGCTCGCGAGCCGCACGGCGATTTTTAACAGGGTCAAGTCGGCCGTGAACGATGGCGGCGAACTCACTCAATTGATGGAGGCCGACGATCCTTCCGTGACCAGGATTCGTAGCGGCAAACTCCGGCGTGCCGTCGAGGCCGGCGACAAAGTGGCCACGGCCGTGCTCGACGAGACCTGTTTTTACACAGGCATAGCCATCGCGAACCTCTGCAACCTGCTCAACCCGGAAGTTGTCGCGCTTGGCGGCGGACTCATCGAGCAGTTGCACACTGTCATGTTGCCTAGAATCCGAGAGGCCGCCCTCGGCCGCATCATGCCCGGCGCGCGGCAGGTGCGCATCATGGCCACCACACTTGGCGATGCTGCCGGCATTACCGGTGCCGCCATCCTCGTCCACGACCACACATGAGCATTCCATGCGGCGCGGCGTCATCGACATAGGCACTAATTCGGTGAAACTGCTTATCGCCGATTTGCGCGGTGACGAGATTTCGCCGCATCTCGAGATCAGTCGCCAAACCCGGCTTGGCCGTGGCCTCTATTCTGGCGGCAAACTCCAGGCCGAACCGATCCGGGCCACCGTCGCCGCGGTGAACAAGCTGCTTGCCTTGGCCAAGGCGAACGACTGCAGCGACACGCGGATCATAGCCACCAGTGCCGTACGCGATTCGAACAACCCGGCTGAGTTGCTCGGCGCGCTTGATCAGGCGGTGGAGGTGCTCAGCGGCGACGACGAGGCGCGTCTCGTATTCGCCGGTGTCATGGGCTGTCCACGCTTGGCCATGTCGCCGACGCTCGTGATCGACGTCGGCGGCGGCAGCACCGAGTTCATCGTCGGCGACGTAGGCGGGATGCGTTTTCACACGAGTATCCCGCTTGGTTCGGTGCGTTTGATGGAGCGTCATCCTGTTTCCGATCCCCCGGCGGGAGGTGAACTTGAAACCGTCTGCAAATTGATCGATCAAGCCTTAAGCGAAACATCGTTGCCGGGCTTGCGCGGGCAACTCAACGCGCTTGGCCAAGCGCAGCCGTTTATAATGGTTGGCTCTGGAGGCATGGCCAGTATTCTCGCCAAGATGGAACTTGTCGATGATGATTACGATCGTGAGAGGATGGAGGCCGTAGAATTGCCGCTTGATCGGGTAACGGCTTGGCGCGAAGTGCTGTGGGGGTTGCCCTTCGCCAGGCGTCGGGAAATCACTGGCTTGCCCCCCAAGCGCGCTGACGTCGCCCTGTTCGGCAGCCTGATTTACGAGCAGGCCATGCGGGGTCTTGGCTTCGCCTTCCTGCGGGTCAGCACGCGCGGCATCCGTTTCGGCGTACTGGGATCTAAATAAGGCCAGTCCTAAAAGGGCGCTATGCTAAAGATAGACCAGTTTAAACAAGCAATGGCTGGATTGTTTTACTTGTTGATTCTTGGCGCTATGCCGAAGGCTATCCTATTTTGTTTATTCAGGAGAACGGATAAAAGAACTTCGTGTCTTTCGTGGTAAAAAAAGAAAAGACCCCGCCTCGAAATAAAAAAGACTCGCAAAACGGCCGGTTCGCCTTTACAAGAATGCCCGCCACTGTCCCGTGGTGTAATGGTAGCACAGCGCTCTTTGACAGCGTTAGTTTAGGTTCAAGTCCTAGCGGGACAACCATCCGTATACTACATTGTAGATATTTGCATTGGTTATTGGGAATCCTGCATTTTATTCGTTGATCGTAACGGGTGCTACTTTGTAGCTTAACAATCAACTCTCTAATTCAAAACGCTTACGTTCTTGGTTTCATTTTGAAAAACGCGAACGCTAAATCTTCGTCGATTTTCCATTATGCCCGAAGAACCACCAGTCGTCGAAAAACCAGTCAAGATATCCGATAACCCACACAAACTCTGGCGGCAGATTGTGGGCTTTGTCTTTTGGGCCGGTGGAATAGAACTTTTCAGATGGGTTGGTCTATCCATGAACCCACACAATTCTGAAATTAGAAAGATATTCCTCTTAGTTGTGATGGGGTTACCAGCTTGTTTAATGTTTACTGATGCTTGGGTATCTGGAATCTATAAAGATCGATCGAGGAAGTCATTTATAAATATCTCGCCGATGTCTTGGGGTATCGGAATGTCGGCAATTTTTTTTATTACCTATCCAGTCTATGTGTTGAAGCGTAATAAGCTACGCACAAGAAATGGTGGAAACGGATTCTTCATAGCGACGATCATTCTTGGAGGAGGCCAAACAGCTTGGTTAGTGACTGATTCCGTTAGATCTCTCATTCGTGTAATTAGCTCACATTAATCCAAATCGTCTTTATTTTTCGACCGGGTTGTTATTCCAAAAACAGCCCCCTATGTATGGGGGTATATTTTCTGACGGTACCCCGGGGTGTGGTGTCGGCGTGGCACAGAATGGCATAGTCAGATGTTGTCGAGGTTGCAACAATTGCTCTTTCAAGTGTTTCATGAAGATCAAATCTCCCCTTGTTGCTCTACTTGTTGTGATTGGATTCTTTGTTACTCATTGGAGGGAATACATAGTTGAATCTATTGTTATGACAGTTTTGATTGGCTTGGGTTGCACATATTTTTTCTTCCGTGCACGACGGCCTCCGAGTGACTTTTCACGACTCACTTGGCCGCTTGACCGTGAGCTCGCATTGGCTTCTCATTTGGTTTCGATGACAGAAAAAAAGCAAGCCGCCGAGAAAAAGATATTCTGGATCATACTAGCATGCGGCCCATGTGGAATTGGTGTCAGTATATTGCTATTTGGCTTTCCGAAAGCTGGAGCATATGGATCGTATGAAGGATGGGAAGGATGGGTTCTCGGCTTGGCGGCTTTCTTTGCTGCATGGCGTCAGAAAAAGAGAATCTCCAGCGACACTTCCGAAAAGTTGGAGTAGCGCTGTAACGATTTAACTAGTTGATGACCCGGGCGGGAGTTCTGCTGGCTTTTTGTCGCGACAGACCATGTAGCCAAGCCAAACCCAGAGGGACACCCCGACAACTGCACCGATTGCTCCTCCGGAAAACACGTGCAAAAATAAATCAATTATCGAGCTAAAGGGACCATCAATGTAACGGAACATACTGAAACCGACCGCCACTCCACAGACCATTGTAATGACCATTATGGTCGTCCCGCCAAATACTATTATAAGCCACTGCTTGGTTGGACTCATTACGCCGTAAAGCTATCACCTCTCATCACACAAAAAAGCCCACAAACCCCATCCGCAAATCTCCCAACCCACCCGCATCTTACAGCCCGTTACTTTGTGCTACTTGCGTTTGCCCTTGGGATCGAGGTTCTGCTTCAGTTCTTCAGCGCTGACCGAGGATTTAATGCCGTTCTTTGGCACCTTGGCTTTGGCAATCCAGACTAACCCATTAAGAACTGCTTTGCGGAAATTGTCGTTGCCCCAATTCAAGTGTTTGTGGCCACCGGTAAAACCGAATCCGCGTCCTCCGTTTTTTCGAATATACGACCACATCATAGTCTCTGGCTGACCTTTGTCGGCTTGGATGTGATTGTACGGTCCTTTGGGCCATACATAAGGACCATTGCGCACCTTGTCGCTGGGGGTGGCGACGAGGATCGGGGTAATCTTACCTACACCATCTTTGCGGAAGCGCATGTTGAAATACCACTCATCGACTACTTTGAATGGTTTGACGCCCCGGGCTATTGGGTGCTTGGGGAAAGCCTTGAAGTCTGGCGCCCACATGGGGTTCACCGAAAAGGCATGCTCATAGTAGCCGCCAATCCAGTTCTGCATGTACTTGCCGGGATCGCCTTTGGGCACCTCTACCCCGTAATGCGCGCAGCCGATTCCGATGCCTTTATTTGCGAGTCCGTCGATCACCTTGGCCCGGTTCTTTTGGATAGCTGGATGTCCTCCTCCGCCATCGGCGTAAATCAAAATCGCGTCAGCACCGTCGAAAGCGGAATCATCTTTGGGCCAGCCAAAATCGTGCATCTCGGCTTTGATGCCTTTGACCTTGTTGAGGCAATTCTGTAGGAGCAATGAACCTGCGCGAAACTCATGGTCCCCGGGTCCGTGGCTTGGGCTACCAGCGATGAGAAGAATCTTTTTGTCAGCAGCGAAACCGCCTCCTAAGCCACTGATCGAAAGAGTGGCAGCCAGTAATGCATATTTTGTTGCAGTGTGCATGCGGGAAGGAAACCAGTATCAGGAAGCCCCGACAAGTTTCGCTTTTAGCCAATTGTTAAAAGTTACAATTTTGAAGGTTCCCGAAAAGTCCTAAAATACGATTATCCAGTCATGCACGCAATGTGGCCACGGTATATGGACTAAGGAATTCGTTTATGGACATACACGCAACCCGAACAGAAGAATGATAAAAACTCTTCTATTTATTCGTATAATTGCAATTAAGGTTTTTTTACGGTGGATGTCAGAGAAGCGTGTAAAAAAGAGAGAGAGCTTTTCGAGCTATCAGTCTTGCCTGAGAAACCGGGGCAAAACTCATCTGGCAACTTCCCCGCGGCTTTGATAAATTTTATTTTTTAAA
>Ga0115011_10000884_pt1 | contig 22642 bp, 19 predicted proteins | sample TroAtlMetagenome_2_FD_88705 | JGI IMG/M metagenome (GOLD analysis project Ga0115011, IMG submission 88705) | Marine eukaryotic phytoplankton communities from Atlantic Ocean - Tropical Atlantic ANT8 Metagenome | ecosystem: Environmental > Aquatic > Marine > Oceanic | place: Tropical Atlantic...
TCGGGCAGCCGCTAACATGTCAGCAACACTCATGTTTCCCGCATCGGCTTTAGCAGGAGCTGGCTTTTCAGCGGGAGCCTCAGCAGCAGGCGTTGTGGCTTCAGCAGGAGCCTCAGCAGCAGGCGTTGCCGCCTCAGCAGGAGGTACAGGGGTTGAGACCGTTTCAGTCTCATGAACGGGCTCATCAACAAGTTTTAGAAAATCGACATCGATATCATACCACCCGATATTGTTATTGCCATCAAACTCAACAAGGGCACGACCACTCATGTTTACGGTTTTCACGGTGCCCGTTAGCCCCTGAAATCGACCTAGCTCAGTACGACTGTCATCGACGATAACGAGTTGATCGGTGTAAATTCGCTTCAGGTTTTCAATGTGTTCGAAGACCATAAATATTTCCGTAAGTTAATGGGTGAAAAGTCTCGCTGATTCAACAATTCTTATCGTATCATGGACGTTTTTCAAGGGGGACAAAATGCCTGAATTGGAAAGATATCTCATCCAAATAGTCGGTATTTCCAGCGAACGGTCGCTGGCCAGCTAACGGGCGTTTCTGTGGGAGTGATTTTTATCAGGTTTCCATCGATTTCTAGGTCGTCTAATTCACCACGTCCAGTCGATTCGATCTTGATTCGACAGGTTCTACCGGCGATCGAGAGCTCAGCAATTTTTTGAATAGGATCCACAATTTTCACTGGTACGCTACTGCGGTAAGTGGTTCCAAGCGAGCCGGCCTCTTCGTCCGCGACACGGCAGGCCACATCAAATAGAAGAGATCGTTGAAGATGATCGTTTTCCATACTCATCGACCAGTGGCTGTTCCCTGCCATTCCAACCATCACGCCAACCTGACGACTTTGGGTCCGCTGTTCAACAGATAAATCTTGCAGAGCAGGGCAGGGAGGCCAGAAATCTTCGGCAGTACCTTCCACACTTTCCAGTAATCGAAAGACCTGTTCACCTGCGATCCAGTCCACCACGTGAGCGTAACGATCGTTCCGCCATTCCATAGAAGTTCGTAAACCTGTGGCATCAGGTCCAATCGCTTCAAGATGCTTTAATTCAGACACGCATAGTCTCCTCTTGTCTTTAGAACACCATCCCATCTCGCAAATACAGATTTACTGGCATTGGTGTTTTTGCCCGATTGGGGAAGTGTATTTTAATCTTGTCCGATGCGCCAACGCAGAAAACTCTCTAGAAATCCCTGAATATTTCCATCGAGCACTGAATGAAAGTTTCCTTCGGAATGTCCTGTACGCGCATCTTTAACTCGTTGATCAGGATGCAGGAAATAGTTCCGGATTTGAGAGCCAAAGCCGACTCGAGCTTTATCTTTGTACTTTTGAGCCTGTTCGGCCTCGCGTTTTTCTTCTTCCACTCGAGCAAGTCTGGCTCGCAGCATCTTGTACGCTGAGGCACGGTTCTTATGCTGGCTCCGTTCATTTTGACACTGCACGACAATTCCGGTCGGTTCATGCGTTAGACGGACTGCACTATCCGTCTTATTGACATGCTGTCCACCCGCTCCGCTTGCACGATAGGTATCTTCCCGAACATCTTTTTCGTCAATTTCTATTTCAATATCGTCAGAGATTTCCGGAGATACGTCAATCGCGGCGAAACTTGTTTGCCGTTTTCCTTCAGAATTAAACGGACTAATCCTCACCAGACGATGAATCCCGGTTTCACCTTTTAGATAGCCATAGGCCATCGATCCACGCACACAGATGGTGGCATTGTTAATCCCTGCGATATCATTATCACTACGATCGAGTAGAGAAACCTGATGGCCGTGCTGGCTGGCCCACTGGATATACATGCGTAAGAGCATTTCTGCCCAGTCGTTGGCGTCCGTACCACCATCACGAGCATAGATCGTCATAATGGCTCCGGATTTATCATGCGTTCCATTGAGCATGGATTTCAGCTTCAGATCTTCACAAAGAGATTCAAGCCGTGTGATCTCCTGCTCAACCTCTTCTTCCATGTCAGGCTCTTCCTGACACATTTCCAGCAGGACCGTCAAATCCCCGGCTGCCGTGGTCAATTCGTCAAGTGGGGCGGTAATAGCTTTGAGTGACTTAAGATTGGCGACCGCTGCTTGAGCCGTTTCCTGATTATCCCAGAAACCAGAGGCAGCCATCTGAGACTCTATGCCCTGAATAGTTTCGTTTTTGGTAGCGTAGTCAAAGACTATCTCCGAGTTGGAGTAGTTTTTGTTGAATAGATTCTGCCCGGTCTTTTAGTTCTGAAAGCATATTGGTTTTCATAAGAATTGAATGTGAAAGCGGTTGTGTCTTTGATTGTAGATTATGCACGATTGGATGGTTAGAGAGCAATAACTCGTTAACGGATCCAGCCACCACCAATGACCATGTCACCATCGTAGCAAACAACGGCTTGCCCCGGTGCAATACCATGAACGGACTGATCAAACGTGACCTGCAGTATTTGTTCGCCATCCATCTCACTAATAGAGGCTGTGGCGTCCTGGGGAGCACTGTTGTAGCGGATCTGAGCCTGACAACGAAATGGTTTTTCCGGCTCAGGCGTGATTAACCAGTTTGTACGATCTGCCTGTAAAGATGTCTTTCCCAGTTCATCATGACTGCCAAGTACAACCTGCCGGGAATCACGATTGATTTTGACCACGTAGTGTGGTGTGCCCAGAGCGACTCCGAGGCCTTTGCGTTGTCCGATCGTGTAATTTTCAATGCCGCGATGTCGCCCGACTACGGTGCCATCGGTTGTGATGATTTCACCAGAGAGGTCGATTTCACCGCGGCGTTGTCGGACGAAGTCGCCATGATGCCCTGACGTAACAAAGCATATCTCCTGACTGTCTTTCTTATCGGCCACTCGTAAGCTGATCCCTCTCGCGATGTCACGAATTTCTGTCTTGGGGAATCCACCGACCGGCAGCAACATACGCGATAAGTATTTCTGCTCGATCCCAAACAAGACGTATGCTTGATCTTTTGTACCGTCGATTCCCCGGGCTAAGCGGATTTGGTTCTGTTGATCGTGAACCAGTCGAGCATAATGTCCGGTGGCCACATATTCGGCATCAATACTGTCGGCATAATCGAATAGTCTGCCAAACTTGATCCAGTTATTACACATCACACAAGGATTAGGAGTGCGACCGATGGTGTACTCGTCGACAAAGTAGTCAATGATCCGGCTAAAGTCTTTTTGCAGGTTTAAGGCGTAAAAAGGGATCGACAACTTGTCCGCAACTTTCCTGGCATCCTCCGCATCGGAAGCACTGCAGCATCCCTGCTTGTGGTCAGCCCGGTTTTGCAAAAGAGGTAGTAGCGGATTTGCCTCTCCGCTATCGAGGTCGCAGGCCGCGGCTGATTCTTCACCATGCCGCATAAAAACGCCTATGATGTCATGTCCCTGTTCAAGTAGGAGATGAGCCGCCACACTACTGTCGACTCCTCCTGACATCGCTAATACCACTCGGGCCATGCCCTGCTCCCTGTCGCAGATTTAGAGTGCGTAGACTTCGGGGCCGGCTTCCTGAGTGACGACTGCTCCGAAGAGTGTAAATGGAGTGGTTTCATAAATAGAGACGGGCAGGATCTGGCCAGCCTGGCGTTCGTTACCATCAAAGACAACGATCCGGTCGCAATGTGTGCGGCCCACCATTTGTTTCAGAGGTCCGTCCGCTCCCAATTTGTCTGCCTTCTTGCTCGGACCTTCGACTAACACGTCGACTGAGTGCCCGATGAATTTTATATTTTCTGCTTCACTGACTTCATTTTGCACCGCCAGCAGGGCATTGTTGCGTTCCTGCTTCACTTGATAGGGAACATCATCGATCAGTGTGGTTGCCGCTTTAGTTCCTTCGCGTTCGCTGTACTTAAAGATAAAGCTGTTCTTGAAACGAAATTCGCGAATCGAGTCGATGCAGGTTTGGAATTCTTCGTCAGTCTCTCCGCAGAACCCAACAATGAAGTCACTCGAGACGGCCGCATTTGGCAGAGTATCCCAAATTAAATGCATCATGTCACGGTATTGCTCGACCGTGTAGCCGCGACGCATTCGTTTCAGCATGTCATTGTTACCGTGTTGCAATGGTACGTGCAGGTACGGAGAAATCTTGGGCAGGTCACGAATCGTTTCCAGCAGTTCTTTTTTCATGTCCCTCGGGTAGTTAGTTACGAACTTAATGCGTTCGATACCACGGACTTCGTGAAGTAAGCGAAGTAGGTCAGACATCCGAGTTCTCTCGCCATCCGCATTGGTGAAACTATAACTGTTCACGGTTTGTCCGAGCAAAGTGATTTCCAGACAGCCCTGGTCAGCCAGCACCTTAGCTTCTTCGACAATTTGTTGTGGGTTTCGTCCCTGTTCCGGCCCTCGGGTATTAGGGACTACACAGTAAGTGCAAAACTTGTCACAACCGATCTGGATGCGTAAGTAAGCTTGATAGGGAGTGGGACGCATTGTCGGATCACGAAGAGGGTCGAACGTTTCATGACTTCGTTTGATGTCGTCGTTGCTGCCTTCGCGACGGCCTAAACCAACGGCCATTTGCTGTTCTTCACCATCACGTGCTTTGTCGATCAGATCGGGAACCTGTTGTAATTGCCCCGGGCCGACGATGAAGTCGACGTAAGGAGCTCGGCTAAAGATGATCTGCTGATCTTTTTGAGCCATACATCCCATCACTCCGATGATCTTGTCGGGATTGCGATTTTTCATCAATTTGAGCGTGCCAAGTGCACTGTAGATTTTGTCTTCAGCATGAGCACGAACGCTGCAGGTATTATAGAGAATCGTGTCAGCGGCTTTCACATCGGAAGTTAGTTCGTAACCGCGTTTGCGCAAATCAGCAACGACCATTTCACTATCCAGCATATTCATCTGGCAACCGACGGTTTCTATATACAAACGATGTGACATTACTTCTCGACCCGCTAACTTTAAAGGTGATCCCTTCAATTTGTCGGCAAAACTCCATTTTATCAATAGCCTCAATAGCGTGAACCGCTAAAGTGGTAAAACTAGTTCCTACCTGGGGTGGCAATTGGGAGACGTAGAAAGCTAAGGTTATGCCTTGATCGTAAGTATTTGCTGTTGATCTGCTGATTGTTGAGCCAACAAGATCATTTCTAAAGCGTCACAGGCTTCTTCGGTCGTAACCAATGACGGTTCAGAGCCCGATTCAATGCAGCGAGCAAAATATTCCAGTTCGCTGCGTAATACACCAAAAGTCCCCGTTTTGACTGGAGGCCAGTAGGATGTATCCAGATAGCGGGAGTGTTTTGCCTGGAGATGTAATCCTGTTTGCCCGCAGTCGATACTGATCTTCCCAGTGGTTCCGATGATCTCCATGCGTGCATCAATGACTGTTTCGGTTGTCTCGGGAAGGCCCCAGTGCGTCTCGATGACAACGACGGTCTCACTTGAATTGGCAGGATCGCTAAAGTCAAACATCGCCCAGCCGGCATCGGGATAGGTGAAGTCATGGATTTTAATATTGCGAGCAAATACGGAGTTTGGTTTGCGACCGAGCATCCACATCGCCAGATCAAGGTCATGAATGCCGTCACCAACAAGGGGAGGGATTTTCCCAAGGCGGATATTGGCCGGGGCAACCGGCAAATTGCGTTTTGCATGAATCGAGGTGACCTCACCAATTTCTCCGGCAAGAATACGTTCCCGCGCAAGGCTATACCGAGGGTCAAAGCGACAGATATGGCCAACCATTAATTTGCCTTCGGACTGGCGTGATGCCTTCAGAATTTCCTGAGCCTGAGCGGTTGTCGCAGCCATAGGTTTTTCTAGAAAAACATGCTTGCCAGCACTGAGTGCTTCCATCGCCAATGGATAGTGATCCTGCCAGTGCGTGACAATTGAAACAACGTCCACCTCCGAGTCGGCAAGGATGTCATCTGCCGTCGTGGATATCTTCGGCACTTGCAGTTCTGCGGCATGCTGCTGTAAAACATCCTCGTTGCGATTACAGGCAGAGTGCAGGCGGACACCCCGTATGGTTTGTAAGGTCCGTGCATGAATGCGGCCAAATCGTCCTAGCCCGAGGATCGACCAATTCAGTTGAGTATCACCCGACATTTATGATTTCCCGTTGACGGGCGTACCGTTATTGAAGTCAGGTGGCTGCGGAATATCTTCGGTGATGATATCCCAGGACTTTCCATTTTCACGAACATCTGAAAAGTCAGTTGCTTGGTATTGATAGTGTAATTGGTTCGTGTGGAGTGGATGTCCCGTTGCCCTGCGTGCCTTCATAGCAGCATCGAGAATACCGGAAACGAATAAGGTTCGTTCCACGGGATAGGGTGGTTTACCAGTTTTGAAGTGCACCTGGATGGCATGAGAAAGTGCTTTAAAGAGATTGCGGTTTTCCCACGGACCAACATAAAAGCTTGTTGCGACAGGATTTTTTTTACCTTTGAGTCGGCAGGCAAAATTCCAACGAGTACTGCTGCGACCGGCTCGGAGGATGGTTGCCTTAAAACCGTCGACATACTCGAGCACAATTGCATGAGGTGTGATTGCTTCTTCATCACCAATCGACTCGAGCCGCTTTTCAGTTTTTCCGGTTTCAGCGAACATTGCTGCTTCAACAAGCTTCCAATCAAAAATGCCAGCCTGAGCAGCCTGATAGATTTGTTCACCCTCGTAAAAAGTGATTCGTTTAACACCGGTTTCGCCGCCACGACGATGTTCCACCATCGATTGAAGTACTTCTAAAGCATGAAAGTCATAGGATTCCACCGGACCACCATGAATCGATACAGCCTCTTCGATCTTGGCACCTTTTTTGATCTCAATGTTTGGCCGCCGCTCAGCCAGTGGAACGCTGCTGCCGGCAAGAAAGGGAACGTTGTTCTGCTCCGCTGTCTCGGCCATTTCCTGTGCCCAGTCATATCGATAGCTGAGATGCTTATCATTGAATACTGGTACAAAACGACTGGAATCTTTCATGACGGCAATGATCTCGTCAAAGAATCGTTTGCGGGGATACATGACCTGCCCGAATTCATTACGTGGATAGCTGCCGTGCTCGCCAATGGAAAGTACAGCATCGACGGCTAACTTATCACCCCCCACACACAATGCTTCGCGAATCGTCTTGAAGACTGGAATGCCATATTCTTTTGCAACCGTGTCGGTCATATCTCCGTCAGGAGTCTGATCACGATAAAAGCTCACTACATCGACACCTGGGTCAGTAACTTCTCCGCAAAATAGATAGGGTTGAAGAAAGTTTTCCAGAATTACATGGGCATGACTGCGATACGTGAAGGACGTATAGACGGCAGCCACTCGTGGCTTTTTGTTTTCACGATTCTCAAATTCAGCCCCCCAAGCCTCAACGGACGCCAGAGAACTGAAAATCGGCGCTGCGGCAAGCGTTTTTAAAGTTTCACGACGATTGAGCATGAGAAAGTCCCTTGAGATTAGAAGAAGTAGAACATCATGAACATGGCCAGACCGGCAAGGAATCCAGCATACACAAGGTCACTTCGGAGGAAGTACTGAACTTTGGTAAGCGACGTTTCCTCGAGGTGGTATTTCTTTTTAGCCTCATTCAAATACACGAACACTGTAATCAGGAATGATAGGCTGGCTGCCAGTAATGGTGTTGTGGCCTCTAAGTGGGTAAGGTACGCCAATATAGCGAACGCGGCGATGCAACCAGTGAATAGTATTCCCAGTTGCTTGAGACGGGCAGGGTCGTGGCCACCAAGTGCTGTCCACGTAAGCTGAGATTTTTCCGGATCCGGTGCTTCTAAATGACTCACGGCAATATAAATCACAACAGAGAGCCCGATCACAAACACCACACGATGGAAGAAGTTTAGAGTAGGGCCAAAGGTTTCATGCACCGAGGAGATATTGGGACGGATCTCATTTTGCAAGAATGAATTGAAATCGACCAGGGTCATTGAATGAATGTCGTCAACATCTCCATAGGTGGTGGGAATTTGTCCAATATGGAAATCACTTACTTCAGCACGATCGAGGGCGATGTCATACAGGGGGCGAGGGACATCCGTATCATAAAGAGTAACGACGACCCACGAGAGGACAACACCAGCGATGATGGTAACGAATGCTGCGGTACCTGTCCCTCGTTTCCAGAAAATACCAAGGATAAATGCAACTAGCAAACCTGGCGTCAGGTAATTTTGGTAGTTGACAATATCCAGAAAGAAATTACTTGAGGAATTCGGATCCATAATGAACAGAGCCATCAGGATGGCACTTATCATCAAAGCAGCAATCGATAGTTTACCGACAACAATAAGTTCTTTATCGACAGCCTGAGGATTTATAAATCGTTTCCAGATGTCCACTGAAATGATCGTGGCGGCGGAGTTCATCATGGAGTCGATTGAGGAAAGGATCGCCCCGATAACCCCGGCGGCAACTAGTCCAATTAGTCCTAGCCCAATCGGTGCCAGATAGCGATTAACGAGATACGGGAAAATGGTATCCGGAGCAATTGCGTCTACCGCCGCTGCTCCATCTTCATTGATTAACAGGAAGTAAGCACAGACTCCGGTGCCGATTGAGAAGAATGGGATTAAAAGCTTGAGGAATCCCGCAGCGATGATACCGACCCGGGCTTCTTTGTCACTAACCGCTCCTAATGCTCGCTGAACGATGAATTGATTCGTACCCCAGTAGAAACAATGCATGAACATTAGTCCGGTAAGCACCCCGGTCCATGGGAGCTGCGGGTGGTGAGTTGGCAGATAGATTGACATCCTGTCCGCAGCCCCGGCAGCAACCGCAGTGTCATTGGCATCCACCATTTCCCCCCAGCCGAATTGAGAGAAGACGAGAATGGCAATACCAATTCCAACAATCAGCATTAGTACTGATTGGATGATGTCGGTGTATACAACCGCTTTGAGACCACCCAAAATTGTGTAGCTACCCGCAATTAATCCGAGCGCGATTACAAAGGTTGTGTAGTGAGGCATGGAAACCAGCTTCATTGATGGCTTGGCTTTTAATTGAGCACCAACGGTCCCCTCGGCGGCGGCAGACAGCGCGGTTTCTGTAACTTCCGGACTGCCAGCCTCACTGACAATAGCATCTCCCCCCATCAGCTCACAGATAGTTCGTGAACCGATGTATAGAGCAGGTATCATCTGAACACCGGCCATGATGATGATCATGATGAGCGCATAGCAGACACGACTGCGATCGTCGTAACGTTTACCCAAGTATTCCGACAGCGTATAGAGATTTAGCTTGCGATAGACCGGTAAAAATCCAAAACAAAGCAATAATAGTCCCAAAATGGCCCCGATTTCAAAGTGACTTTGGGCGAAGCCGATACTGAAGCCAACCCCCATCATCCCGACCATGTGGTTGGCACTGACGTTACTGCCAAAAATGGATCCGGCGACACCAAACCAGCGTAGGCCTTTCCCGGCCAGAAAATAGTCTTCGGAAGTATCTTCTTTGCGACCGGCCCACATACCGACGGCCATCGCCCCGATCAGAGCCCCAAAAAAAATGACGTAGTCGAGTGTCCCAAGTTCTAGTGTTGCAGTGTCCATAGATCAAATATTCTGTATCTAACTGGTTGAATTTTGGAGGATGGCATCCAGTCTTTTTTTACCGAGTCGTGCGACTTCCAAAGGATCCTGCTGCCATAATTCCTGATTAAATAGTTCGAGGCTAATCATACCGTTATAACCGATTTTACGAAGCATCTCGATTTCCGCTTCTAAATCAATGACGCCGTCAGAAATCATTACCCGGTCGGGATCGGTCTGCTGATAACGGTCAACATTGGGATTACCGTCATCGATATGATAATGACTGATGCGGTTTCCCGGAATTTCCCCTAGTAGTTGTTGATGAGAGTGACTGTTCCAGGTGTGAAAGGCATCCACGATTAACGTGGCATCAGAGTGCCCGACGTTTTGTACGACTTGCCAGGCAGCATCCAGTGTTTGAGCGCCTTGAAAAAAACTAATGTATTCAAAGGTTGGCTTTACCCCGACATCACGTCCGATTTCCAGTAGATCACCGTAACGATCTGTCAGTTGCTGGAAATCACATGGCTCCCGTGGCGGAGTGGCAACGACATAAGATGATCCAAATCGGGCAGCCAGTTCCATCCGGCGTCGGGCTTCTTCGAGCATAATCCGGTACTCCTGACCGACCGCTTCCCCCCAGCCTCGCAAAGCAATCATACAGGGGATAGTTAGGCCGTAGTCTTCTAATGCCACTTCCACGTCACGGGCCTCCCCGCCCAGGCCGATGTATTCATAAATGTCATTGATCCATAATTCAATGGCATCAAAACCAGCCTCGGCGGTTACTCGGATTTTTTCAAGCAACGGCGTTGTTTTGATGGTGGATGTGTTGAGGCAGGTTTTCCACTGGCTCATAGCGATACAGTTCCTTGGTGAAATTTAATCCCATACCCTAATCGAAGAGTGTCACGAGTTAGGATTGAGTCGATGGTATGATAGAGGTTCTGGATTATAGGGCGTGGGTAATAGAAAGATGACAGAAGACATCAGTTTAACAGAAGATGATTCGGTAAAGACCGGAACGGGACAGCCTCAAACCATTTGGCAGAATCGCTGGGTATTGGTGGTCGGTATCATGGTAGCGGTCCCGGCTTTGGTGCTGCTCATGTTAGATCTAGATGCCGGGCCTGCGCCTGTGCCACCTCAATCGGCAGAGGAGATGCTGGCGATCGAGGCTGAAATGATGCCAGATAGCCCATCCGAAGAATTGGATGAACCAGGGATCTATAACGCGCCGTTCTATGAGGTTGAGCAGGTTGTTTTCCCGGACGATGAGTATGTGATTGGAGTGGAGGTGAACGGTCATGCCTGTGCTTATTTGCTGGCTGGTATGAATGATATAGATCAGCATATTGTTCACCATGAATTAGACGGTCAGGAGTTTACCGTCACTTACTGTGATAAATCGGAATGTATTGCTGTGTACGATAAGGCAGGTACCACAGCTGAGATCCGCAATGGTGGCTTTAGCGGAGAAACGTTATGGATTCTCTATGACGGTCAACGATTTGAACAAGATGCCGAAGAGATTCCCCTGAAAAGTTTTCCGTCAGTTAAAACAACCTGGGGAGAGTGGAAACAGCAGCATCCGGAGACTGTGGTTTATGTCGGTATAGGAATGTCCCTGGGACCAACTCTGAAAGATGAATAGTCTCGTATGTCTTTCGTAACCCTTCTTCTCCGGAAGCCACTCTGTTTATGACATCTGTTTTTGTGGTTAGAATAAGGACTTGTTCTAACCGTCCACCAACTCATACCCTCCGATAGTATGCCACGTTTACCTGTCATCATTTCGAAAGGCCAAAGCCGAAATCCCGAAAAGCGGGCATTGGAAGAAGCTGTCGCTGCGCAGTTAGCCGAGCATGATCAGTTGGATGTGATTGTGATCCCTCATCTCTATGACCTCACGCCTCAGAAAGAAGGTTACCAGGCATTGAGCCAGATCGGAGGCGACTTCGTGATGGTTTCCTGGCTCTATTCGCGATCCTGTCATTGGATCATGGATCGTAATGGTATTCGAGGGCATTTTGGAGACGTTTTGTTGAGTCAGGTTTCTGACGATGACGAGTTGGAAGACGAGCTGGAAGATGAACTCGAAGATGATAAAGAACGTGTTCTTAGTCAGTTAGAGTTGCCTGACCGTAAGATTTATAGTCTTGAGTTTGGAGCTAGTGTCGAAGCAAGTGATTTTGTGGAAGAAGTCCTCAGGATTGCAGCTCAATCAGACCTTCTCCAGTGGATTCAGGGTAAAGCCAATCAGGAAGCAATGGAGCGGTTTCTGGAACCGGCCAATGATACGGCGATAGGAACCAATAGTATGCTGCCGGTGTTAGGGCAATCGGGAGTGACGGAAGTACAGGATCCCGGTACTCGTCGTTGGTATCCGGTCATTGATTTTAGCCGGTGTACGAACTGCATGGAGTGCATCGACTTCTGCCTTTTTGGAGTGTATGGCGTCGATAAAGTCGACACGATTCTGGTGGATCAACCGGATAATTGTCGTAAAGGGTGTCCGGCATGTAGTCGTGTATGTCCAGAGAATGCAATTGTCTTTCCTCAACATAAAACACCGGCCATCGCCGGGGCACCTGCTGAGGCTGGTGGTTTGAAAATTGACTTATCGCTGTTGTTTGGTGCTCCTGACGCACAGGATGTGGCAGCCCGGGAACGAGATGAACAACTGATGCTCGTAGGTCGTTCTCCGGTCAGTAACGGGGAAGGATCTGAAGATGAAAAAGCAGACTTTGCAAATATTAGCATGAACCGGCGGCAGCCGGTTGAACAGGCTGCTAAAGCCGATCATCTTGATGCATTGATCGACGATCTAGACGCTTTGGATCTATAAAATCGACGGCCAGTAAACGCGATCGGTCGTTTAGCTCATTTCGCCCGTACTTTGAATTTTTTCGCACTTTCCATATTGAGCCACCGTCTGAGTCATTAATGGCTGAGCACGTGTGTCAACGATCGTATTACCGGTTAGATTGACCTGTTTGCAATCGGTAAGCTTCACACCTTCTTTGATGCTGTTAATAATTTGATTGCCGGAGATGGTAATCCGTTGAGAATCGGTGATTTCGAGAAGTGGATACCCGGACTTTTGGCCCCCTTCAGCTTCATCTTCAAACGTACAGCCGTTGATCAGAATGTTCTGACTATTGGTTAACAATACTCCACACCCATAGCTAGGAGTGTGACGTCGAAATAGATTTGCCCCGACAGTGATTTGGCTGGAGTCTTCGATCCACAGGTTTCGTTCGATGGAAGAATAGATGGTATTGCCTGAAAGTACGATTCCATAGCAACCGGTGAGGTGTACATTGTATTCCTGACTACCGATGATGTTACCGGCAATGGCAAAGAGTCCTGGTGGCCGGGATTCGTCAGGAGATTCCACGATTCTGATGTTGCACCCACCGATACTATTGGTAGCTTGAATTGTGTTGGAGGCAATGGTGACTTCATTCACGCTAGCCCCCTCTGCCGTGGTATCGATATAGATCTCAGCGGTCGGTTCTTCTTCCGCTTCATGCGCTCGGAAGTTGTTGTACTCGATATCGTTTCCCGTGATCTGCAGATTGCGGATCTCAGAGCGTTCGATACGGATTCCGCCTTGGCGGTTGTAACTAATATGATTATCGCTGATGTTGATCTGGTGAAGATTAAGATCTTCCAGAAAGACTCCGACACCAGTATTAAAGTAGATGTGACAATGTGTAATGATTACGTTGCGATTACGTTCGACTAAGTGAATGCCGTGTTTCACTTCGGTGATCAAGAGATTCCGAAAGACCATTTGCAATGTCTTAATGCATTCGATACCGTCTGCCTCTTCATGCGTTCCCGTGATTTTCAGGTCGGCAATAATCGGCATACGTTCGCTATGGATCACCTGTTCATTGCGTGAGCCCGGATCTCCTGTGCCGCCATGCGTTCCGCTGAATCGAAACGCAGGACCGGCTCCGTCCATCACAATCGTAGTGGCTCCTGCCGCTCCAGTGATTCCAAAGGGACCGGAAACAGTCAGATCAATCTCAATCGTACGAGTAATACGATAGGTCCCCGGTGGAATTCGAACGTGTCCATCGCCCTGTTCAATCGCATGTAGAATTGCTTCAGTATCGTCGGTCTTGCCATCACCAACGGCTCCAAAGTATTGAATATTACTCATCGGGAAATCACCAAATATACGAATTATCTTTCTATTTGAATTTCCATTATACCGGAATAAGAAGAGGGGGGCTTTCTCAGGTCCTCCTAACCGTTCATTTGTCCTTTGATCGTTCGTTGGGTAACGATCCACACCTTTTCAAGATGCGTGAGATACTCCTCGACAGTCATTAACGTTTCTTCGTTTTCGGAAGATTCAGTAAGTTCAAATAGCCAACCTTCGCCATAATTATCCAAATTGATGTGCGATGGATCGGCCATGAGTGCCGGATTGAATTCATTAAGTTCGCCGGTCAGCGGAGCGTATAACGAACTTTCGGCTTTTTTACTTTCGATAGAGCCGATTTCCTGCTGAAAGCGGACAGACGCTGGTGCGTCAAAGTACCAGTCAAGAAAATAAACATCCTGTAGCAGACGCACAGCATAGCTGCTGAAGCCAAAACGATACCCCTGGTCTACCTTCGCCGCCCACATGTGATTTTTGGCATAATATCGATCGACAGGGAAGACGGCTTCGAACTCACCCATCATGAATGTCAGACAGTCCATTAGGTATAGCGGATCCCCTGATGCTCCGGCTCAAAGAAAATCGGAAGCAATGCGTCGGCATGCAGAAAACCTTTTCGGGTTAATTCGATACGGTCTCCATCAATAGTCACCATGCCGTCGTCGACATGTTGTTGCCATTCGGCGGACCACTTCCCGGTAATCTCTACCTGGAACTTTTCACGGAAATAACCGGCATCCAGGTATCCTCGTTTTAGTTGCAGAATCATCTCACGAATCAGCTTTTGATTCTCTGTTGGACGAAACGCCCGTCCCAGTGGCAGTTCATTGTTGTCCAGCAATGAACCAATATAGTCCTTCCATTCAGGAAGGTTTTGGTAATGGATGCCGGAGGCATGGCCAAAGCTGGCAATTCCTGTGGCAAGCAGATCGGAGCCGGACCAGAGATTATCTCGGTAACTGAAGCTGACCTTTTCAGGATTTTTGATCAGTGTATAGGCACTGGAAATGTGATAGCCGGCAGCCTGTAACTCGTCGTAGGCATAATTGAGCCACGCTCGTTTGGTTTCCCAATCGGCCACTGGCGTTTCAATTTCATCTCCCAGAATGTCTTTGGAGTAAACCGTGTTGAAAGGAAGCTCCATCTGGTAGATCGTAACGCTTTCAGGATCTAACTCGATCGTTTTTCGAATGTTTTCTTTCCAGTTGTCCCATGTCTCGCCGACCATTCCCGAAATCAGGTCAATGTTGACGTTGTAGAAATCAGCCGCACGAATCCATTCCCAGGAGCGATACACTTCTTTGGTTAAGTGAGCGCGTCCATTTTCTTCGAGGATCCGATCGCTGAAATTTTCAATACCCAGACTTAGACGGGTGACTCCCAGATCTTTTAGCGTTTTGATCTTCCCTTCCTGCAATGTACCGGGCTCACATTCGAACGTGACTTCTTCGGCCAGAGACCAGTCAATGTTTTCCCGTAAGCGGTCGACCAAACTGGTGAGTTGTTTCGAACTAAGGTAGGACGGTGTACCCCCACCGAAATAAACAAACCGGAAAGGACGCCCTCCCATGATCTGTTGTTTAGAGATTAACTCAATTTCACGTGACAACGCAGAGACATACAGCTCTATATCTTTAGCCTTGTTATCGGTGAAGACTTTGAAGTAACAGAACTTACAACGTTTTCGACAAAACGGAATATGTAGATACAAGCCAAGCGGAGTGGATTCCAGAGGTGGATTCGACAAGACCTCTTTCACATCATCCAGCTGATTTTGCTCCCATTGCGAGAACGGAGGGTAGTTAGAGATGAAATAACTACCAACTTCAGTTTTCGTTGTATCAGCCATGGGAGTGGTTTGTACTTTCGAGTGGTTCAGAACGTGTCTGTTTAGTATCGCCTATCAGGTTACAGGTACCTGTTTATTTTTTGCCAAAGCAATAAACTTTACCGTCATTGCTGGCAATGACAAGCTTCTGCTGGGAGATGCCAGGTGAGCCTGTGAACCCGCCTCCGGCTTCGTACTCCCAAACCTGTTTGCCAGTTTTGTATTCAAAAGCTGTAATTCGTCCGTTCGAACCAGCGACAAAAACCCGGTTACCAACAACTACAGGGGAAGCTTCCACTCGGCCGCGAATCTGCTTTTGCCAGATTTCTTTACCGTCCGATATTTGGAATGCCTGAACGAATCGGTTTTGTCCGCCGATAATTACAATCCCATCGTAAATCGCGACACTGGAACGGTAGGGTAAGGTACTAGCCTCATTCGTATATTGCCAGTCGACTTTCGCTTCCTTGAAGTTGATAGAGAAGACCGAAGCTCCTTCCGTCCCAAAGTAAACATTATTACCATGCACTGCCGGTGTCGAACCTGTTGGGCCATCGAGTTCGACTTCCTTAATCTTTTCACCTTTAAGCAAGTCAATAATATGTAGCTTGGCATCACACCCGGCAACGAAGGTCCTGTCTCCAACAACCGTCGGAGAACAGCGGATTTGATCGGCGATTTCGTGCTTCCAAACCAGACCACCGTCCTTGGCTGCCAGACAATACAGCGTGGCATCCTGAGAGCCGACAAGCACGTTGTCTTTGTAGAAGTTGGCTGACGAATTTACTTCGGCACCAGTCTCATATTGCCACAGCAACTTTCCATCTTTGGCCTGAAAACAATAGAAGACACCGTCGTAGTCACCCAGATAGATTCGTCCGTCACGATAAGCGGGAGATGACACGAAGCCACTCTCAATCGTGCTCTTCCAAATCTGCTTTCCATTTTTCAGACTTAAGGCGAATAAAGCGCCATCAAGGTCACCAATATAAACCACTCCGTCAACGATGGCCGGAGTGACTTCAAAGGCCCCTTCTTTAACTTCGAATTCCCATAGCAATTCAGGCTTTTCCGGAAGCAGGCTTTTAGCCACACCCTGACTTAAGGTGTTACCTCGGAAGTACTCCCAATTATCGATTTTGGTTGAGGCGGGCTTTTCGGAAGCTTTCTCTTGCGAGATGGTTTCTACCGTAAGAATATTGAGTACCAAGGCACCTGTTACGGCGAAAATCACAAGACTTTTATGGAGGCTATTCATAGTTTGATTCTCATCTTATGTTATTTCTCAACATGAGAAATCGTTGGCTGAATTGGCTAAAATGCTTGTTGATAGAGTGACAATAAGTCCTCAGTTTCTACTGTACGAGGGTTAAATTGTTTTGTCCACTGTTTGTTAGCGTCCTCAGCCAACTGCGGTAACAGGCTCTGCTCAACACTCTGTGATCGCAGATCCCCGACTAATTCCGCCTTTTGTATCAGACCAGAAATGAAAGTCGCAAGTTGATCGGAGCTGGCTTCCGTAATTATAGGAGAATTTTCAGCTGCCAGTTCTGCCAGCAGGGCATAGTCGCTTTCCATCGTTTTAGCATTAAATCGAATAACGTGCGGTAACATGGTGGCGATTGCTTGACCGTGAACGATTCCATAATGAGCGGTGAGTGGATTGGCCAAAGCATGAGTAGCTCCGAGCATGGAATTCTCAATGGCGATTCCAGCGAGACACGCTCCCATTTGCATTCCACCTCGCGCCTCCAGATCCTTCGGATTTTCCAGAACAAGAGGGAAGTTTTTGGCTAGTAACTGCCAGGCGCGCTGGCTGAAATGCAGCGACTTTTCGTTGCGTTTTGTCGTGACCATTGTTTCGACGGCGTGCGCGATGGCATCAATACCGGTCAACGCCGTTAAGCGATTAGGTTGAGTTACTGTTAAGACCGGATCCAGAATTGCCAGACGGCAGGTTGCTTTTTGGTCGCCACAGGCCATTTTGACATGAGTTTCAGCGTCTGAGATCAGGGCAAATGATTGGGTTTCGCTTCCAGTGCCGGCTGTTGTCGGAATGGCGACCATGGGAAGCATCGGTTTTTCGGCTTTGCCAATTCCCCAGTAATCCTGAATAGCTCCGCCGTTGGTGTAGACGAAGTTCATTCCTTTCGCACAGTCCATCGAACTGCCGCCACCTAAACCGATGAGGAGGTCAGGTTGCCATTGCTTGGCCGCTTCGACACCATGAATGACATCGTCAGATGACGGATTTTCATGGACACCGGTATAAAGTATGGAATCCATACCCTGAGCTTTTAGCAGTGTCCTCGCTTTTTCAGGGTAACCTAACGCTACGATTCCCGGATCACTCACGATCATGGCGCGGCGACAACCCCAGTTGCTTATAGCTTCCCCCAATTGTTCAAACGCATTTGCGCCGAACAATATCTTGGTAGGGCAATCCAGATCTAAGAAATCCATGACAGGTGTCTCTTGGTAAAAGCCCAACACACCACAGCGACGTGTTGGGCTCTTTTTATTTTGTTTGCATGGCCTATCTGCCTGCGCAAACATTGGCTTGATGGGGAGTAACTACAGTAACTCTTCAGGCACCTGAAACGCTCGGTTGCGGAACAGGAAGTCGATAATGTTACCTTCGTGAGGCTGTAGCCAGTTAAGCTTGGTGGTAGGGACAGGACCAAGGTTGAGCCGGTCAATTTCTGTACAGTCAATTAATTGATTGCGTAAGGACTCGTTATTCGTGATACCTGTGCAAATCAGAGTTTCACCGATGGTGCCGAGCATCTTGTCCTCAGGACATTCCACGACACTCGCAAATGGGAACATATATTCCTTTTGAGCGATCGCATTTTCAGGACTCTTGCAGTGGACAATCGTCGGTCGGATGTATCCACAAAGTTCTTTTTCGATCAGACGATCTCCGTACTGTTCGGTGACATGGGTGACCCCATCTTCGTCGAGATCATCTTGGATGGAATCCCAAATGGCAGTTGCCATGCCATCAATTGTAAATGCGGCCAGACCAGCGTTCGGATCGGTTGGCGGAAGTGCTTCGATGGGACCTAGCTTTTCAGCCAGCGCCTGAGCGATTTCCTCGGTGTGTCTTGATGCCCAGATACTGGAAGTATTGATGCAACCACGACCACCATTGATGTAAATACTTTCAACAATCAGGTCGATGTACTCTTCCCAGTTATCTACACAATCATCACCAATCAGGATTTTGGAGAAACCCGGACCATGAGCTTGAACCTGAGGGTTGCTTTTGTAGTTGTCGACGGTTTGCTTGCTACCGAAGATCATAGATCGTTTGCATTTGCTTAACACGGCTGATCCGATTTCAGCTCCGCTTCCGGGATACAAACACCAGATCTCTTTTGGGATGCCGGCTGCAACCATTGCGGCAAACATACGGTAAGGCGTCCAGGGTTCTTTTTGCCCCGGCTTAAGGACTAAGCCGATTTGAAGGGGAACAGCGGGAAGCCAGAGTGTGTGAACACCTGGAGAATTAGAGGGTAGTACCGCGGCCAGAATAGGAGTTTGACACTGGTAGCTGACGGGGATGCCCCGAGCTTCCTTTCCCCAGCCGTTGCTGAGGATATCCAGTGGTAATCCACGGGTCAAAGCATCGATGATGCGTCCCATGTTATTCATCACGAAGGCATTTTTGGACATGCCAAGTTCCACCATGTGTTCCGGCAGTCCCGTGGTGGCCGATTGCTGGACGATAAAGTCCTGAGGAGTTTGCTCCGTATCACCAATCGAGAGGTTTCCGTTGACGAACAAGTCACCGGCTTTGCCCATCTTTTCGATGAGCTCTTCGATCGAGAATTGCTTAAGAATATCCCGGGCCTTCTGTGCCTTTCGCATATCGCGGGTAATTAACCCACCGTTCGCCATGCTCTGTGTACCGATAATATCTCCGGTCGCATGATGAACCAGTTCCTGTGTTTCCAGGGATTCGTATTCTTCTCCCCAGCGAATAACGGGAATGTTAACCACGGTCTTCTCCTCTTTGCCTTCTAGGTATTTTCTTTGTGTGGAACAGTCAATCGTTTAAGGCGACTAATAAACGCCGACGGTTGTACTCTTAGCGAACACGTGATACGGACGAACACCGGATACTCCATCCCAAGGATACATTTCGTGTGGTTCTTCACGTTCTGCTTCGTCGCGCTCAAGGAAACCAGGGATGAAAAGTTCCCGGGTCAATGTGGTTAGCTTGACGCGTCCAGTTTCTCCGTAGCCAACCAACTCATTGGGATCATCAAATGAAACAACTTCGGTTGCGGCTCGCGGTTGCGGGGCGTGATAAGTAATTTTGTACTTGTTTTCTTTCGTGACCGGTTCGCTACAGGCTAATCCCATGAGCGTGTTGCCATAAGTTGGAGTCATATAGACGCCACTCTCTTCCGGCGGCCCGCCAAAGAGTTCTTCGACGCAGTATCGAGTCCACTGGGGAGTGAATTCAGTACCGCCGGAGAAGATGCCGGTGATCCCGATTTCCGGAAGGCTGGTTCCGCGTTCTTCTAAAGCAGTCGCAAGTTGGTCAAGTAGCTTCGGAGTGGCGAACATACATTTAATGTCATGACCAGCAGTTAATACGGTGATCGCCTGATCAATACAGTGTTTCTTGTATTCTTCCAGGTGTTCCATCCAGCCTTTCTTAATCACCTTCACGACCCAACGTGGATCGAGGTCGATGCAGAAGCAGATACCACCACGGTGCTGGCATAGGTGTTCGACGGCTAACCGCAAACGGCGAGGTCCTGACGGGCCAAGCATCAGCCAGTTGGCACCCTTCGGGAAGTACTCATCCGGCAAGGTTTCACTGAACATCTCATAGTCCAGCCGGTGATCTTCGATCACCACACGACTTTTTGGAATGCCAGTTGTTCCACCCGTTTCAAAAACAAAGGTGGGTTGACCCTCCAGACCTTTTGGGATCCAGCGATTCACCGGACCACCACGGAGCCATTCATCTTCGAAAAGCGGAAATTTCTTTAGGTCATCGAAGTCTTTAACTTCGGTGAGAGGGTCAAAGTTCAATTCCGCTTTCTTCCCTAGCCAGAAGGGGCTTCCTGTGGATTCATGGAAGTGCCACTGCACAATTTCATGCGTGTGTGCGTCTAGTTTTGACTTGGCATCAGAGACTGACTGGTCCAGATTATCGCTCATTGATTGTTCCATTATAAGCGTTTGAATTTGCAGGTTAAATGTACATGATTAGTGGTTTTAGTGTTACTTACTTTGCCTAACTGTCCACACCACAAACTTCCAAAATATCCTAGAATACAACGGTATTCAAGGAGACAGGGATTAGATTCACTGGCGTGATGGACAGGCTAGACGGATATCTGATAAATTGTTCAAAAGTTGCCTTAATTGAAGTTGAGTAATTTACGGCTACTAGCGAAAATAAAACAGGTACACCAGTAGTTTTGAGATTGCTTACCATGGCTGACGACCCAAACAAACAACTCCAGTCGATGTTTAGTAGCATTGATGTCACCGCGTCCACCGCGAATAGCGATGCGAAACCTGCATCGGAAGGCCAGGACAACACTCTTTTTGTGGCACTTCTTCGACGCATGATTGCGCAGCAGGATAAAACGAATGACCTGCTGCAGGAATTGATTCAGCAGAGTCGTATCCAACAACAGGCTCGCCAAACCGAACTGGAACGATGGAAACAGTCAAATCCGGAACTCGCCCGCAGTTGTCGTGACGCAGTGGATGTGTTGAGCGATGTGCAAAATGAATTCCTTCAGTCGCTCACGAATGAAGTGGACGAGAATGAGTATTCGCTTCGAGACAGTGATTATATGTTGCAGGAATTTGTCGATCGCTATGGTCCCCGTCTGGCGCACCTCAATGGAGTCCTGCAGGTGTTGTCTCAGTTGGCCGAAAAAGATCCGTCTTAACGTCGTTTACCACAGTAAGACAATGTGGAACTGAAACGCTGGAAAGTTACTAGTCGTCTATGCTTGTCGAATTAGTCAAAGTTCAAACAAGGGACGGAGTTCGATTGGACGGTGCGCTGAGTCCTGCATCAACTTCTTCGGCGGAGACTCTGGTGATTTTGCTTCATGGGGTCGGCGGTAACTTCTATGGTAGTCGTATGATGGCTGAATTAGTGACAGCGATTACCGGTACGGAGATTGATTGCCTGAGGGTGAACACGCGAGGACATGATTACTGTTATACCGGTATGAGTCGGATGGGAATCCGCAGGCTGGGAGCTGGATATGAGCGTATTGAACAATGTATTCAAGATATCGACGCCTGGATGGAATGGGCTGCCTCGAGGTATGCAAAGGTTGTTCTGTTAGGGCATAGCTTGGGAGCTCTGAAGGCAGTTTACTATCAACGTTACCAATGCCATGACTCACTGAAAAAAGTAATTGCCATTTCTCCCCCTCGATTGTCCTATAAGGCTTTTATGGAGGGCGAACGTAGCGCTGAATTTCGTCAGTCGATTGAAAATTCCCGAACGGCTATTAGGGAAGGTGAACCGGAGCGCTTAGTGGATGTTAGTGTTCCTTTTCCACTTTTGATTACGGCTGAATCCTATTTGGATAAGTACGGGGAACAGGAGAAGTACAACCTGGAACCCATGGTTGATGGACTTTCGCTGCCCACAGATTTCATTTTTGGTGGTCACGAACTGAAACATAGTGGAATCGTATTTGCGGGATTGGATAGCTCGCTCCGAGCGATTGCAGTCGAAGCGGGGCTCGAACAACAGATTACTGTCCGCGTTATTGAAGAGGCGGATCACATGTATTCGCAACAAGTACCTCAGTTAGCTGCCGCTGTCCTTCCCTTGATTCACCAACACTGAATCCCAGGTAATGAGATCCCGCAAAAATTTTCTTTGATCGATTGTCCTGCGATTACAGCTTTTACTGCATGCTAGCTTCTTAACATTTCTATCAAGTTGTATCTGTCTCGCGTCCGAACTATTGGACAAAGTTCTTCTTGCCTACCTGGTAAGCGGGGAGGTTTGGGAGTTGTCGGGTATTGAGTTTCGGCAGTTTTGAGAATTTAGGTTGTTCGTCTAGGGAGAGGTATGTCGTCTAACGA
>Ga0115011_10000886_pt1 | contig 22595 bp, 15 predicted proteins | sample TroAtlMetagenome_2_FD_88705 | JGI IMG/M metagenome (GOLD analysis project Ga0115011, IMG submission 88705) | Marine eukaryotic phytoplankton communities from Atlantic Ocean - Tropical Atlantic ANT8 Metagenome | ecosystem: Environmental > Aquatic > Marine > Oceanic | place: Tropical Atlantic...
CCTGACTGCAGCCCTGCTTGCGGTAGGATGCCATGTGGGCAATTCCGCTCTCAATATCATCGCATCCAAACACTTTATTACCGAGGTAGGATGGGACAAGAAAGCGTATACCTATCTTGAGAGCTTTGGAACCTGGTTCTCACTCGGAGGAGCCTTCATTGGCGGATTCGTTGCCAGTAAACTCGGAGCCAAGCGCTCTGTTGTCATTGCTGGCACCCTGATTGCCCTTGTCTGGATCACCTTCAGCCAGCTCGAGTCTTTTTGGACTGAAGAGTGGCTTATCAGGTCCAACATGTGGGTGCTCGCAAGCCTTCTGGGACTCTTCAGCGTTTCACTCTTCACCCTTTTCATGAATGTCTCAGAACGTCGGGTAGCCGCCTCCCAGTTTACCGCCTACATGGCTCTACTCAACCTCTCTATCTTTCTCGGAAACAAGGTTGCAGGCCCCTTAGAATCTGCTCTTTCCTCCGTGCCAGCGGTCTACTTTGCCTCTGGCGTCTTCCACCTTGGCGTCATGACCTTTGTCATTCTGGCCATCAAACCCCCGGAAGAAGCCCCTTCCCTTCCAGGGTTGAAAATGTCATTCGCGGATCAGTGGCGCGAAGAGCTGAAGCAAAAAGGTGAGGAGGAAATGCCACAGTAAAAGTTTCCCCACCGCTGGAGCCCTAGTTCTCCCTGATCCAATCTTCCACCGCCCGCTTCACCGCTTCAGGGAAGAGATCTATGAGAAGGAGTGGATTAATCCCGCCAGCCGCCATGAAGTGGTCCCCCTCGTAGGTAATGGTAAGCGATTTCTGGTAGGACTGTGCCAGTCTCTCGGACCACCGTGGCCGCACAATATTGTCACTCTCCGCGATGAGATGCAGGGTGTTGATATTTGATGCGCTATAGATATCCGGAATGTTTTCCAAACCCTCCCGGTCATACTGAGGAGTAAGGTCTTCTATCGCTGCACTATTGATGAAGATCGCCTTCCTTACCTTCGCCAAGCTCCCAAGGTCCCGCTCCGAATCGAGGAGATTGAAAAGGTAGGAGGCAAGCGCTCCTCCCTGCGAATACCCGATCACCAGATCCACATCCCCGGGAATCCTGTTATTGGCGTAGTCGATCACATAGTCGACCGATTCCTCCAGATCCCCATAATTGGCGGAAAGACAGTTCCACCATTCTCTCCCGACGACATTGAGGAAGGGGTTACTATGAGGAGCTTGCGCGTAGAAAAAGCGTGCCCGGTCGCCGAGGGCGTCTTCCAACTCTTCACAGAGGGGAGTGCGCTCCATCCATCCGGAAAACATACCCTTGCCGTGCAGGACCAGAACGTTGGCCGGGCGCCCTTCCGGCAGGATGCTCCCGTAGTCTACCAGTCGATAGAGCACGGCTTTATTCGCCCTCTCGGTATACTCATGCCCGGCATCCACCGGCCGCACCCATGCCCGGTTCACATCCCGAAACGCCCTGTCACCCAGATTCTGGAAGGCCTCGGAATCCGCCTTCTGGAGAACCCAGCAGGAACCCTCTCTCCATGAGACCCTCACCAGGAACCCGGTCACCGAGATATTCGGAACCGGGGAGCGCTCCTCTGCAGAACTCAAGAAGGCCAACACCACAGCCAGAACCAGAACTACAACCTTCCTCACACTGCATCCTACTTCCTGAACCCTGCAATGTCGAACTCGGAGTGCCTCGCACAACCACGAGAGGATGGTTGACGCATTTCGAAGAAAATCTCCCGTTTCGATACACGGCTACTCGAACTTCGCCTCATCCAGATCGACACGGTAGACCACTCCCTTGGAGTATCCGACCGCATAGAGCTCACCAGCAGGATCTCTCCCAAAGGAAACAATCCGGTCCGGAGCCGTTCCAATCTGTCGGATAACCTTCAACTTCCGGTCCCTCTGGGTGATACCCCAGACCTTTTTACTCTGATAGTCCGCACAGATGTAGACTCCATGAAAGCTCGACTGCGGATCAGTGCGCATCACGTAGCCGCCAGTGACCGAGACCCCGTGCTTACGGAGGAAAGCCACAACCGGGGGAGTATACTCGGCACTCTCAGTTCGATACTGCGTCGAGAATAACGAAAAACCCTCCTGAATATTCCACCCGTGGTTTTCCCCGGACCGCACGATGCACACCTCCTCAAACCGGTTCTGCCCCACGTCGCCAACCCAGAGATCTCCGTTGGCAGGGTCGAAGCTGAAGCGCCACGGCTGACGCAGTCCATAGGCAAAGATCTCCGGACGTCTCTCCTTTGAATCCCCAGTCACAAAGGGATTGTCACCGGGAATCCCATACGCCCGGCCTTCTTCCTCCCGGTCCACATCAATACGAAGGAGGCTCCCCTCAAAACGGCTCAGGTCTTGGGCCTTGCCTTCTGGGTCCTCCTGCGGTCCCCCATCTCCCATCCCGATGTAGAGGAAGCCATCCGGTCCGAATTCCAGACCGCCTCCGTGATGAAAGAGAGTATCGATATTCCACCGCAGGATACTCCGGGTGGGATTTCCTGAATCTTTCCGGCGATCCGCACTGGCCACTCGCTCCACCACCGCCATACCCCGTTGCTGCCCGGTCATGGTTTCATGCATCATGAAGTAGCGCCCATTTTCCGCGAATCCGGGATGCAGAGCCACCCCCAGAAGGCCCTCGTCATTAGCCACGTAGATCTCGTCGAGGATATTCACAAAGGGTGAGATCACCTCTTCCCCGTCCACCCTCTCCAGCAGGGAAATGGTCCCCTTGCTTTTCTCGGCAATCAGATAGCCACCCTGCACCGTCGGATGCCCCCCGAACCACACCGGCTTATGAAATTTCTCCTTCATCCCGAATACGGGCTCGAAGGCAACCTGCTGGCTAAGGACCGGAATTTCCAGTGGCGTACCCGCCTCCTGAACCACCTTTGTCTCCGGTTGCCTGAGGCTTTCAAGATAGGCAATCAGGTCCCGGAATTCCGCAGGACTAAGCTGGGAGTGCAGACCGGGAGGCATCAGTGAGACTGCTCCCGTCTCCTCCTTCACAACCTCGGAACGGGCGATCCGAAGATCCACTCCTCCAACCTGCCCAAGGACCAGGACCTCGTCTGCCCGGCTCCGGAGGATTCCCTGGAAACGCTCGCCCTTCCGATTCTCCAAGATCGTCGTGGCATAGCCCGTCATGATCGAGGACGAGGGATCGAGAATGGACTGAGCCAAATCCGCGCGGGCGAACTTATCCCCCGCGGCATACAAATCAGGTCCTATCCCACTCGCCGTCCCATCAACGGAGTGACACTGGCTGCACGCAGTGCGTTCATCTGTGAATATGATCTTCCCGCCCTCAACGCTTCCTCCCGTCATGGCGACCTTCAGAAACTCGCCATCAGGGAGGGGCTCCGCTCCTTCCATGAGAGCGGGAACAAGAAGAGATACCGCTGTGTAGGCAAACCAGCGCGGATGGGTCATGACCCAAACTTTAGCTCAGCCTCCCGAACTGCCAATCGTTTAAGGCATGGCCTTAACTCACATTGCCCCGGAACAGAAGTTCCAGACTCGCCTCTCCCCGGAAAAACACTAGGATAACAGTCCCATCAGCATGTCCCGTCACCTCCTTCTCATCCTGCTGGCCGTCACTGGCCTTCATGCCGAAAACCCCTTCCGTGTCCCGGAAGGATTTGAGATCACACAATTTGCCGGCGATGACCTCACCCATGACACCTGGGCCATGACCATCTCGGAAGACGGGAAGGTGGCTGTCTCCGGGCCAGGGTATATCAAGGTCCTTCTCGATACGGACAAGGACGGCGTAGCCGACCAGGCCGAGGTCGTCTTCAACAAAGCCCGTAATCCCCACGGCCTCCTCTGGAACGGAAACGACCTCCTCAGCGTTCAGCCTCAGGGGATTTTCCTGCATCGCACCCAGCCGGGTCAGACTCTCCCGGGCGGCGACCCCGAACTTTTCTACAAGCTTCCCGGAGGAGGAGGAGAACACGGCCCCCATGGAATCCGACGCGGTCCTGACGGATGGTTTTACGTGGCCTGCGGAAATAACACCAATATCAGTAAAGGGAACATCACCACCGCCTCCTCCCCTATCACCGACCCCTCGCAGGGAACGATCCTCCGCATCTCTCCGGATGGAAAACAGAGTGAGGTCATTGCCCACGGATTCCGCAACCAGTACGACCTCGCCTTCAACCAGCACGGCCACCTCTTCACCTTCGACTCCGACGGAGAGCGGGATCACCAACTCCCATGGTATTCCTACTGTCGGGTCTTTCACATCCGGGTCGGGGGACACCACGGCTGGCTTCTCCCCGGCCACCAACGCTCCTTCAACCGGCCTCCCTATTTCTTTGATTCCGCCGCCCGGCTCAACGAGATCGACCGTGGATCTCCCACCGGGGTGGAAGTCTACCGCCACACCCAGTTTCCCAAGCACTATCAGGACGGCCTCTTTTTCGCCTGCTGGACCTACGGACGGGTCTACTTCAGCCCGCTCATCCCGAGGGGAGACTCCTATCAGAGCCATGAGGACGAGACCTTCCTCGAGCCTATCGGCAACCTCGGCTTTGCCCCCTCCGACCTCGCGGTTCACCCCCTCACCGGAGACCTCTTCGTCTCGGTAGGAGGCCGGGGAACCAGGGGGGCCGTTTATCGGGTCTCCTATCCGGAAGGTCGAAAAGCGGCCAAGCCCGTTCCCTTCTATGAGACCTCGGAGGACTGGTCTGTCCACAAAGACCTCATCACGCCCCCCCCCGTGCTCTCCCCGACTGAGGCTCTTGCCCTCTTCGAAAGGACCAACGAACCCTCCACCCGTATTACCGCTATGCGTCACCTCATGCTCGCGATGGGAGACATCAGCACCAATGAGGCACGCCGCCGGATCGATGCTGGCTACACTGCGAATAAGCCGGACGCTCTCTCAGAAGAACTTCGCCGGAAAGCCCTCTCTCTGCTGACCGTGGCGTTTGATCCGCAAGATCCAGGCCATCCCCAGCAGTATGAGATCGCCCGCCTGCTTGCCATGCTCAAGGCAGATACAAGCGCCGCCATGGAAGGTCTCGCCTCAGCCCTCTCTCCTTCCTCTCACCCGACCCACGATGCCCACTATCTGTTCTGTCTCTCCCAAATGCCCGGGCCAAGAGAGATCGTTCGCGAAAAAATCGCAAAAGGCTTCCTCGGAATCGACCACAAGCTCGAAGAGCGCGATCTCCTCACCGACCGGAACTGGAGTGTCAACCTGCGCGACGCCCTGAAGACCCAACTTGAATTCGATCCCGGAACAGCCGACCGGATGGCTCAATCCAAGAAAATATCCCCCGCCAGCGTGCACCTTCTTTCGCTGCTACCGGAAAAAGACCACAGATCCATGGCCCAAGCGATGGCCTCTGGCGTGCGGGGGTGGAACAGGGAAGCCCTTGGCTTTGTGGAGAAGCACCTGCCTCCCTCAGCGATCCCACCTCTTCTGACCACCCTACGTGGCGTCTGGAAAAGCGAACTCCAGCTCAGGCCCGATCTCGTTGGGTTTCTCTCTCGTCATGGCAGTGAGGAAGATCGCAGAGCTGCCTCGGAATTCCAACAGCCACCGACCAGCAAGGTCGACCTCACTCCGTTCGCCGAAAAGATGAAGATCGTCGACTGGGAGAAGGGCGACAGCGCTCGGGGACAGGCAACCTACACTCGCTACAGCTGCGCCACCTGCCATTCAGGCAATCGACGACTCGGACCTTCCCTTGGCAACATCGCCAAGCGCTTCAACCGGGAGGACCTTTTCCGGCACATCAATGAGCCGAACCTTTCTCTTTCTGACCTCTACAAGGCCACGCAGATCACCACCGCTGATGGCGTCTACATTGGAATGAAGGTTTACAGCTCTGAGGCTCAGACCATTCTCGAAACAGGGTCAAATGAAACCATCCGTTTCTCCCGACACGACATCCTCAGCGAACGATCTCCAAACCGATCACCGATGCCGGCTGGACTGCTGTTGGGAGCGAGCACCCAAGAGTTGGCAGACCTCTACGCCTACCTGAAGACACTGTGATGGACCGGAATCCGACTCCGCCTACTCTTCGCTGTAGGCCTTGATCCAGTCGATCTGAAGGCTAAAGGGACCATCCTTTTTGTCGTAGATCATCACACCGAGGCTATCGATCTTCCCGCGCTCGAGAGGGTAGCGGTCCCGAGGAAGTTTCATGCCTCTCCAGCCTGCTGCGAATGCGCTGAAAGGGATCTTGGCAACCTGCCAACCCTTGAAGTCGGCCTTGGTGTCAAAATCAGCGCGGTAGGTCGCTCTACTGCCTGCCATTTCCAGGCCAAACTTGTATGTCCTTCCGTCCCCTTTAAACCGGATCATCACTCCATCTTTCCCCGACAAGCCAAGGGCCCCGGGCCGAGTCCGGATTGAGGAAAAACCACCGCCATTCGTGTTCGTTGAGCCAGCAAAGAGCAACCTGTCGCCCTTGAAGGTAAATCCCCCCTTCGAGCGGCCACCCATCACGTTATCGTTCACGGTGATCCACTTCTTTCCCGGATCAGCCTCGGAGAAATCAAAAAGAGTGACCCTTTTCGCGCTCTCATTCTTTTCGGACTTTCCCTTGTCCTCAGCGGCGTTTGCAGGCGCCTGGAAACAAATAAGGGCTATTCCCAGCATAATTGCCGCGGATAACAGGGTAGTAGTAGGTCTCATTTGGCGGAACCTACGCCCATTTATGGAACCGTCAAGGGGATGAGTGATATTAGACCTTTCCTAAACCTTGCGCTCGCCCCCCCTGTAAAACCAGAGCACCTCTCCCAATTTAGCCGATCACCTCCTAAACCACGTTTTCTCAGGGACACATTGACGCCTCCCACTGCCTCCGGCACCCTCCAAAAGTAATGAAAATTCTCCTTCTCGCCCTTTCTCTTTCAATTGCATTCATGAGCTCCCATTCCCTCGCCGATCATCACAAGAAACAACCTGGCGCCTACCGCCACGTTGTCTGCTTCAAGTTCAAGGACGATGCCACCAAGAACCAGATCACAGCCATCGAAAAGGCCTTCGCCGCCCTTCCCTCCAAGATCGACTCGATCACGGGTTACGAGTGGGGAACCAACGTGAGCCCGGAAAACCTCGCCCAGGGATACACCCACTGCTTCATCGTCTCCTTCAAGGACAAGAAGGGACTGGAAGCCTACCTGCCACACAAGGACCACAAGGCCTTTGTAGAGCAACTTCTGCCCATTCTCGACAAAGCCTTCGTCATTGACTTCGTCGCTAAATAGCGAGGACCTTGTCGGAACCTTTCGTCAGGAGGCGGCCCCCAATTAACAGACAGCAGGAATCGGGTGTTGATGACCTTCCCTCCTCTTCTGCTCCTCGCAACTTTCCTCCTTGTTTGCACCGGCTCCCTGCTGGCCTCACCCACCGCAGACTTAAGCGAGACGCCCGGTCCTCTCGAGCTATGGAAACATTTTGATCCAGACGAGGGAGACTTCAATGAAGAGATCGTCAAGGAGGTCACCGCAGGCGGGATCTACACTCGCGATTCCTATATCAGTGCTTACGTGCTTGGCGAAGAAATCCGGGTTTACTGCAGATACGCAGTAAAAACGGGAGCCCGAAATGCGCCCGGGCTGCTGAACGTCCACGGCTGGATGGGTGCGCCTGCCATCGACAGGGATTACGTGAAAAACGGATGGGCTGTGATGGCCCACGACTACTGCGGAGAAACCAGTGACCGCGCCCACTTCACGAAATATCCAGAAAAACTCCTCCGGGGAAACATGGATAAGCGAATCGGATACCGGGTGAAGTCAAAACTCCCTGACGGATCTTTCATCACCAACCCTGAACAAACCGACGATTACGTCTGGTATGCCATCCAGCGACGAGTTCTCAGTTACCTCCTCGCGCAGAGGGAGGTCGATCCAGGCCGCATTGGAGCTAAAGGATACTCCTATGGTGGCACCATCATGTGGAACCTTGGAACCGACCCGCGTGTTAAGGCGATCGTCGCCTATTTCGGCGTAGGGTGGCTCGAGTATTTCCGCACTCGAGGCGTATGGATGTATGATACCCCCCGGGACGAACCTGAGAAAAATCCCGGTGAGACCCTTTATCTCTCTGCGATCGCTCCTCAAGCCCACGCACCACATATCACCGCCGCAGCCCTCTGGCTGAACGGCACTAATGATCATCATGGAGGACATGAACGGGGAGAACAAACGTTCCGGGACTTCAAGCCGCACATCCCTTGGTCCTTTGCCCACCAGCCGAGAGGGCATCACGACACGCGGGACATCGGACAAAACGCCCGGCTCTGGCTGGAGAAACACGTTTTAGGCAAGGATATCGACTGGCCTGAAGAGGCCGGATCAAAAATCGTCCTCGACGCCCAAGGCGTTCCAGAACTGCACGTTAGCCCGGCCGACCCGGACAGGGTAAATCATCTGGAAATCTACTACGCGCTCAGCAACCCGGTCAGCTACGGCCGGGCTTGGCGCAACGCCACCCTACGCCGCAAGGGCGATGTCTGGATCGGAAAAATGCCGGTCCTCAACGTGCGAGACTATGTCTTCGGTTTCTCCAATATCCAATATGACAACACCGTAGTACGCTCCTCACCTTTCACAGCGACGATCCCCGAAAGCCTCGGCGACGCGATTGCGACAGATAGGCGTTCCCTGAAGCTGAACAACAACGCAGCATGGTTCAACTCGGGCCCCGTGGAGGGGAAAAATGGCATCTCTGGATTCCGTGCACTATCGCCTCGGGGAACTTTTAACGAGCAGTTCAGCGATCCAAAATGGCAGGCTCCTGAAGGTGCACAGCTGCACTTCAAGTTTTACTGCACCCAGCCTCAGGTTGTGGAAATCGCAATCAACAACCACTACCTGGCCGACATCAGAATCACTGCGTCGGATGACTGGCAGGAAATGACTCTGGAAGCAGGACGATTCATCCACCGTTTCAGCAAGAATCCTCTCGCGGATTGGTCCCAGACAAAAAAAGTCGATATCAAGCCACTATCAGGTGCCGATATAGCCAAGATCATCTTTGCAGGGTTTCAATGGGTGTCGGACGGCAGGACCAATCCGTCCAATTAACCAAATGGCGCCGAACACCGCCTCGTTCACTACAACCCGGAACCGCTTCACCCGCAGAAGATCGGATCCGGGGGGAACAGGAACTCAGTTCTTCAGTTTAAACCGCGCAACGTAAGCAAATGAGGTCACGAAGAGATACTCCTCGTTCTCGTCAAAACAGCAGTTGGTGACCGGGTCTGGAAGCCTGATTGTGGCCAGCTTCTTACCCTCGGGAGAAATCACGAGAACTCCACCGGGGCCGGTCGCGAAGATATTCCCACTCGTGTGCATCTTCATCCCATCGAACCAGCCGGCGTCATCCTTCCCGTAGGGCCCTTCAAAAAAGATTCCCCCACTACCATCCTCTGCTGAGAACCGCCACATCTTGGGGTCTTGCATGTCCGAACTTCCGACGTAGATCCACTTCTGGTCTGGAGAAAGCACGATCCCGTTTGGCAGGTCCATTTCGTCACTTACCAGAGAGACTTTTCCCGTGGCGGCTTCATATCGATAGACCCCGCAATAGGGAATCTCCCGCTTATCATCGACGAATACCATCGCCTCCCCCGGAACACTGTTCGCGATATCGCAGTGTCCATAAGGAGGATCGGTAAAGTAAATGTCCCCGTTGGCAACAACGGTCAGGTCATTGGGGCTGTTGAAGCGTTTCCCCTCATAGGTTGCACTCAGCGTTGAAAGTCCCTCCTGAGTAATATTGTCGAAGGACAACTTAGCGAGCCTCCGGTCTCCGTGCTGGCAAATGATGAGGTCCCCCGCAGGATCAAGGGCGAGACCATTGGACCCAAGGACGCCACCCTCAAAGAAAGGAACTGTTCCGGTGTGTCCACCCGGAGAAAGAAAGACACTCGACCCCTTTTCTTGGGACCACTGATGAATCGTATTCCCCTTTACGTCTGAGAAGAGAAGCGTCTTCATAGAGGGAACCCATACGGGTCCCTCCGCAATTTCAAAACCCTTCGCAAGCACTTCAAGTTGAACCGAAGCGTCGAGAATTCCGTCCACGCCCGGGTCATGAAGTTCAACCCGGCAGATCTGGTTTTCTGGGATTGCAGCGCCGGCGTTAGCCTCGACTGACTGGATCTCTTCATTATCTCCAGAGACGACTGCCTTCTCTCCGCATGAGCACAGCAGAATCGAGATTCCCAACGCGCTCCCCATCAATCCGAGATCTTTCATCTCGCTATAGCTAGAAACCTGTTCCCCGAGCTCAAGCCCAAAATCATTCTGACCGGGGTTCTACACCTCCGTAAGCTAGGATCGCGCGGATCCCGTTTTAGTCAAAATAGGTATCCTCGTGACTGTAAGGAGGCGCGCAGCAGCACAGGAAACGCAAGTCGCTGGTGGCGGTGATCTGATGCCATGCTCCCGCCGGAATCACGACCGCATCCCCCGGTTGCATCAAACGGGTCTCCCCGTCGAGCTCCATCATCCCCTCCCCCTCGAGGAGAAAATAGAACTCCTCGCTGACCTTGTGGTAATGCCGATCCGTAGCATTACCCTTGGCGATCGTCGCCTCGGCAAGACTCTGCTGCTCTACTGGAGCGTTGCTCAGATCCAGAACACTCCGGATCGTGGATCCATCCTTGGTTGTAAACGGCTTCTGTTCAGAAAGCTGGCGAACTTCCATGACGAGAGCCTAAACATCGTAATCAGAACTGTCACGCTTGCCCATCCAACCCATTCTCCCTAAGCAGTAGGAAATGGCCGACGATAAAGAAACCACCGTCCGGGAGGAGCAGGCCAGCGAACCCGGACGATCGAGCCAATTCAAGGGCCTTTCGATCGGGGCGGCTCTCGCGTCGTTTGCCCTCATCTACTGGCTCCTGCCGGTCGAGGATGCCGCCACCCATACCGCAGCGCAGATCCGCACGGGTCTCGCAATCCTCGCCCTCGCTGCCATCCTCTGGCTCACCGAAGCGATTCCCCTCGCCATCACCGCCCTGCTCGTTCCCGTAGTCGCCGTTCTGACCGGAGTCTTCAGTGGAGATCCCAAGACTATTGTCCCACAGGCCTTTGCCGGTTTCGCTCATCATCTCATCTTCCTCTTTCTCGGCGGCTTTGGCATTGCGGCTGCCCTGACGCGACAAGGACTGAACAGCTGGCTGGCCAACGGGATTCTGACTCTTGCGGGAGGTCGTTTTCATATGACATGCATCGGGTTGTTTTGCGCCGCAGCCTTCACCTCCATGTGGATCTCTAACACCGCCACCACCGCCCTCCTCTTTCCAGTCGCCTTGGGTCTCCTTAGCGACCTACGGACCAGAGCGGGAGCACAAACGGCAGCCAAGGCCGCCCCCTTTGTTCTCCTCGGACTGGCCTACTCCGCCAATATCGGCGGGATAGGCACCATTATTGGAACCGGTCCTAATGCCATCGCCGCGGAACGGTTGGGAATAGGCTTCGCAGAATGGCTCAAATTTGGAATCCCCTGTGTGGCCATTCTTTTCCCTAGCCTGATTGCTATCCTCTTTCTCGTCCTGCGTCCTGGCAAGACCCCGGACCTGACCCGGAATACAGAACCCTTCATCTTCACTCCTCGACGGATTCTCACCCTCACCATATTTCTTCTTACCGTTGTCTGCTGGTTGTGCAGCAAACCACTTTCAGGAGCATTCAACGTCACTAAGGGATTCGACAGTATCATCGCGGTATCCTCTGTCGTCCTCATGGCCTCTTTCGGTCTCGTGCGCTGGAAGGATGTCGACCGCACCACCGACTGGGGCGTCATTATTCTCTTTGGTGGGGGGCTCACCCTCGGGAAGGTCCTCACCTTGACTGGAGCTAGCAGCTTCCTCGCCAGTCACCTCAATCAGCTTACCGCAGGGTGGCCTTTCATCCTCGTAGTCGGAGCAGTAGTTCTCTTCGTGATTTTTCTCACTGAACTCACCTCCAATACCGCCACTACTGCCTTGTTTGTCCCAGTGTTTTATCAGGTTGCCCTCGAGATTGGGGTCTCTCCCCCTCAACTGGTCCTTCCCCTCACCATCGCAGCTTCCTGCGCCTTCATGCTTCCCATTGCGACGCCCCCGAATGCAATTGTCTACGGGTCCGGTCAGGTTCTCCAGCGCACCATGATGCGAACCGGTCTGGTTCTCAACCTCTCCTTCGCGGTGATCCTGACCGCCCTAAGCACCGTCCTCTTCTGAGCAGCGAATCCTCCGGGTTCACGCGAGGATGTCCCGCACCACCCGTCCGTGGACATCGGTCAACCGGAAATCCCGCCCTGCGTAACTGTAGGTGAGATTCTTGTGATCAATCCCCAACTGGTGAAGGATAGTGGCGTGGAGATCGTGGAAATGAACCCGGTTTTCCGTGGCGTAGTAGCCATACTCGTCTGTAGCGCCGTATTGGATACCTGGTTTGATCCCGCCTCCAGCCAGAAACATGGTGTTGGCATGGGGGTTATGATCCCGTCCGTCACGCCCCTGAGCTACCGGGGTCCGGCCAAATTCGCCCCCCCATAAGACCAGCGTTTCATCGAGCAAACCCCGCTGCTTGAGATCGGTGATCAGGCCGGCCACCGGCTTGTCCATTTCACCAGCGAGGCGCGCGTGTTCCTTGCGCAGGTTCCCGTGTGAGTCCCAATAACGGTGCGTGACCTGGACAAAGCGCACTCCGGCCTCGCTGAAACGACGCGCCATGAGGCACTGTTCCCCGAACTTCTTCGTGTTGTCCTGGTCCAGTCCGTAGAGATTCTTGACCGCCTCTGGCTCTCCGGAGACATCCTGCACCCCGGGAGTTTCCATCTGCATCCGGAAGGCCAGTTCGTAGGAGGCGATCCGCGCTTCCAGTTCGGCATCGCCCGCGCTCCTCGCAAGGTGATCTCCATTCATGGCCTTGAGAAGGTCCAGCTCCCGGCGTTGCAGGTCCCGGTTCTTGAGTGGACTGGCGATAAAGGGAACGGTCATGCCCCGCCCCTTACCTCCGATCCTCGTCCCTTGGTAGTGGGCAGGCAGGAAGGCTGAGGACCACGCATTCGATCCCCCGTGACTTCCGCTCGGGTCAATCGTGATGAATCCGGGCAGGTTCTGGTTCTCTGTCCCGAGGCCGTAGTTGACCCAGGACCCCATGGCAGGGCGGGTAAAAGTATCCGAGCCCGTGTGCAACTCCAGCAGGGCACCTCCATGCCTCGAATTGGAACCGTAGATCGACTTCACAATACAGAGGTCGTCCACGATGGAAGACAGGTGGGGAAGAATCTCACTCACCTCCGCTCCCGTCTGTCCATACTTGGAGAACTTCCACGGCGAAGCCAGCAGGTTGCCTGTCTTTGCGGAAACAATACGCGGCTTCTCGAAGGGAAGAGGCTTATTGTCGTCCTTGGTCAATTGCGGCTTATGATCGAAAAGGTCCACCTGCGACGGCCCTCCATGCATGAAGACAAAAATGACTCGCTTGGCGCGCGCCAGTGATGGAGCCGGCTTGGGACTAAGCGCCGAGGCAGAAAGGGCCTCCTGCCCCATGAGACCCTGCAGAGCGAGCGCCCCGAAGCCAGCCGAGGACGACCCCAGCATCTCCCGTCGCGTGAGTGGTCGGGACTGACGGTTCTGGCAGAGATGGCTCATGACAGGGACAAGGAGAGTATGATGATAAACGATAAAAATGTCAAAGACACGAAGAGATCGGCTCTAATCTACTCAAGATAAAGAAATTCATTACTTGCCATTAAGACCCGGGCCACGCTTGCCCACGCTTCCTGTTCGGACACCTTGGATTCCACCGAGGCCTCCAGCACTTTCTCAATTCGGGACATTTCCTCCGGTCGGGCAGGTCGCCCGTAGTAATGAAGGATCATCCAATCGGCCCGCTGCCCGCTACTAGCCCCCCTGGTCGCCTCGATCATGATCTCTGCAATACGAGCCGCGGACGAATGAACCATCGGGCTGTTCATGAGAACCAGAGCCTGTTGGGTCACCGTGGAGGTCTTGCGATTGCCATTGGAAACAGAGGGATCCGCAAAATCAAACGAGTTCAGCTCATCGTACCCGGCACTCCGGATCACCGGAAGATACACTGACCTCCGTGGACTCTGGATCCACTCCTTCATCTTACCCTTGTCGATATACTCAGTTGGTTTTCGTTGGAGAAACCCTCCCCCCATGGTCAGATCCAGCCGGTTTGACTTATACAGGATCGAATCACGAATTACCTCCGCCTCAACCCGCCGGGGCTTCCAGCGAGCAAAAAGCTTGTTGTCCGGATCGACCTTCAGAGCCTCCTGCGCTCTCGACCCTTGCCGGTAGGTTGACGATCGCATGATTATCCGGTGCATCGCTTTCATCGACCAACCCTTATCAATGAATGTGAGCGCGAGGTGATCAAGGAGTTCAGGATGAGACGGTAACTCCCCGAGGACTCCAAAATTGTCCGGGGTAGGGACCAGCCCTCGTCCAAAATGCCAGCGCCAGAGACGGTTGACGATCACACGCGCGGTCAGCGGGTGCTCCGGGCTGGCGATCCAACGGGCGAGCTCCAGTCGCCCACTCTGCTTCGAAGGCATTGCGGGCTGATCAAACCCCGCAATCACTGGCAACACCCTGCGTGGGACATCCTCCCCGAGAGTCATATAATTGCCCCTGAGATGCACCTTTGTATCTGCGACCGCATCCTCCGTCACCCCCATCACCCTGTGCCTCGGAGGCAGGTCCTTTTTCAGTTCCACGATTCTTTCTCCCAGAACCTTCTTTTCATCCTCCGGAGTCTTCTTGTCTCCCCGTTTCTTCTCCAGCTTGGCGATCTCCTCCCATCGTTCTGACACTGCTGAATCGGTCAGGTCATACTGATGATAATGCGCCACTACCGTGTATTTCGTCAGGGTCTTGGTAGAGAGAAAGATTCCTGCCAATCCATAATAATCCTCAATGGAAACAGGATCGAACTTATGATCGTGGCAACGAGCGCACCCCAGAGTCATCCCCATGAACGCTCGACCAGTGGTATCCATTTGTTCATCGACAATGTCCCGCCTCATCTTGTCGGGATCGTCACAGGCGAGCATCTTTGGCCCTACCGAGAGAAAGCCCAGCCCCGCAACCTGGTCACGACGTTGCTCTATCGAGTCATTGGGGAGCAGATCTCCGGCAATCTGTTCCAAGATAAAATCGTCATACCTCTTGTCGGCGTTGAAGGCCCGGATGACATAATCGCGATAGCGCCATGCCTCCGGGTGAGCAATATCCTCGTCCATTCCGTTGGAGTCGGAATAGCGGGCGACGTCCAACCAGTGCCTTCCCCAGCGCTCACCATAACGAGGCGATGCCAGCAAATCGTTGATGAGGCGCTCCCAAGCATCTGGTCGATCATCGAGAACAAAGGCCTGTATTTCCTCCGTAGTCGGCGGCAATCCATGCAGGTCGAGATAGGCGCGGCGCACCAGAGTTCGGCGCTCTGCAACTGCCGCTGGCGAAAGTCCTGACTTTTCAATTTGGGAAAGAATGAAGTGATCGATCGAATTGCGAGGCCAGCCCGTCGCCTCGACCGCAGGCAGCTCATGCTCCTGCAACGGCACAAACGACCAGAACTTTCGACCACTTTCGTAATCGATTCCGGGCTCCCCCTTAACCTTCGCGGCCGGTTCGTCACGCGGATCGGGAGCCCCCCGCCGGATCCATTCCTCAAGCAGCGCAATCTTGTCGTCGCTCAGCCTCCCCGTGGGAGGCATCTGCAGGTCCGAGTTCCGGTAACTCAACGCCTTGATGAGAAGGCTCTTTGCGGGCTCTCCTGGAACAATCACTGCTCCGGAATCCCCGCCCCGCTGCACCCCTGCCCTGGAATCCAAGCGCAATCCCCCTTTCACCTCGCTGGATCGGGCTGAGTGACACTCATAACAATGCCCCGCCAGCAAGGGGCGAATCTTGGACTCAAAAAACGTCAGATCGTCTTCCGCGAGTGCGAATCCTGGAAGCAGTAGCATGAGCAACATTGTCTTCCACTCAAGAATCCCGCCGTGCCATCCCCTCAACCCGGGCGTGCTCGTGCGGGGGAATCGACTCCTCTCGACTCCCGGACCACCCCCTTCACTTCCCTCTCTACTTCTGACTCCCATTCTTATCAACAACCGGACGTTTCAACCCATGCTTGTCATAGAGCCTCTGCCAGTAATCGAACCAGTACTTATCGTAATAATCGTAGGCCGCGTTATCGATATGTTCCGGACTCACCACCACCGGAGCCGTTTTCGGATCATAGCCTTTCAGATGGTCCTTCCCCGCCCGCTTTCGCGGTGACACGAAGCGCCACTTGGGATTGCCCATGACTTCCTCACAAAGGGCAGCCAGCCCCTCGTCATAGGATTTGAGCTGCTCCCGACGGTGGATGTGGTTGTGGTCATGATCCATCGTGCGATTGGTGTCATACCAGGTCTGAAATCCCTCGGCCCAGTATTCCGCACGGTTCGACGCTGCGTAACACCGCTTCTTACCGCCAAAGACAATAAGGACCTTGTCCTGTCCGTTCACCTTGACTGCGGAATGGGTCGGCTTTCCATTGACGAGAATATCCCCGCCATCCAGACACCGCTTCAGTAATTCCGGCGACTCCCCCGGAAACCATTCGCGCAGGGCTCCAAACAACTCTACTCGATCGCCCCCCTTGATCCTGCGGAACCGCTGGGCTGCCCGCCCATCATGCCAGATCCCCTTCTCAAGCGCTCCCTTGTAGGCGACAGTCAGTTTCTCCTGCTGCTCCTTGCTGAAACCGGCGCCGTGGACCACATGCCCAAATTCATGGATCAGGATACTCTCTATCTGCATTCCACCCTCGAACTCCAGGACATCCTCTTCCGCAAAAAACACCGTGGGGCGTCCGGACTTCCAGGTGAGAAATCCCCTGCTTCGCCAGTTATAGAAGTCGAGTTCCTTCCCCGTCTTGTCGGTCGTGAACTGAGGCACTTCCGAGGTCATCTCGTTATGCGCGACAAGAATACACAACACCTTGCGCTCCCTTACCCGTTGCGCAACTTCCGGGATGATGCTCTTCATCATCATCTCGAACTGATAGGCCGCCTCGAGATGTGCCGCATCGCTCACCTTCTCCGAGGTCGCGATCAGGACATCCTGCACCCAGGTCCCCTTCTTGTAAAAGGCAGGGTCGAGTTCGTATTCTTCCAACTGCGCAGCAGCAAGAGGCTTGACCTCATGAGCAAACAGCGAGCCAAAGGACCCTGTCAGGACTAAAACGAGGAGACCTCTGGTGATCAGCGGAAGCATCGTCCTACTTGTTACCGAAGCACATCAGGTGGCTGTCATTACGCAGCAGGATCCGGTCTCCCACCGGCACCGGAGAAGCCACAATCCGCTTCCCAAAGTCACGCTCGAAGAGCACCTTCAGCCCCTCGTTCAACTCCGCTACCATGAGCTTTCCGTCCTCCCGTCCGGCATAAATCTTACCGTCTGCAATCGTCGGAGAGGAATAGTAACTCTGCGCACCCCGAGGCAACTTCGCTTCCCATACCGTCTCTCCCGTCTCCGGATCGAGGCAATGGACCTGTCCCCGGTCCCCGAGGATATACACTTTGCCATCATGCACCGCCGGGGTAGGGACAAAGCAACCCTTGTTGTCGAGGCGCTCCCACACCCGGTGGGTCTTGGTGACATCTCCCTTTCCTCCCAATTTGACTCCGGCCAGACACTTGCCCCGACCGTAGGGCACCACCACCATGTCGCCTACCACCACCGAGGAGGAAACCACCACCCAGTTATTACGCTTCTGCGGGTTAAACCCTGCACACTCCGAGATTAATTTTCCCGTTGCAGCCTCGTGGGTCGTCACCCGCTCGGCACCCCAGACCACCAGCACCTGACGACCGTCTTCCTCGAGGACGTGCGGAGTGGCATAACTATGATCTCCCTCCACCGGGGTCTCATAAGTTCGCTCCACCTTCCAGGCCTCTTCACCTGTAGCTTTATCAAAACCCACCATAAATCCTTTGCGATCATTCATCACCGCCATCACCACATGCTCCCGGGTAATCACCGGCGACGTACCAATGTCCCAGTAGAGCGTATCCCGTCCGTAGCGCTCCTGCAGGTTGTGCTTCCAGAGCACCTTCCCCTTCATGTCGAGCGCTCCCAGATTACCGCTCTTGAAGTAGGCGAAGACATGCGCCCCATCCGTCACCGCCGACGGATTACTACTCGATCCATTCCGATGCTTCCCCTTGCGCATCTTGCCCAAGGTGGCTTCCCACGCCTTCTTACCCTTCCAGTCGAACGCCAGAACTGCATCTTCCCCCTCAATCGCAGAGGTCAGAATGATAAGTTCGTCCCACACCACCGGAGTCGAGCACCCTCGCCCGGGCAGGTCCGCCTGCCAGACGAGATGATCCTCATCCAGTTTGGCTGGATAGCTGCCCTTGGCTGTGGAGCCGGCATCTGCCCCTCCGCGCCACGAGGGCCAGCGCAGTTGTTCCGCCTGCAGGACAGCCGCCGACAATACAGCGGCACCGAAAATCAATGGAAGAAATCTCGTATTCATCATGGCACTCCAGATTGCTGCCATTACAGGATATTCCGCCCTGGGAGCAAGATCCAAGGAAGTCGCGTTCAGGTGACCTCGCTGCTCTATTTACCGAGCATCGCTTTCAATGGTTCCTCTATGGCATCCGCCCAGACCTGGTGCCCCGCCTCACTCGGATGGGTCGTGTCTGGCATCATCTCCTTGGACAAGTGTCCCTTCTCATCGAGAAACTTGGGGCCAATATCGAGGAAGGTCACATTCTTGAGATCCTTCAGGAGATCGGGGAGGTAGGAATTGAGCTCAATAATCTGCTTCCGGTGGGGGTGGGAGAGCTCCCTTCTTCGAGGGAAAACGCCTAACACCAGCACCTTGGCCTCGGGGTAAAGACTTTCCAATTTGGCTGCGATGGCTCTCACTCCATCTGCGGTCTGCCTTGGTTTGTCGCTCCCCCAACAGATATTGTTCGTTCCGATCATGACCACCGCGGCCTTGGGCGGGGACTTGGGCTTGGGTAGGTGGTCGAGGCGCCAGAGAACGTGATTGGTGCGGTCCCCTCCGAACCCGAGGTTCAGGGCCTTAAGCGGCTCGAAATGCTTCTTCCATACCTTCTCGCCGATACTCTCGAAATTGTGGGTGATCGAGTCTCCCACCATGAGGAGCTCATGCTCGCCATCCTTCATGGCCCCGATCTTCTCGGCATGACGCTTGAACCACCACTCCTCGACCCGGGGCTGCGGAGTCACCGCCGGACCTGCCGGAGCCGCCTCTTCGGCCCCCACGGGCACCATCACCAGTAAAGGAATTAATGCCACGAGAGAACTCAAAATCTTACACGTCATGGGTCACTTAATGTCGGGAAAGTAGATCCTCTGCAAGGACGATCGAGCCGCTCACTCAATTCCGGAGACCACCCGGGACCATTCCCCAGCATCCTAATTTCCTCGCCGGAGCGGAGAAAATCCGAGAGAGTGGCTGACGCTATTCTTTCCATGAACTATCACGGAACCATCCCATCCCTGATACTCTCTTTCTTCTTGGTGCTGCTTTCCGGCATCGGGGTTGAGGCCGCTCCCACCCGAGGCAATGTCAAGGCCCTCGGTATCCGCGTGACCTTCGCGAACTTCAAGAACGCCCCGGGCCTCTCCACCATCGCCAACCGGCTGCAGGGTGCCAAGGTAAGTTACTCCCGTTACTCCTACGGGAAGCTCAACATCACATACGATACCGTGGAGGTCAGCCTTCCCCGCAACCGCAACACCTATGATGCGGGGTCACTTGCTGACGCTGCGGAACTCCGGGCCCGCAACAAGGGATTCAACCCCGCCGGTTACGCCATCGTGGGATTCTTCCACGGCGGACACGCCTCCGGCAACAAGGCCATCGTCGGGGGCAAGCGCTTCTGGACCAATACCGGCGGAGCCACCATCCACGAGATGGGACACAATTTCAACTGGGGTCACCAGAGCCGCTGGGTGCCCAACGGCAGTAACCCGATCGGTGGTGGATCGGTCCAGACGCCCGACATGTGGCACTTCATGGCCAACAGCTCCACCGACGCCGACCCCTACGACAAGTGGACCCGCGACTGGATCACGGCCCGCCACAACATCACCACCGAGGGTAGTTTCACCCGCCGCCTCTATACCTGCGACCAGAAGAATACCGACCCCGCCAATGACAAGCGCGTCCTCCGGGTCACGAGGGACACCGGCAACAGCGCCGCCTACTGGATCGGATTCCGTTCCCGGTTGATGAACAAGCAGAACGACGGGGCCACCGGGAAGAATGAACTCCTGCGCCAGGGTCTCGTCTTCTACTGGGACCGGGGGACCGTGGGAGGGCAGAATGTCGTCCTCATCGACATCCACCCGGACCAGGGCGGCTGGGACAACCATTCCCTGCAACCCGGGGAAACCTACGCCGACACCGCAGGCAAGGTCTGCATCACCAACCTCGGCCGCGGCGGCGAGACCCCGAACGAATATATTGATGTCCGGATCAACAAGGGGGCCTTTCCCGACAACCGGCCCCCTGAGCCGACCTGGGACGCACCTGCCACCTGGGAATCCGGGGAACCCCTTACCATCACCATCACTCCCAATGATCCCGATGGCGATGAGGTGGCCTGCATGTGGAAGACCACGGGGCGAGCCATCCCACACAACCAGAGCAGCCCGGTCCTGAACCAGACCTGGAACGTGCCCGGAAGCTACCAGGTGCGGGCCGTGGTCTCCGACATGAAGGGGAAGACCGCCACCCTGAGCCGAACCATCACCGTCACCGGAGATTATCCGGTGACCTTTGCCAATGCCGGGTTTGGAACGTGGGCCGGCAATGAAGACAACACCGGGTGGAGCGCGGACGTGCTGTTCGACGGCGAGGTGGCCGCCACCGCCAACCTGTCGGCCGATGAACTGCAGGGGGATTTCGAGGCTTCTGCCACCCTGGTCCGCAACGACACCGCTGAGAGCAAGTCCCTGGTCATGGTGGTGCTAAAGGACCCCGTGAACGGCGCCGGAAACGAACCCGTCTCGCAGGCCTCCCTCCAGCTCTCCGTCACCGACGTCCGGCCGGGATATGTTCTCGACGGCATCTCGATGACCTCCAATGGGGTCGTCTTCTCCCCGGAGGAACTGACCGACATCCAGTTCGATGGAGAAGGCACCACCGTGGTGGATGCCAGCAGGTCCACCGATATCCTCGTCGGCGGGGTCGCGGATACTCCCAGCCCACTCACCCCCGGGGATACCGTGAACTTCATCGGACCCGGTGCCTGGGACAATCCCAATGGATTCACCGGAAACGCCCACAGCCTGAAATGGAGTATTGATGCGGCTGGATCGACCTTTCTCGGAGGGAACTACATCACCGAGTCGACCCTCTCCCTCGCCAATGAACAGCTGGCCTTCGGCGTCGGCATGAGCCGGGAACCGGGAACCGGAACCTTCTCCTATTCCGACTGGGCCACGGCCATCTCGGGACTGGGCGGACCGGAAGCCGCCTTCGAGGCAGATGCCAATGGCGATGGCATCGCAAATGGCCTGGCCTTCCTTCTCGGCGCCCAGGATGCCAACACTGATGCCAGCGACCTTCTTCCTGACTGGAGCTCCACCCCGGGTCGAACCACCCTGTCCTTCCGCCGTTCCGACGATGCCTCCTCGTCCATCCGGGCGGTAGTGGAATACAGCCGCACCCTGCAGTCCTGGATCCCCGCGCTGGAAACCAACCGCGGGGTGATCATCACGGTGGATGATGACTTCTACGAACCGGGTGTCGACCGGGTGAACGTCAGCATCAGTAACAGCCTGACCGACTCCGATACCCTGTTCCTGCGCCTGCGGATCCAGCCCTGAGGCAGGGTCGGCCACCGGGAGGGATACCACCCGCCTCCGCATCACCCTCGACCTATGAGAACAGGGACAACAGGGCCTCCACGAAAGCTTTAAAATTCCTCCCGGAATCCACGGTTGAGAACAGGTAGCCACATTACCTGAAGCCACCGTGAAACTGTGGCGAATCGATCTCTCTCTTCCTTTTCTCCCTCATCCCTGCCGCTGGCCTGGCCATCGAATACCCTGGCTCGCGTGAGGCCGGGAATCGCACTACCGTCCTCGCCGGACGGACCTGAATATGCTGGCGCCCCGGGCAAATCTTGCTGAAATCAGGGAGCACCTTACCGCCATGAAGCCTATTCTGACTGCCCTCCTCATTTGCATCGCCGCTACTTCCAGCGGATTCGCCCAAGAGGCCTACCAGCAAAAACTAAGCGCATTCCGGGGCATTGCCGGCGATGTGACCTCAGCCCAAGTCAGCCCGGGCGGATCCACCGTGGTCTACACTGCCGATCAGGACACCGATGGAGTCTTAGAGCTTTACAGCGTCCCCATCGGCGGCGGACCCTCCACCAAGCTCAACGGCACCCTCGCCGTAGGCGGCAATGTATTCGACAAGTTCCAAATCAGCCCGGACGGATCCACCGTGGTCTACCTCGCCGATCAGGACACCGATGGAGTCTTAGAGCTTTACAGCGTCCCCATCGGCGGCGGACCCTCCACCAAGCTCAACGGCACCCTC
>Ga0115011_10000887_pt1 | contig 22588 bp, 14 predicted proteins | sample TroAtlMetagenome_2_FD_88705 | JGI IMG/M metagenome (GOLD analysis project Ga0115011, IMG submission 88705) | Marine eukaryotic phytoplankton communities from Atlantic Ocean - Tropical Atlantic ANT8 Metagenome | ecosystem: Environmental > Aquatic > Marine > Oceanic | place: Tropical Atlantic...
AGGGAGGAGAGAGAGCTCTTTTTTCTTGGTTTCGGGTCTTCCTCTCCTCTCTTCCACAAAAAATACAAAAAATTTTGTCAACACAAAACGAGCTCTGTCTGCGCGTCAAAGTCGCGCACGTGGCATACGATCCGACGAAACGCACGAAGACTCTTCTCTTTTCCACGTCACTCGTCTTTTGTTCTTTACGTTTTCGTTTTGATGTTTCTGTGCGCGCGAATATATTGTAGTTTTCTTTTATCCTTCTATAGCTCCCGGCTCTTTCCTTCTTCCAACAAAGGGGGCAAAAAAACCAAAAATCTCTTCGTCTCATTTTTTTGTTTTTTCGTTTCTTTGGAAAGAAAGAAAGAAAGAGAGAGAAAAAGAGAGAGAAAAAAAAAGAAGAGAGAGAGAGAACAACGGACACGATTTTTTTTTTCTTTTTTCCTCTTTCAAAGCCTCTCCCTCTCTCTCTCATTCTTTCGCTCGGACCAACTCTCGACGACGAACCTCGCGTAATACCTCACCAACGCATCCAAAACTTTGTCGAAGCACTTACGATGCACACGAGAGCGCTCGCGCGAAATATCATCGCAGTTGGTGGTCGCGAGCGGTTTCAACGCCTCGTCGAAACGATGCGAAACCCGAAACCACTTTGGCAACACTGGGGGTTCAATTTTCAAATTTTCTGGTTTAGGGTGCGAAAAAAAGGAGGCACCGGGAACGCAATCAAACGCGCACAGCGGTTCAAAAATTGCCTCGGGGGGGTCGTCTCTTCATACAAACGGAAAGAGAAATGGACGACGAAACGAGTAAAGAGAACAAAACCGCTCGGCGCGCGAGCGTTGGGAATGGGGATACTAATACTAGTACTAATAACAGCGCGGTGACGCCATCATCGGTACGTGTCTCTTCCTTTCATCTTTCCGACCCCAAAATTCAAACGGGAAATCTTTCTTTTAAAACTCACCCGCTAAATTCTCTCTTTTATATAGATCCTAAAACGGGAACGAAAGCAAGCTCTTGGCGATGCTTTGGCCCCGAACGCGTCGACAAGGCGAAAAGTAGAGGAGAACAACGAAGATATGGAAAACGATACGAGAGAAGGAGGAGAATTAGCACAAAACAACAACAACGCAAAAATTCAAACTGTTGTGGTCGCTGATCCGCAATCGCGAACGATAGCGCAATCGCCTTCGTTCCAAGCGAAGAAGAAACGAAGACAAAGTCTCGGAGGGAGGCGCGTTTCGTTCGCTCAGCCGAAGGAATTGGTAGAAATAAGAGAGTATTACAAGGTGCGTAACGAACAGAGACTACTACGCAAATTTGGTTTTTAAGGAAGAGAAGGGGAACAAATAGAAATTTCTTTTTGGCACACGCGACGTGAGAGCGAAACATCTTCTTGTTCCTCTCTATCTTTTCTCCATCGTTTTCGTTTTCGCGCGAAGAAGAAGAGAGACGACGAAGATAAAATAGACGAAATCACACACCGACTGACCATCGTTAAACCCTTAACTGTATTTTGATAAAACGCAGGAGAGCGACAACGCGAACAAAAAGACGCGCGATTCATTCGGAACAGCAGCAGGAGGAGGGTCAGATGAGACAATGCTAAATCAAAGTTTATTGAACGATTCATCAATCGTGAACGATGACGTTGATTTCCCCGTGAGTGGTTTAGAACCGTTGCGAGAAGAAGAAGAAGAAGGGGGTGTGGATGTGGAGGACGATGGCACAAGGAATCAGACGACGTCTGGATTTAGCTATCAACCAACCGAAGGTTTGACGACGTCCGTTATTCCGAGCATGGCCAATTTGGTCGAAGAAGACGAAAAGAATGACGAGGAAGGGGATAAGGATATTGTTGCGGAAGGTAGAGATGGTGAAGGCGCGACGACTGGCTTGATTACCGAAGCAGTACCATCAATGTCGAGATTATTGGACGAAGACGAAGACGAAGATAAAGAAAATATGAACGCCGCTGAAAATCGTAGTGGAGAAGCGAACGCTTCCACAGAGCAAGGAGTGCAAGAAGATGAAGTCACTCTCGGGAGTGTTTTGAACGTCACCACGAACAACAATCAATCGATAGCGTCTCAATATACCTCGGGAGGTACTGAAAAATTGAACGTCACGAACTCAGTCGATGATTCAATGATGCAAAACAACAATAATAAGCAGCAACCGATTACGCCGAGTTTTACGTTTGGATTCGATAGTTCTCTCGATCCAGATCTCGTCGATAAAGATGGAAGTTCTCGAGAGCACGCTACAATCACGCCGGCAACGGTGACAACGACGCCGGCAACGAGGATGAATACAACTACGGGATTGAATAATACCACCACAAAAAACAACACGACGACGATGAATACTGGAACAATGAATTTGGGATACGACGACGAAGACTTCAACGAGATTGACTTGAGAGCGAACGCAAACAAGGAAATGGGAACAGAAACGTACGAATTTTTGTATGGAGCTGGTGCCAATGCGACTCGGAGATTAACCGGAACGCAGCCGTTGAATACGACAAATACGTTATCTTCTGCTCAGGAAACACCTTCGATGACTATTGGAGGAAACGTCGCTGATACGAATACTACGCAACTTCAAACGCCATTTGATGCTCCGAATTCAAATGCAAAGAGCGAACACGATGGTTTCACACCGGGTGAATCCACTCTACGTATGGCAGAAGCGCTTCGTAAGCAACAGCACGGTCAAGACGCTTTGCAAACGATGCGGATGAATTATCAAGTTGACGCGAACGGTGTGAGTATGCATTCAGTCACGGTCACGAAAGACGACATTTTCCGTCGTCAGAGTCAAATGTACAATACGCCGAGCGCGAGATACAACAGAAATAGACGTTCATCTGCTTTGATGTTACTAGATCGATCCGAGCTCCATGGTCACTACACGCCGACGTTCGATAACGACAAGGCGCGAAACTTTGGTACACCCGCGAGAAAAGGCGCATTAAAAGGATTACCTGTCGAATTACCGCCTATTCCGGATGCTTTGTTAGCGAAAGACGCGAAACCGCTGGAACTCTCCGATTTATATCACGCGTGCCAAGTTTCGTTTGTTCCAGCAGAGAACATGCGACGAAGTTCAATCGCGTTTGGGCAGTTAGCGACGAATCCGCCCCCAGAAACGTGCGAAGACGCGTTAAAGATTGTCTGTCTCGTGAACCCTTTGATTGAAGCTTTGGAATCGTTTCACGAGGACCTTGGTGAAAAAATGCACTCGTTGTCAGCAGAGGTGGAGAAATTGCGCTCGGAAGTCGAAATCGCGCAGCCGATGTTCCTTCGTTTAGCTTCTTCGGACGATCCCCAGCACAAACGCGAAGTGTCAAAAGCTGGTCAAGCGCTGAAGAAAAAATGCAAAATGGAAGCCAACGAACGCTTTGATCGCCGAAAGCTCAACGCGGAGACAACAGTGAATGAAGCCTTGCGTGCTCATGAAAAAATCGCCCAAAACTCCAAGGAATCCGTGCATCAGTCGCGCGAACGCCTTGTCGAGTTGAGGCACATCGCCGAACGTAGACTCGAAGTTTTGCGTAAAAAGCGTTCTGAGCAGATGCTTGCTATCGAAAATGCGAAGAAACCGGATGCTAATCGCACGGACGTAATGAGTGCAGTTTTAGATTCTCGAGCAGCTTTACAAGCCGCGAATAACTTAGACATCAAGCTGGAAACGACTGTTGCTGAAAAACAGGCGAAGCAAGCTACGCTCCCGAACGAAGTTGAGTTGTTGAAAGAGCGCGTCGAGGAGATGCGTATTGCGGTACAAAACGATCCAACTTTAGAAAACAATCAAGAATTGACGATGAATCTCACTAGAATGATTACGGCATCGTCGATGAAGGCTCTTGGCAATGGTAATAGTAGATTTCCCACAGCTGCTAATAATGCACAGACGCCTGGAAAAATGAGACTCGCAAGCCGTGTTCGTCTTTCGCAAAAAGCAAAGAAAGCAGAAAGTTTAGCGGATGACTATTCTATCATCGCATCCTTAGCTCCATTTTCCTTGGAACGCGTTGATGGCGCAGAATCGGCGGAATTGACTTTGAGAGTTGGTGAGTTGTTCTTAGTCACTTTAGATGCTCGAACTGGTGCTGGGAGATGCACTCTAGTTCAGTCATCTAGCGAGAGTAACAACGATAGCGATTCGCCGTTAGGCATTGAGAATGTGAAAAAGTTTGCCGCTGCTGTAGCTGATGCACCGTTTGCGTGGAACATTGGAGATGAAACCTCTTCAAAGATAATCATTCCTGGTGCCGGATGCTCGGGCGTTTTACAAAACATATGCCCAAGACTGAGAGCTGCCGAAGCGATTGTAAAAGAGTGCGAAAAGTGCAGAGACGCATTCACAAGCATTTCGAATATTGTGTTGGAAGAAGATGGAAAGATCTCGCTGACGTTTAGCGATGTCCGAAGAGGACGCATCTTGGATGTCAGTCTTGATATGAGATTAACGATTGAAGATACTGACACCATCAGTTCAAGAGATGATGTGAAATGTGCGTTTGGATTTGGTACGAGCAAAGAAAATACGGAGAGGAGTTTGAAGCGAGCGTTGCAAAGATCTAACGCCTCTGTTTTTGGCGCCAAAAAGCTGTTTTCTACGTGCAAGCTGGTGGATGCTGTCGTCAGAGGAGGTGTGGATGCGACGAACGCTGCCTTTGCCGTTCCGGATTTACCGGCAAGCAAAAAGATGAGTTCAGGTAACTCTGCTCCTCTCAATTCTGCCATGGTGCGCTAAATACAAATACACACACACACACACACACGCACATATATATATATATATACACACACGCGACGCTAGGTTTTAATAATGTTATTTCAACTCTATATATTTTATATTTCAAACACACAGGTGGTGCAAACGCTATATGTCTTCATCTTCTTCCTTTCCCTCTTTCTTTTAAAAGTTTTTCATTTAGGGTGTTCGTTTTTGTTTATTTCAAAATTTGAGCCCCTACAGGATTCTTTGAATTTTGACACCGAGGCGCCTCGTCGGCACAAATTAAGGAAGAACGGAGATACGAATTTCTATATTTAAAGCGAGAGGAAAGAAAGATGGGATCGGCGACCAAGAGCGATCGAGACTCGATGTCGCTAGTCCTCGATCAAATGTCTGAGATGCAAAAAATGTTGAGAAGCGTCATGGAACAAGTGCGAAACTTGGAAGACAAAGTTGAAGGTTTGCAAAAGGAAAATGTGAAAATGAACAAACATTTGAAATCGCAATCCCCGGCGCGCGAGGGCAAACAACAAAAACAACAGCCCGATCATCGAAATACCGACGGAGAGGTGGATGATGTTAAGACGCTAGTCATGAGACGTGCTGTGGAGAACGCGAGTAATGGAACGACGGTAACTCCGTCTGCAGTTCCTCTTCCTCAGTACCAACCAAGTCTTGTCAAGCAAATGCCTCCTCTGCCTACGATTATGCCAACGCAGCAAACGACTTCAACGCTCGTCCCTAAAATAGCAAAGAAGAAAGAACGCACGTTTGCACCGAATGATCCGAGACGAGAAGCGTACCTAGCGCGGGCGCGGAAGCAAGCGGTTGCCAACGGGGTCGTTGTCGATACTTTGGCGGACTCTTCGGAGGAGAAAAAGCGACAACTGAAGAAAAAAGTTGGAGACGAACAACAGGAACGCGCCACAAAGAAAGCAAAGGTGCGCGACAACGGTAACAACGGCGGCACATCGTTGGTGAACCAAAAGAAAGCCGCGAAAAAGGAAAAGAAAAAGAAAAAAGACGAAGGCATGGAGAAACTTTCAGAGCAAGAGAAACATCACTTAAAATACGGCCACGGTAGAAGAGGCGTTCGGGTGGATACAGTGCAAGGACCAGCGTACTTTTCTCTGAATAACGAACAGCTTCTTGAGATTGGAGATAAAATGAACGTCCATCCGTTGACGTTGTATTCATTGTTTCGATGGACCAGGATCCAGATTTTTCGGTTCGTTCGAGACTGTACCATGGGACTCGATTATTCATAGTACCAAGCGAGGAATGGGAATTTGACTACATACGCGAAGATGAACTGAAAGCAATCACAAAAATATGCGATAAAATGTCGAAAGCCTCGGCGGAGTTGTGTTTGAATGAGAGTGACGTGCTGGTTTTAAAGAGCAAAGTTCAAGAATTATCTAAGAATAAGGACAAGGAATCCGCGGATCGTTATTTCGTATCGGTGCCCTTTTATCGAGCGGTTAAAGATATGCTAAAGAACAAGTGTGCTAAGAAAGATCATTTGCAGCGAGCAGAGAAGAAGTTTGCGCAACTTTGGGAAGCCATAGGATTTTTGGAACCAGAGAGAAACGCGGCAACTATTAGAAGCTTTAACGAGCAGAAGGAAGCGTTCGAAGTCCTTCTTGACTGGAAAAGAGAACACGGAGAATCAAAATAGCCATATAAATCAGATGTACATTAAGATGTTTCAATATACACCCCAACACATAATGGAACCCCACGCTCGAAAGAAATCTCTCATCACTTCTTAGACTTTTCGTCGAGTGCCATTACTAGCCGGTCCCGTCGTTCAGATAAATACAAAGGTAGCGACGAAGTCGTCTCAAAAATCAGTACATGCAAACCGTCTCTTGTCTTAGAGTTCACGAGTGCATTAAATCCGACGCTTTCAATGCTTTTCTGCCACGTTTTTGCAACTAAATTTTCTTTCGATTTATCAAAGCCATGCGGTTCAATAATCATCAAGAGTCCATCTCCATCTCCTTTCAAGCACTTGCGAGCGTTTATAATCATCTGAAATCGTTTTTCTGGCGTCGGAACGTATGTGAGCACTAGGGAAAGCACTACGACGTTAAACGAGGACATTTGTAGCCCTTCCAGTTGTTTCGATGATGAAGTAGATTTTTTGAGTAGCACTTCGGTCCCATTGTCGTCCTCGATGTGGTCAAAAAACTGTACGTTTAGAAAATCACCCTCTAAAACATCATTTGCGCCATTTTCTGGTGCTAAATCGAACGCAAAGACTTTGCATCTGCCAAAATAAGTACTACTGTGCTCGTATTCGCGATAGAAGTCCCAACACGAACCCACGTCTAAAAGCCGAAACGCCTCTCCAACATTATCATTTCCAGTACCGCATCTATTACCACTATTACTTCTATTTAGTCTAGCGTATCGCCTATTGCGTTCTATCGATGCGTTGCGCATCTCCCTGATGCGAGCAGTCTCCTCGTCCTTCCCACTACTCCCATCTCGTTTGCGTTTACCCCGATACAAAGCTTCTCGAGTTGGCGCTAATTTTCCTACATCTTCACCGAGACTTGTTATCAATTTTCTCCGACTCTTCGCGTATTGCCTTCCATCCTCGACGCCAAGGTGTTCGATTTCGTTTTCTATCTTTCCAAAATAATGCTCGAAGAATTGAAAAGACCATGTGAGCACGTTCTTCACCCATTTACTCTTCCCGGTTGCCGCCGCCGCCTTGCTGTATTGCTGTAAATCTTCTTCGTTCGCTTTCGCCCCGTCTCTCAGTTTCGTGTGAACACTTCTAATGACAGTTTTCCGCCACTGATGGTCTTCCTTCGCTCTTCTCGACATCTCTGCTACATCTCTGAGCGTCAATGTTCCTTCCACCAGTGCTCTTTTGCACACGTTAAAGTCTTTTGATATGAGTTTCGACGCTAGTTTAATGTCCTCGGCTATCGCTTTCAAATATTCTCTTCGTCGTTCGTTGTTGTTGTTGTTCTCGGTGTTTGAGATCCTTTCCGAAGTCGTCGTTCTGTTACCCTCGCGTTTGCTCTCAATTCGTTCTCGAACAAATTGCTCAGCAGTAGCTTCGGCTAAGACAGTCGTCATCTTTTTTCCTTCTTCTGTGTGGTGTGCTTTCGCGCACGTTTCGTACGCAGTCTGAACTACTCGAATCGCGTTCAGCTTTAAACCCTCTGGTACGTCTATTTCTTCTTCTTCTTCAGCATCAACATCGTCCTTCTTGTTTATTTCGCTCATCGCGGCCAGCGCAGAGTGATGACTTCTTCCTATATCCCACGGACGACTCGCAAAGCCGCAAAGCGTTGTGGTCTTTGCCACGACCGGTCGCAAAACGTAACTGTACCTCGACAAATCGGGAAACGACGACCAACTCGAAAGAGCGGACGACGACCCGCGCACAAAACGGGAGGCGACCTTCAGAGCAACGCCTCCTCGCATGCGCACCGCGCGGAAAGAAGAGACGATAACCGAGCGAGCGACGCCCTTTTGTGCTCCCTCTCTTTTATTGGCGGTTTGGTTTGCTTTCTTTTGTGTTCGTACAAATAATAAATAAAAACTCGGGGAAGAAAGAAAGGAAAGAAAGGAGGAAAAAGAGGGGGATTTTTGGAGGAAGAAGAAAAAAAAGACAAAAAAAAAGGAAAAGTAAAAAAAGCGCAAAATCGATCGATCCAAAAGAAAGGTGTCTGTCACTTACGAGCCCGTCGTCGTCGTCCTCAGAAAAAAAAAAGGAAGAAGATGGGCAAAAAAGCCCCCTCCTCCGCCGGCGCTCTTCGAAAGAAGACGAAGAAGAGGAACACGCAGACGTCGTCGTCGCCGCCCGCGTCGGGTGCTTGGAAGAAGGTGCGGCGTTTCTTTCTTTTTTTCTTTCTTTCTTTTTCTCTCTCTCTCTCTGGCGGTAATGTTCGTTGTTTGTTTGGTCTCTCGATTTTCTCGTCCGTCGGCCGCCACGCATTTTCATGCCGTGTGTGTGTCTGCGTTCAAAGAACTGACCTCGAGGATATTCGCGACTTTCGCGTGCTCGTGCGCGCAATTACGCAGGGAAAGAAAAAGAACGCGACGACACATAATAATAAAAAGAACGGGAAGAAAAAAGGAGGCGATGAAGATAATAACAATGTATCCTCCGATACAGAAGAGAGCACGTCGATTGACGAGGAAGACGTCGAGTTTGTGACTAAAAATGCTCTGTTCACCAAACGGCTGCTGGCGAATTCGAAAGATCTAGAAGAAGGGGATAAGGGTAAGAATAATAAGAATAAGAATAAAATAAACACGGACGATGAAGATGGAGGAGAGCGAGTCAAGAAGAACGACAACGACGACGACGACGACAATGTGGAACGCATGTTCTTCGAACAGGAAAAAGTGAAGAAGAAGGAAGCGTGGGAGAAGAAACAACAAGAAATATTGAAGAAGAAGAAGAAGAAGAAAGAAGAAAGAGACGATGATGACGATGATGACGACGACAACGACGATGATGACGAAGATGACGAAGGCAATGCTAGTTTACTGCTTCCAGTAAAACGGTTAGATGGAACTCTAGTGAAGAAGCCAGCTTTAAAAGACACACAAGCGACTGTGAAAGCTAATCGAGGAGAAGCACAAGAGTTTGAAGCGTTTCAAAACATCGAGGACGAGAATGGTAACAATAGCAGTAGAAATAGTCGAAAGAAATCGCTCGATGACGAGGATTTAGGATTAGAAAAAGCGAAGAATGAGACGAAACGAAGAAAGAAAGACGTTTCAGAGGAGGATACCTCAGCAAAGAAGAAGAAGAAGAAAGCAAACTGGTGGGAGGAGGAAGAAGCGAAAGAGAAGAGCACATTAGGCGAGGATTCAAAGGATAATAATAATAATAACGACGACGACGACGACGACGCGAGTGACGACCAGATGGAAAATGAGGACGTGGATTTTACGTTCTCGGCAAAAAAATACTTGGTGGATCCAACTGGACGAAGATTTGCTTGCCGTCAATTCATTGCCGAACTCTGTCAAAAAGCAATTGAACAACCAGAAACAAATATCAAGGATGCTGCGAAGCTCATAAAAACTTTATGCGATGATCCACATTCAAAGGAAGTGGCGCAAGACGCGTGTGCTAGCATGACGCTGCTTTTACTTGATATTCTTCCCGATTACAGACTACGCGAGCTATCCGTGGATAAAAACGAATTAGAAGGGTTATCTGATAAAGTGAAGAAGCAAAGAAAAGAAGAAGACCTCTTATGCAAGACGTACAAATCTTTCCTGCGTTTATTGACGAAGAATGCGAAAAAAGGTGTCAATTCAATTGTTTCCGGTCCTTCGCCTTCGGTGAGTGGGAAGTGCTTGATTCAATTCTTGTTGAAAAAACCCAACTCAAACTACAGAGGCGAAATATTGCGAGCGATTATCTCGTCTGCATTTACGTCGAGCGATGTGACGATTGCTGAAGGAGCCTCAAAGGCATTTTCAGAAATTTGTAGAGCAGATGAAAATGGAGATCTCACACTCGAAATATTGCAACTCATGGCCGAACTCGTAAAGAAGAATATGAAATCAATATGGCCGCAATCCATCGCCTGGTTCAAAAGCATTAATCTCAACGCCGCCGTGTCAGCTTTAAAACCGGAAGAAGAACGATTTCAGAAAATGTCAAGAAAACAAGAGAGGAAAGAAAGAGCGGGCGAACGCGAATTGAGTCGAAAGCAAAGAGCGAAAATGGCGAAAGCGTTGCAGGAGCAAAACAGAATGAAGCCGTTCACGGGCGATACTGGTGCCAACAAAGAAGATGACGAATCCGATTCGGACGACAAATCATTCAAGAGAAGATTAGAGAAATCAATAAAGAAAGATTTAGCTGAAGCTGAAGGTGGGAAGACAAAGAGTTGGAAAGAGAAGATTAAAATCCAGAGCAAGATGATTGAAGCTGTGTTTGAAGTGTACGTGCGTGTATTGAAAAGAGCCACCGATGATATTGAAGACAGCGTTGGTGCTACAAACAACAGCGACTCATCAGACGAATCAGATACAGATTCGGATTACGACAAGGCCGTTATTGTGAACCAGCGTAGACACATGCATCAGAATCGCAAAAGAGGCACGTTTGCACTCATTGCGCCAACCTTGGAAAATCTTCCGAATATTTCTCGCTTAATTGACGTTGATTACATGGCAGACTTATCTTCGCTCTTTACGAAAGCTCTATCGTCCAAGCGATTTACTATCGCTGATAAGTGTCGAGTTGTATTATGCTTGGTAGATTCTTTCGCGGGAGGTGGTATTGAGAGCGCGTTGGCGGATGTAGATTTATCCTCCACGCGAAATAAAGTTTTCTCTGAAATTTTGTGTCTCAACAAGTATAAAGCAACAAACGATTGCATGGAATTTTTAAAGAGTTTGAGTTTGCCGCAACCTCCGGACAACGACGACGAGGATTCGCAAAATAGATTTGATCACACGTACGATGAATTTGAAGCAAAGGCGAAGGGGTCGTTACGAGTAGATGCTGTTGCGGCGTTCCTCAATTCGCAAACATTGGGAGAGACCATCTCTGCATCGACGCAGAGAGTAGCTTCGCAGGCTTTTGGTGCAATGAATACGCCTACCGCGATGGCTTTCATTAAAAAGATAACAAACGTTTCGGTGGAGACAGTCGAAAGTGGAGAAGCGTTTGGACTGTTACTCACGATGGCAGATTGTCTGAGAAGAGCGCCAAAGACGAGAGATATTTTGGATTTTACAAAGGAAAGAAAGTTTGCTCCTTCAACTGCCGGTGGCGGGTTCAGCAATCGTAATAACCACTCGTCCAAGAAGACCAAGAAGAAATCGTCCACACTCAATCGCTTTAACAGTGATTCGGTGAATCCAGAGAAGGCAAATGGAGGCGTAGCGACGGCTTGGGAGTTATTTTTGTTGAAGGACCATTTCAATCCGGTGGTTGCTGGTGCCGCGATGGCAGTTTTAAATCACGAATTTGACGACATCTTTCAATTTGCGCACAAAATGTCGAGAAAAGACGTATCCCCCACATCTCCGAAGAGAAAAATAACTGAAAGAGGTATTAACGAGGAGGAAAATGACGGGGAAAGTAAGGGTAAGTTCTCTCTCTTTTCGAAAGCGCGAACTGCAGCGGGGTCATGCGCGAGAGTAGCAAGCACTTTGAGCGGAGGGTTTCATCCCGAAGTTCCTTTGATTACTAAAAATGGTGGTGGTACCATGGCAGTATCGGCCAAAAAACGTAAGAGCGCAGAGGGTCTTTCAAAGTTCGAGGAGAAACTGAACTCGTTCTATGTCAATTAGGTTAGATTTTTAGGTATAGTTTATATCGTAAATCAATTAATACGCATCTCTCCACCTAGTCACAAATTGTATGACTACTACTTTTACTTCTTCCTTTTCCTTTTCTTATCGCTCGAAAACGCATTTGGAAACTCAAATCCTCTGCCACCTTTGCGCTTTGTTACTTTAGTAAACACTCCTTTCACTTTTCCTTGCTTCGTCGCGGAAATGACCGTATACGCCCAGTTACAATATAACTGCTCAAAATTCGAACCGCCTTCTTCCGTTTTCTTGCTCGCATCTGCTTCTTTTCTCGATCCATACACATGGCAAATGTTTTCTAAACACGTCATTGGTTGTTTATCTACAGTTTGTGTTAGCATAATTTCGCGCTCGGGTTCAAATTTATCTTTCGCATTCTTTGATACTGGTGGAAGAGATTTTTCACCAGCGTTTGTCAGTTCGTGTGCGCGCCAAAACCATCTGCACTCGCACCATTTCCCGGTGTTATCTTCAAAACAAGATTCAATTTGGGCAATATACATCGGCTCTTCAGGATTGCCAGGAAGCAAGTACGCGCACTCGCCGACTCTGTATTCAATGTCAGACTTAATGAAGCCTTCATAATACATGCGATTCGAAGTCAATTTACTTTGTTGGGGAATCCTCTCGCCGATCCATTTGACTTGAGCGAAGTGGTCTCCATCGTCCTCGACTTTACTTTTACGCTGTTTCTTCTTCTTTTTCTTCGCATCATCTCGAGCGTTCACCTTTCTATTGTTAGATTGTTTTGCCAGTTTCTGCTTTTTTATCAAAGCATTCGTCATTTTTTCCGTCACGCCGTCCAAAGCCTCTTCTTCTTCCGTCTTGGTTAAAAGTTGCTCAATCTTGGTTGATTTACTACTTTCTTTGGAGGTCTCTTTTTTGGCAGCAGAAGACGGCAGTGATCCTTTGTCCACGTTTTTAGCGCCCGCTACTTCTCGTTTTCTCTTCTCCAAAATCGGTTGTCTCGGGACAACTGGTACTTTATCGACCGGGATGGTTGGATCGAGCACTCGTGCAAACGCTTTGACTCGTTCTGGAGCGACTGACTTTGGTTTTGCAGTTGCTGTGGTCATTGTTGTCGTCTTTTTCGGTGAAGCCTTCGAAATCGGGCTGGTCTTTGCCACTGCTCTTGGCAGTCCCGGCGGTTTCTTCGGTGTCGACGCTTTCTCTGTTGGCACTACTGCCGCACCATCCGCCTTTTCAACGTCCTCGTTGTGTCCCCAATAACTGTTTCTTGCAGTTAGCACGTGCTTCAAAATTAACTCTCTCTCCAATTTGCCCTTTCTTTTTTGCGATATGTACACCGGGCTCATCGATGCCGCCGCCTCTATGGGAGACGATTCTGCCGCCGCTTTCTTCAACTTCTTCTCGACAGTCGTGTACCCGTAACTGAAAAATGCCACCGGTTCTTCTCCATTCTTCTTCTCGTACCTTTTATGCCATTTGACGAATTTTTTCTTCTTCTCCAGCCATCCGTCCTTTCTCTCCTTCAGAGTTCGAGGCGTCGATTCCTCCTTTTTCTTCTTCTTCTTCTTCTTTTCATCTTCATCATCATCATCATCATCATCATCTTCTTCTTCTTTCGCGATCAAATCATCCAACGCTCTCTCGCATTCTTTCATCGTGAACGGATGTTCGTCCATCTTCGTCGCCATTCGCATCGCGTCCGAGTTTGTCTTGTGAATCTCCTCCACCAACGTCTTCGTGCTCAATTCTGGTCGAGGTGGGAATTCTTTGTTCATCTTCATCTGACCGGCTAACAGCAAACGAGTCACGTAGGACTTTATGATTCGTTTCCGCCGCGTGTGTAACGATTCTTCCATCATCTCTGCTTCCCACCCTAAACCTCTGTGGTGTGTCGAATGCGACGCTCCTTCTCGCAAGCTTTAAAAATACTTCTTCTTCTTCTTCTTCTTCTCGTTCAAATTTTTTGTGTTGTTTCCCCGGAGAGAGAGAGAGAGAGAGAGAGAGAGAGAGAGAGTCAATTGTCTCGCGTTCTTCTTCTTTTGGAGGAATTTTTTTTTGATTTTTTTTTGATTTTTTCTCGTTTTTTTTCCAAAAATTCTTTTCTTCGCCTCCACTCCCAACTCCCCCAACAAAAGGAGTAAGAAAAGGCAAATCATAGCAGAACACGAAAGCGGCCGACGAAAAGGATGCCGCCGCCGCCGCCGGCGCCACTGAATCCACCTCCTCGTCCGCGAGGATGATGACGAGGATGCTTCGAACAACAACGAGAGGCGCAACGCCGACGCCGACCACCGCGGCGACCTATTCGACGAGGAAGAAAAAATGGCGCGACGGATGGCTCTCTCTGTGCGTGCTCCTGTGTCTCGTCGCATTCACGTTTGCGGTGAAAAGCGGTCCGAACGACGACGCGTCCGAGGAGTCGAGCGGGTACGTTGTTGGTGTCGGGGAAGAAGACGCGGGCGGAGGAATGAGAACGCGCGAGGAGGATGAAAAAGAAGCGAGATTTTTGCACTGGGAAGAAGGAGGAAGAAGAACGAAGAGGAGGAACGGGAGTACTTTGAGAAGAGAGAAAGCGTGTGGGAATGCCCCAAAGGAATTTTTGCCAGACGATTTGGCGTTGTTTTCCGGAGTTGAGCACGAGAGGGACGAAGAAGAAAAACGAGAGGTTAACATAATCAACGACGACGACGAGGAGGACGATGAGGCGGTAACAGAACGCACCATCTATCGCAGAAAAAGAAGGCAATTGTTAATCTCGAGAGCGCGAGCGTTTGCGAATAGAAATGGGTTGACCATGCCGACAGGGTGTGATGAGAAGGCGGGTTTCGTCAAGCATGAAAACTTTGGCGAAGGCGCGAAGCCTAGCGTGACGTTTAAAAACGAAGGGGAGAAGATGTTGAAAAAATGCGTGGAAACGACGAAACGCGGAGAGGATTGCGTGAATATAAAGGCAGTTGAAGCGGCAAAAGATATCGCGAAAACGGCTGGGTTTGTGACAACGACGACGAATGGTGATGGTAGAAAGTACCTATACGAGACGTGCGCTTTAGTAGGCAACGGTGGATCTGTTTTGAGGAAGAAGTTTGGCACTTATATTAATAATCATGACGCAGTCGTTCGATTTAACATGGCACCAATCGTCGGGTTTGAGCAACACGTAGGGAATCGGACGGATGTTTGGGTAAATGGACACGAAGCGAGCAAAAGGCTTTGCTGTATAGGATCTGCAAAGATGGGCGCCCAAGCGAAAGATCACGTCATGTGGTTCCCAGCGAAACAATCTGTGATAAAATCTGCCTGCGAAAAGCGAAGAATAAAGACGAAGGCATTGAACGATAGAGAAATTCCGGGGTATGTTGCCAAAATGAATAAAATGAGGTACGAAAGCAGACGTTTGGGATTAGGTAAAAATTACGACAACTGGTTGCAACTAACAACCGGGGCACACGGTATATTCTATTTCCTCTCTAAATGTAGGAGAGTATCCGTGTATGGCTTCAGCGTGTGGAAAGAGAGAAACGCAATGGGGGAGAATTTAGATCAATATGGAGGTAGAAAGTCAAAGGTGCACAGTGGGAATATTTTTCACGATTGGTCGATGGAAACAAATGCTTGGAAAATTTTGCACGTAGCGAACGTACTTGATGTGTGCACGTGATTTTTCCAACCAGTAAAGCACATGATAGCATCGCTAGTATTTAATTATATTACATTTTGTTAGAGTAGAGCAATTTATTAGATCTGTTGGATATCTTTCAGTAATTTCGAAGCTTCTGGTGACGAGGCGTACGTCGCTCCATCGATGTCACGTTTCCGAGCTAAAGTCTTCAGAGAAGAAAAGCACGTCTCGTGCGTCTCTGTGTTTTCGTGAAACTCTCTATTCAACTCTTGCTTAATGGCATCGCATTGCTCTTCGAAATGCTTTAGTGTTTCCTTAGTGAAAGTCGGAACATTCGCAAAAATATACTCTTGAAAGTTGGACAGCGAGCTTTCGACGCAGCTTCGAACAATTCGCGCCGTCGAAAACTTATTTTTGCACTCGAAGATATCGAAAGCGTTTTCATTGAGCACAACTCCTGCGTCGTCAATCGATGGCTCTGACGTTGAAGAATTCAACATCTGCACAAGCGTTGTCGACGCTTCGATATTTTTCACGTCTTGTTTAATCTTTTCCAAAGCATCGACGAACAACTCCGTTATAGAAGTGTTTTCGTACTGGATCAACAACGCATCTAATTTTGACGTCGAAAGCAACAAGAACTCTCGAAAACATTCTCGAAAACAAGACATCGCCATTGCACGAAGTAATCTTTCGTCGTATGCCGCACTTCGCTTACCTTTCTCACTCGCAACGTGAGACGGAAAATTTTTTGCGATTCCGTTTTCAAGAGTGTAGCTTTCGTTAGCAATTTTGAAGAGCAAGACAGATGCAATGAGCGAAGAGGCCGTCGAAGAACCTCCGGTCTTGTTGCTTTCTTTATGCAGTAAGTATGGACTGTTTGGTAATCCTTGCGACGGGGATAAATACGGAATGCAAGACGAATCCGCTCGACAACTTCCCAATCCAACCAGTCGTGCGCACAGAGCGTGGTGACTCGTCGCGAACAAGGCGCGCGAAAATCTACCAAACTCATCTCTCCAACTTTGCAACAAAAGAGGACGCTCTTCAGAGAACGATTTGATATCTGTGATAATATCGTTGGCCGTAGATTCGTGCGTATTCAAGAAATCCTCAACGGCATCGGCGACGATAGTTGGCGATGCCGCAGCGACGGAGGTATTGTTCTCCAAGGACAACAAGTGTTCAATTTGCGAAATCTTCTCCGATAAGATGGATTCTCTTCGTAAATGCGCGTCTTCGATGCGTTTTCGGATAGTTCTTTCTACAATTTCTGTCACACGATCGCCAAGAGCGCACTCTGGCAGCAACTTATGCGCGGATGCCAAATCAGCAGCCATGTTACCCAACGCTGCGCACAAGTGTCGAACCGAGGATAAATTCTTGGTGGTTGTTCCCTCCTCATTTGGCGCATCCGCATTGATAAAAATAAGTTTCAAGAGCTCAAAATATCTGCGGAAGACAACTTTTGCAAAGTCAATCAAAGGATGACGACCATCCTGGGGGAAAACCTCTAAATACGACGCCGCAAACTTTTGGAACTCGTTCAAAAACAGTTCGTTTACTTTCCCGAGCTTTGGTTTGAATAACGAATCCACCGTCGTGGACGATTCCGCTCCTCCTAAATCGCTACGACTGCTACTTTTCTTGATATTAGATTCTAAATCCGTTAAAACTTTCTCCAATTTATCTTTCTCTGCGTACAAGAATTCCTCGTGTACTTCGTCACGTGGAACGCCCAAAAACTTCAAGCACTCTGCGCATGATTGAGAGGAGAGCTTGTTCACAAGATTTTCGAGTGAATTGGCATCATCTTTACTTCCCCCCTCGCCGCCAATCGTTTGCGACGAACCAGCACCGTGGTAACTCGATCGAACGCGTTTTTTCAACAAAGTTGCAATCGCATCCGAGATTTTTACCGTTTCGATCTTCGCTTCCGAGAAAAGTCTTCCGCTCTTGTGTTGTTCCTGAGATTCACCACCGTCCAAAGGAGAAGAAAACTTCTCGAGCATCGGTTTTGTCTTTGCTATAATTCTCACTGCTTTCTCCACTCGAACGCTTTCCGAAAAATTAGCCGATGAAGCAACTCCAAATAAAACGTTTCGAATCGTCTCCGGCGCCTTTAATGCTTCTTGTAAATTGAACAACACGTTTTGCACTTCCCTCGCCCTTTCGCTTTCAAACCGTTTCGCGTCTAACGTTTCGTTCAACTTCCTCGCCGCCTCTGCCGCCTCCTTCGTTACCTTCTCTACCTTCTCACTCTCCTTTTTTGTCAACTGCTCAATCTCCGGTCGCGCGTTTTCGATGAAGTCCGCCGCATTGATAAACTTTGAATAGTTTTCGTAAACCGAGTGTGTTCCATGTGATTCCAAACGTTTGATCTCTCTGGAAACATTTACGTATTCGTTCTGTAACTCTCCAATCGTTTTCGTCTTGAGCATTTCTATGGTGTTTTTGTTCGTAGTGATTTTGCTGTTGTCGCTTTGTTGTTGTTGTTGCGATGTAGAAGCAGACGCGGCGGTTCTATTTTCCTCCTTTTTCGTGGGTCCAATTCCGTGCGTTTCGTTCTTGTTGACATTAGTTGTAAACGTCGTCGACTTCGTCGTCGATACTTCCGTTGATCCGCCTCTGTTACTCGCTGCATCACTCTCGTTCGATTCTTCTTGTTGTTGTTGATTATGGTAATACGATTTCAATAAGTCTTGCACTCTTTTCTCCTTCTCTTTCTGTTGTTTCTCTTGCAAAGAAGTGGACGACATGATTTCGATTCTCCACGCGTTTATGTCTCTTCTTCTTCTTGTTTTGATTCCAGGTGATGATGGTGAGGATGATAACGACGACGACGACGACGACGACGATGCAGTTCTCAATCTCCGACTTCTTCTTTCGCGTCGTTCGAGTCTCTCCGACTACGAGAAAGGCAACAAGAAGCGCGAGAAGGTACAAGATGTTATTGCGTGATGATGCGAAGAAAAGTGTGGGTCAAAAGTAATTTTCTAGAGAGACGATTATTTGTCCACATAAAGAAATTTTCTTTTTCCTTCACGTAAGAAACGAGAGCGAGCGAGCGAGCGAGCGAGCGAACGAGACAGCTCGTGTACCACCGAACAATCGCACGCGAACACGAAGGGAGCGAGAGCGAGAGAGAAAGCATCTTTTGGCTTTGAGTTTTATATATTGATTTGATTAATGTCGAACGGACTTGCGGACTTTAACAACAACAACAACAACAACAACAACAACAACACCAACGAAGAGAAGATAAGTAATATTCCGACGACGCCTACTCCGACGACGACAACAGCAGCCGCATCGTCTCCGCTTCCCTCTACTTCTACTTCTTCTGCGGGACAACAAAATCAACAACAAAATAGTCAATCAGATAATTCATTATCAGCATCAAATAATTTAGATTTCATGTCGGACTGGAAGTCTTTCGCAGCGAAAGCGACGAGTTCATTCAACGAAGCCTCCGCGTCGATATCGGAAACTTTGCGAGAATCAGGCGTGAACGATGTGGTCGCATCGACGACCACAAACGTTAAATTCTATGCCAACTCGGCGTACGACATGAGTGCGAACGCGGCATCCAACGCCGCCGAGTATACAACCAAGGCGGCGAAGGATACCATGTCGGCTTTACAAAGTCTCGATCGAGAGCGCATCTCGTGGAGCATGGCGTTTACTTTCGTCAGCGGGTTGAGTTTAACGCTCGCGTTTACGGTTGGTGTAGCCACAATCGCGCTGTTTCCAGCTAAATTCGCTCTGTGTTTCTCTTTGTTTTCCATTTCAAACATTTGCGCCGTCGGCGCGTTGCGAGGCGCAAGTGAACAAATCAAACACATGTTGGATCCGGAACGATTATACGTCTCCTGCGGTTTCGTTGGGACGATCTTATTCACCCTGTGGGCCGCGTTGATTAAACATTCGTACTTTCTCACCGTCATTGCGTCCATAGCGCAAGCGTTGGCGTTGTTGTATTATCAGTTGAGTTTCTTCCCGATGGGCGGCGAAGGTTTTCGAGTCGTTTGTAAGGTGGCATATTCGACCGTCGTGAAACCAACATTTCTGTTGGGTATTCGTTTAATAGGAATGATTTTACCGATTGGTGGTGGTAGCGGGGGACACGCGAGGAGAAGGAGTTCCACCTTACTCCCGACTTAGATTAAGAGGAAGAGATTTATACATAGCGCGTACCTGGTAGGTACCCGTACCGTGGGTACTGGTATGGTACCACTGGTACCATGTTTTTTAAAAACAAAGGATATTTCACGTTGGAACACGGTAGACACACGATATCTAATCGCAACAAAAATCGTGACTAAGATAACACGTTCTCTCTCCGCGAGACGATCACATATATACACATAGGCCTATATATAACTCTTATTATACAATCCAAATGCACTCTTTTTCACTGTTCGCGACGACTTCTCCTTCTCAAAGCGCGTTTATCATCGCGGATACTACCAGTAGACGTCGTTGTCATAAGCGCAGAAGAAGATTACCAACACCAAATGCATCGTCATCGACAATCAATGAACGAGAGGGCAAACCAATACAACCGGGCCAGTCGTACCCTGCCAAAGAGCACTGTTCCAACTGCGGTTTGTGCGATTCATCTCTTATATCTTACGTGAAAGACGCGTGCGCGTTTCTCGGTCCGGGCATGTCCAGAATAGAAAAGTTGGAGGAAAAAGTACACGGAAAGAAAAGAAATACAGAAACGGACGAATTACGGTTGGGGGTTTTGTTACATTCGGATACCAAAGATAACACGAATAACAGCTCTCAATCGGTTTTTTACGCAAAAAAGAAACAACCAGTGGAGAAAGCGCAGTGGACTGGAATCGTTACGTCGGTTGCGTTGGAAATGTTGAGGACGAAGACGGTTGATTGCGTCGTCGCGGTAGGGTCCGGGGAAGCAGATGCGAGGAACCCGGAACCGAAGTTGTGCTTTACCGAGGAAGATATTTTAGCGTGTAGAGGAGTGAAACCATCATTATCACCAAACTTGAAAGTTTTCGCGGAAATCGAAACCAATCCGGAGATTAAAAATGTTCTATACATCGGCGTCGGGTGTTCTGTCGTCGCTCTGAGAGAAGTCGAGCAATATTTAGGATTGGATAATTTATACGTGTTAGGAACGAATTGTGCGGATAACGGAAGAACGGACGGGTTTTATAAGTTTGTAAACAACGCGACGGACAAACCGGACGAGGTATTGCACTACGAATTCATGCCGGATTACAAAGTGCACTTGAAGATGCGAGACGGAAGTTACGAGAAGATTCCGTATTTTTCGTTACCGGCAAAGGAATTATCTTCAGGCGTCATCGCTGAAAGTTGTAAATCATGCTTTGATTACGTCAACGGTCTCGCCGATTTGGTCGTCGGGTATATGGGCGTCGATTACGACGAATCTATCCCAATGAATTTGCACCCGCAATACGTCACGATACGAAACGAACGAGGACAAAAAATGATTGATTTGATCAAGAATGATTTGCAAATAACGCCGTCTACCACGAGAGGCGACCGTAAACCGTTCGTTTTACAAACCGTCATCTCCGACGACGAAGCATATTTAGGCAGGGGCCCAGAACAAGGTGCTCCTCGATTCGTGGGAAATATCATCGCGTGGTTGTTGAACAAAGTCGGTCCAAAAGGGAAAGAGTTTGGCATGTACAGTTTAGATTATCACACCATTCGAAACTATTTATACGTGAATAGAATTTATGGCAAGGAGAGAGCAAAAGAGCACATTCCGAGTTACGCCATGAAAGTTGTAGAGGATTACGAAGGGAAAAATCGAGAGGTTTCCAAACGTTTGCAGTTGTAATTTTATTTATATTTGCGTGCAGTTTGTTAGTTAGTATATTACAAATGTCAGTTTGATCGTTACTTTTCTTGTTGCTCCTTCATGCGCTTTCCTTCATATGCGCCATCGCTTTCTCGAAAAGCTTCCGGTTATAGTCCAAGTTTGGGTTCTTTGTTTTCATTGCTGCTGCCATATTCGCTTTTTCTTCCTTCTCCGTTTTGCGTTTCAAGGCCTTCTCAAACAATTCCGCATCGTATGCAAACGCCGCCGATTTTGTCGCCTTTGCCGGATTCTCCTCGATTACCTTCTTCGCCAACTCAGCCTCTTGCTTATTTTCCATATCCTTTTGCTTCTCTATTGCCTTCTCTGCGTCCAAAATCCCATAACTGGACATTATATCTTTCTGATAAGTGACTAAATCTTCCACAGTTTTCATCGAATTCACCTTCTTCTTGATTCGTTTCAACAAAAGCTTGCCGTAGTCGATTTTCTTCTCCTCTTCGGTTTCGTCGTGTTCGTAATCCTCAAAATCCATCAAAGGATCGTTCTTATCATACTGCCATTGCCTGTCGCTAATCCACAAATCGTCATCGTCGTCTTTCACTGGGTCGTCAAACCATTCTATTCTCTTCGTCAGTTTCTTCTCTTCTTTCTGTCTCTCTTTTTTCATCTTCGTTTCGAATTCTTCCTTCTCTTTCTGTCGTCTCTCGAACTCGTCCATTTTATACTGCGAGCTCGGATGGGTGTTTTCAAACCACGCCAACGCGGCCTCTTCTTTCCTCTTTTGTTTTTCACTCTTGATCGACTTCAACTCTTTCTTAAATTCCTCGGGCGTTTTCAACAGCGAGGACCGGGTCAACTCCACCGCGTTTTCTTCGTTTTCGACCAATTCGTCCACCGTTTTTGGGCGACCAGCGCGGCGCGGATTTGGTTTTGGATTTGGAGAAGAAGAAGAAGAAGAGGTTTTACCGTCATCACGCCTTCCACCACCTCCGGCGTGTTCTCTCTCGTAATCCTCGGCGTCGCCCATTTCGATGACCACCGCACCTTTTTTCTCCTCCTCTCCTTCCTTCTTCTTCTTCGAATCGCGCAATGCCGCGTGACGACGACGATGGTGGTCTTTCTCCTCA